>Ga0194117_10002557_pt1 | contig 19168 bp, 25 predicted proteins | sample TA2MahsurfametaG_FD_160579 | JGI IMG/M metagenome (GOLD analysis project Ga0194117, IMG submission 160579) | Freshwater microbial communities from Lake Tanganyika, Tanzania - TA2015009 Mahale N1 surface | ecosystem: Environmental > Aquatic > Freshwater > Lake | place: Tanzania: Lake Tanganyika...
GGGCGAGAGAATCGAGAAAACGAGGTCTGATTGATTTTGCAAAAAAGAAAGGTAAAAGTCCTGACGATATTTCAACCCAAGTAGATTACTTAATGCATGAGATAAAAACAATACCTTATTACTCTGCAACTAAACAAGCGTTATTTAACCCGAATTTATCTACTAAAGACACTGCTGCGGTTTTTACCAAAAATTTTGAGAGACCGGCGAATTCATCTCAAGAAGGTATGAAAAGAGGTAGTATTGCGGTTCAAATAATTTCTAAACATAAATCAAAGTTTCCAAACATATTTGGTAAGTTATTTAAACCAAAAAAACTTGATGTTATGGGTGATTTAAAGAAATTTTTAGAATTCTAATAAAGATAGTTGGGGTTGAAATCCCACTTAGGACCGGGACTAGTTCACGGATTTAGGGGGAAGGTTCGCTACTCTTCCCCTTTTTTATGACCTTCTCCAATCGTTAAAATTAAATGGTTTGTCTTTTTTTGGTACCGAATAATTTTTAATGTCGCCGGCTTTGATTAAAAAATCTAAATTTCTTTTTTGTTTAATAGAATCATAATTAAATGACCTTTCCAAAAACGTTGTAATAACTTTATTTTCTTTTATGACAAAAAATAAAATGTCACCAACAGATTCTGTTTGTGGGTCAACCAAATATATTGATGCGGGATTTTCATCTCTGAGAGTGTCTCTTAAAGTTTCATACTTATCGTCTTTGGAGAAAAAATTTATCCTGTCAATATCAATATTAAACCTGTAAACTTCAATACCAAAAACCAAATTTTCAGGTACATCAACTTTCATCACTTCATCTATATTTGACTCCGCTTCTGATTTTTCTCTTTTTGATAATGTATACGTCCCAACGTCTCTCATTTCCAATTTACCTCTTGTTCTTGAAAATTTTCTAACAGTATATTCTAATGGACCCCTAAATCTTACGTTAATATTTTTTTCATAATGAACTGTTGGCATTAGTTCTTCTAATGATTTCTCAACATATTCTTTTAATATTTTCTTTATAAGTTTTTCCATAAAACTATTTAATATCCTTTGATTCTACAAGAGTGTATGTAAAAGATTTACCGTGTATCGACGCCGCTTTATTCATTATTTTCATAAAACTATCAAAATCTGCGGATTTTTTAAAAACTTGACAACCCTCTGACCAATTTTCTACATATGTAGAATCTGCACCCGCTTTGTGAATGTTGATACCGAAAACACCCTCTTGAATCACATTTTCATCATACTGCATGTCCTTATCTTTATCACGATATACTTTTACGGGTTTTTGTTGTTTTAACGCCTCATATTTACCTTGGTGTAGTCCGATTGTGTGAGACCCTCTATATTGACCCGGTACCAATCTAGCCACCCCCGCAGCATTATGATACTCCATGACACCCTTTTTACCAGGGTCAGTTGTGGCGGGCCAACAATGAGATTTCCACACACCACCTTCTTTATAGGAAACGGTTAAACAATCATCAAATACGTTTGTAACTTTATCACCCGTACTTGAGTTTCTGATTCCAACGATATTAACATCGTAGTCTTTTGTACCCTCAAACCAAACATAACCTTTAGATTTGACAACCTCTTCAATTTGTTCTTTTGTGTAACAACTCATTTTTTTTGTGTATTAAGGTTTATTTCATATTATAAATAGTCTGAAAAAAAGATATTGTTTCGGGTATTTATAATAGTAAGTCAATTATTGTGAAAATTTTAAATCTTATTGAGTCTATTATATTGGAGGCCACCCCTGATGAAATTTACAATTCATATTATAAAGACCTGCCAAGAGATGAGTTCAATCAAATCGTAATGGCGGACCCCCTCTCATTATCCGCTGAGTCGGGAATTAAGAGAATTGGTAAGTACGCTAAACTATTAATTAATCTTTATAGAAAAAAAGGGTTAAAACTCGAAGATTTACCAAGAGCAAAAGAGTACTTAGAATATGTCTATAAACACAATGTTGCTTTAGATGTTACTAAAATCAAATCCCTGACAGACCTTTACGATGTAGTTAAAAACTATTACACAAGAGACACAAAAGATTTAGGTTCAATTATTTCCGCGCTCAATGAAAAAGAATATAAAGAACTTTTCAGGGGTAGAAAATTCACAATATTTACACCTTTTACAGAAAAAGCTTCATGTACTTTAGGTGTTAATACCGAGTGGTGTACAACGTGGGGACCAAAATCATTAAATCCAAAACACAAAGACAGAGGTAGTCTTTTCAATCGTTACCATACTCAGGGTCCATTATATATTCTAATATCCGATTCTGACGTAAATGATAAGTACCAGTTCCATTTCGAATCAAAACAATATATGGACAGGGATGATAAAAGAATTAATGTTACTGAATTTTTAAATGAAAATCCCGATGTTAAAAATTTCTTTTTTCCTTCTTTGATAAGCGATGACCAACCCGAAGATATTGTAAAACAACAAATTGCAAGAATGAACGCTTTAGACGAAGATGATGCTGGTATTCTTGTGAACAAAATAATCTCAAAAACAGCACAATCAAATCCTTTGATTATGGCTTTTGTTCAAAAAGATGAAGATAAATTAAGAGAGCTAATAACCGATAATGACATTAGTGATTTTGAAATAGATAGAGAAAATTTTATATTATCATTTAAGTCAAACTACGGCGGTAGTCTTCAAACAACAAAAGATACTTTAACTTATTACCAAGCTGAAGCACAATCAGGTTATGATATGTTGTGGGATAGGATGAATAACGAAGACAGTGATTATATCAAATCAACCCTTGAAGATTATTTAGAAGAATATTATAAACAAAATGAAAGTGAAATAAAATCAAATCTTGGTTATTTGAATTACGAACAATTCAAAGCCGACCAATATGATAATTTTGTTGAAAGTGATAGTTTGTGGGATGATTACTCATCATTGTTTGTTAATAAAAATTATGGTTTTTATGAGGGTGCGGTTCAAGTTGAAGTTGATGCTATTGAAAAATATATAGATTTTGATTACAGATATAGAGAAGATAAAGTCATTGTTAGAATACCTTATTTTTTATTGTTCTTAGTTAAAAAAGGATATACAACAATCGATGGTACTAATATCCTCATGGAAGATGTATTAAACGAATATGTTAGTTATTACGACATAGATAACGATTACGAAGGTATTTGGGATTATCAACAAGAAAATGTAACCTACGATGAAATGAAAACTTTCATTGAGAATTATTTTGGAAATATTATTGATAATAGTGAAGGGGTTAAAAGGTGTGGTGAACTTAGAACTATATTAAACAACACGATTCAAAATGTTTTTAAAGGTCAAACAACAATTGATAACGAAGAGTTTTCAATATACATCCCATCATTAAAAATTGATTGTGAGAAAGAAAGTGTTAATATTACTTACTACAATAAAAAAACGGGGGAAAGATTTGACGGACCGGTAAAAGTGGACAATTTGGCATCTTACGCCACAAACTATAAATTATTTGAGACAATAGTTTCCTTTAATAGATTTAGATGAAAACAATAAATTTAATTGAAGAGTTAATTCTTGAAGCCAATAGAAAAGATATATTGGTAAACAAACTTGGTTTGAGTCCCGAAAATGCCGACCAAATTGAAGAATTGGGTGGTCCGTTATCAATCATATTAGCCAATAAACTAATCGATGTATTTGCACAACAAAGATTAGAATATATGATGAGTGCGGTACCCGAATATGAAAAAGAACTAGCTAGAGAAGCTTTTAGAAAAGACCCCGAGTATAGAAGAAAAATGGGTATTGATGCAATAAATAAAAGTGCCGGTGTTAGAGGTATGAGAAGTAATATCGTATCGATAATGGACTGGATTCGTATTGGTTTGAACGGAAATTTAGGCGAATATAAAAATTTAGATTTCAACCAATTATATTCTGAATCAAGAAAATGGCATCAAGAACTAACATCGGGAGGGGGTGATATTAATTATGTTGAAAAAAATGACGTAATTAAAGATTATAGAGATAAAGATGGTGTTGGGTTTTATTGGGTGGACCTTAATACAAACGATTCAAGAGAAGAATGTAATCGTATGGGTCACTGTGGTAGAACCAACTCAAGTAACACAATCTTTTCACTAAGAGAAACAAAAAAACTTAAAGATAATTACACAATTAATAAAAGTCATTTAACCGCAGCAATTGGTGATGATGATGGGATTGTTTACCAATTAAAAGGTCCCAAGAATAGTAAACCAAGACCAGAATTTTATCCTTACGTTGTTGATTTAATATTGAATACCGATATCGTAAAAGGTTTTGGTAGTGAATACAATAGTTCTGATGATTTCAGTATTAACGATTTATCTGATGAACAAATCATGCAGATATATCAATCCAAACCTGAAATATTTAACACTCGTAAATTAAAAAGAAAACTACAGAAGATGGGTATCACTCAAGATTTCCAAGAACCTGATATGATTTTTGATTGGGATATTGAAGCCGATTCTGTTCCGTATTATGTTGATGGTGATTGGACAATTAGACAATCAAAAGATGCAAACGGTCGTACAAAGAAAATAGGTTTTATTGAGACTTTATTATCGGGTGATATATGGGAATTAACGGACGGTTATTATGATGATTGGAAATCTGCATTAGAATACTTAGCTGATGACGATAATAAAAAAATAATTATTGATTACCTTAGAGATAGGGCGGGTGAAGAATTTGACCCTAATATGTCTATAGATGAATTAATAGATGAGTACGACGATAACTATGAAGTTATAAATGCATTAGGTTCAGCGTACTCCGATTCCGCTAATTCATCATACTATGATTATGCAATGAAACAATTACGAAATGCACTTAGTGATTATGGAGATGTGCTAAACCTAAACGATAGAGGTGCAACGATAAGAGTTAACTTAAAGAACATTATTGACAATATGGGTTATGGTGAAGACGAGATGGATGAATTCTTTGAGAAATGTGATGACGATACACATTGTGTCTTTCATGAGTTATTAGGTGAATATTACGAAAAACCAAGATTCTATCTTGATGATAGATGGTCACCCGATATTGATGATGGTGAGTTTAATACTTATTTAAACGATAGACTTTCAGAAATATGAATATAGGAGACGTTTGTATTTTTAAAACCAATTTTCCTGAAGCCGATTTTTGGTTACAAAGAAAAGGTTCCGAACAGAGTGTTGGTAAACCTTCAAAAGAATTTTATGAAGAAAATATTGGTGTCAAAATTAAAGACGAATATCTTGACATGATAGACAAAAATTATCTTTTCTATTACTTTCAGTTTTTATTTATGCAAGGTGTATTTGCACCAATATCTCATGGTACTCTGTCTTTAAAAAATATCAGTATTTCCGATATAAAATCAATTCCCATACAGTTTAAATTATCGGAATCAATAGATTCAATCGACATCAAATGGGATGGTGAAACAGATACTTCTCGTGTAAAAGATAATTCTGAATATGATGCAGTTTTAATTGGTGGATTGGATTATAGACCCAGTGACTATAAAATTGATGCTCAGGTTGGATTGTTTAAAAGCGGTTTTGGTGAAGATAAGAATGTTAAGGGATTTCCTTACAATACCGATATTTCAATAATCAAAGATTTTCTAAGTCAAAACCCTAATATACCTGTGTTTATGTTCAGTGCTGGGGCTTCCAAATCCGCATCAATTTCAAAAGACCCAAATGTAGATGTTAAAAACATATATATTATAGAACCATATGGTGCAAGTCAAAAAACAACCATGATTGTAAATAATGCGGTTTCAAATGGGGTTCCAGCTGAAAATGTTTTTGTTGGTAATACTTCAGGTAGAGGTCAAGGAATAGTTCAAGGCGCGTCATCATCAAATTCATCAAGTCATTGGGGGTCACTCAAAAACGTTGGACAAATAGTTTCATCATTATCAGAGTGATTTTATAAACATGATATATTTATAGTAAAATAAAGATATTTATAAAATAAAAAAAATGAAAAGAGTAGTACATATTACCGAATCTCAATTAAAAACTATGATTAGTAAAATAATCGAAGAACAAACCATGTCTCAAAGTTTCCAACAGGGACAACAAAGTGGATATGCCGCTGGACAAAAAGCACAACAAGCAATAAAAAGTGCTGCAAATACAGTAGTTCAAGGGGCAAAACAAATTGTTATAAAAATTGGTAATACAGTTTTTACCGCCATAATCACAACCGCAGCTATTGTGTTTTTAATTGGTAAAGGTTTATTCAAAGTAGGTCAAGTAGTTGGTAATGCTATACTAAAATTTTTATCCGCAACAGGTAAAGCTGTCGTTGGAGCAGCAACCGCCCTATCCCAAGCGACAATTAACCTTGGAATATCTGCAGGAATCGCTTGGAATAAAGGCACTAAGTGGGTTGAAGCAAAATTATCTTCCATGGCCGACTCGACTTTAAGTACTCTAAAATGGGTACTTAATCAGTTTAAACAATTTGGTATCGAACAATGGGGTAAAGTGTTAGTTGCAGCCGCAAATGTTAGAGAATTTGGTAGTATGTTAGGTGGTTGGTTAAAACAAAGTTGGGCTACTATCCAAAATAAAGTTGGTGTCGCTTGGGAAAACGCCAAAAGTTGGGCATCAGGACAATGGAACAAACTTAAACAAGGCGCTGCGAACATGGCGAACAGAGCAGCAAGTGCGGTTAGTTCTACTGCTAAAAGTATCGGAAGTGGTATCGCTAAAGGTGCTGGAGCAGTTTGGGGTGGTATAAAGGGATTGTTCAGTGAAATGGTGGAAAGATATCTTAGTTTTAAAGGAAAAGACACAATGACGATTCTTAGTGAATGTAGAAAATTCAACACACAAGTTATCTAATGTATTCAAACATTATAATATAAAAGGGGACTAATGTCCCCTTTTTTTATGACCTTGCGATTAGTTTATTTTAATATTTTGTTCCGCAATGAGGACAAAATTTATGAGAATCTTTCTTTCTCTTTGAACCACATTCAGTACAGTAAACAGTTAAATCTTCTCTAACCATCACTTTGGTTGAATTTGGTTTTATTTTCCACCAATTTGTTTTACATGGAAAAGAGTTAAAATTACTGTTGTCATAAACAAAAGTTTGGTTAGACTCAGAACCCTTCTCAACTCTACCAGTTTCAACGTGTCTTTCTTTACTCTTTTTTAATTTTGGTATATTAAGGTTCACATCAATACTACTGGTGACAGTATCATTCACATATGAATAATTAGATGATGAGGAACCAACAATACCCATACCATTTGTTGTAAATGTTCTTACACCCGGTGGATAACTAAGGGTTCCACTATTATTCCAATTACTATTCCAAACAGGAATACTACCATAATAGGGATATGTTGTTACCTCATCATAAAATTTGACAACAACATCACCATTGTTTTCTATGGATTTTTGGACTTCTTCATTATTCCCATTTACAAGGTAAGTTTCGAACAAAAACTTCTTTGCCTCGTCCAAGTACCTTTCGAGGAAAACTCTCTCACCAGGACGAACTATGATACCATTACCGATGGATTTACCATTCAGTTCAATCTTGGCCAAAACTTTATTTTGTGTGGGATTGTAAAGTTCGATTTCGAACTCATCACCGTTATTCATGTAAACGGTGTCAACGTGTTGTTTTAATCTTTGTTTACCCTTGGTAATAAAAGATTGAGGTACAACAAACCTTGTTGAGGTTGTGTAATTCATTTCCTTATATTTTTTTTGTATTTGAACCCGAATTCGCTGGTATCAATTCCAACTCAAATGTCACGAGGACACTTCGACTTCAACCACAAGGTCTATTATAAGTATATGATTACTTAAAAAAAATGTAAATCTTAAATTGAATTATAATTCACAATAATACCGTCAAATACCAATTCACCATTCTCATTATTGGTTAAATCTATTTGAATGTCTCTACCGATACCAATATAACCCATTTCATCATCTTTTTGCATATCTACATTTTCCCAACTAATTGGGATAGTAATTGTTTCGTCTACAGAATCTTCACCGTCCTCAGGATAATAAACAATCTCTACTTCAATTTCAGATGGTCCTTGAACGTTATAAACACTAATATCTTTAATACCCCAACTTCTTCCCTCCATATCAATATCAAAAGTTAAGGTCATGTTTGAGGTTGTAATATCATCAATTTCGAATCCTTTGTATTTTGCACCAAAGTGATTTACATCAACTTCACACTCCATTCTGTATTTGTTGTCCATTGAATCTTCGTTTAGATTTTTTGCTAAATTCCTTAATTGAGATTCTGTTAATATAATTTTAGTCATGGTTTTTTATTAATAAATATCGGAAAGTCCAACATATGAAACTGTAATTTGATTACCAACAATATATGTGGTAATATAAAATTTTGTCGCTTTTGGGTTTAATAATACCTCATTGTGTGTTGGGGAGTCTTTCCACATTAAAAAGATAAACCACGCAATATCACGATTTGTGTAGTTACCACCAAATTTACCACCAACATATTTTAAATAATTTCTATCATCTATATTTTTTAAGTTATTAAATTTATAGTTGTCAAAAGACATCGGTTTGTTTAAATTAAACGTCTCAATTTCATTTTCGAACAACCACATACCTAAAGATGAATATCTTTCTGCTCGTTTTTCAAGACTTTCATTACCCTTACCGTGAATCAAGTATTCACTATAATAACTCGCACTGTCCTTTGTCTTTTTTAAGTTGTAAATATACGCGGTCCAATGGTCGGTAAATGGTTTATATTCTTTATTAATTGATACACCACCGACACTACCTCGATATTCATTTAAAATTTGTTCAAAATAATAATTTACGGAATCTTCATTCACTTTTACTTGTGAATAACCTATAACCGGAAAAACAAATAAGACCAATATCAACCTTTTCATACCACAAACTTAAAACATATTTTTGAGATATCCAAAAAAAATTTAAAATATTTTTATCTTTTTTTTACCCCCCCCCCTTACTTTGTATTAACAGATATTATTCGTATCTTTTTGATATGAAATTAATTTTGGGACTATTTTACGGTATATGTGCCCATATGTTGACATTTATACAATATCAAGGACCACTTAAATATAAGTGGATGGCCGACAATAAAATTCTTACTGTTCTCGTTTTTGGTGTACCATCAATATTTTTGACTTTGGAATCAGTTCGGCTTATTGTGACATATTTTGGATTTCAGTTATGGCCAGCCAGATTAATAGGGTTTGCTTCGGGTATGATTGTTTTTACCTTTATGTCTATGTGGTTATTCTCGGAAGTAATGACCTTGAAGACGGTCATAACATTGATTTTAGCGGTGGTCATGATATGTATTCAACTTTTTTGGTAAAATTTATTTTGTTGATTTTCAATAACTTATGATTTATTTTTAAAATATTTCAAAAAAAATTTGGAATATTCTAAAAGTCGATATACCTTTGTATTAACAAAATAGTCAAAGTCATGAAAAAATTATCATTAATCCTCGTCTTCATCTTGTCTTTATCAGTTCTGTTTGGACAAGAAAACCAAAATGGTCCTGTCGGTGCAGTGTATGTTATTAAAAACATTGACGTTAACGACATTTCTAAAATCACTTACATTGATGAAGAATCTTATTCAGAAAAGATTACTGATACTTCATTATGTGGTCAACGAATTTTTGTGAAATGGAAAAAATACGACGATGGTAAACCCGACTCTGTTTATGTTTACAATTACAAACAAGAGTGTCAAAGTTTTAAAGTTTTACAATATGACAGTCCAAAAAAAAACACCACTATTGTTCAAATTAAGGGTGTTAAAATAAATGGAAGTATAAAATTTGTGAATCAGAATTTTGTTGAGGTTCACTTACCTATAGATGACCATCTTATAATTTGGAAAGGTTCTTTATAGTAAAAGAAAAGGGAGGTTAAACCTCCCTTTTTTATTTCTGAACAGATGGTTTTGATTGACCAACTTCATATGATGCTCCTGTCTTTTTTTCGGTTGCTTTATCTAAATTCGCAACACTCGTATATTTTACACCAACAATCGCATTTTGAAAAGAACGTTCAATTGTCAAACTAGCAGACCTAAATTGTGTTGAATTAACAAGTTGGGTTGCTTGATTTGCATCTTTGTAAACCATAGTAAAAAATGCAATCAATCTTTTTTTGTACTGTTCAACAACTTCGTTTTTTATCATATCATTAAATGTTGAATATGATTTGGTCACATTAACACTAATGTAATCCCACCTTTGTTGAACGGTATTTGCATCAAATAAAGATTGAAAATCGGTGAACACTGGTAGTTTATTTAATATTTCTAAAAACGGTGCTGAATTGTAGTTTGGTAAAAGTAATTTACCTGAAGCATCTACTTTTGTTCTATAAGTTTGTATTTGTTCTTTTGGTATAAATTGAGTATCAAAAAAGTACAAAGATTTTGCCATAATGTCCGCCAACTGTTCGTTTGTTTTATCGAAATATCTACCAATACCCGACATATCACCACTAACGTATTTTTTCGTTGAGGCATCAAAATCACTTTTATTTATAATCGCGGCTGTAGTTATATTTGACAATGAGTTTAAGGTTGGTGTGGTGTTAGCAATCTTAGATGCGTCATAAGTAAATCCACCACTGGTTCTTTGTGTTTGTGACATACCAATTGTTATTTTATTTGGCATACCCGTTGACTCATTTAAAGCTCTCGATAACGCTAATAGACCGTTACCCGATGCAACAATTTGAACAAGACTCCAAATGTGTTTACCGTCGGGGTCTTTATATTTTACATTAAATGTTTTTGTACCGTTATTTGTTAAAGATTCCACTACTGGTGGTGTAGATAAGTCGGGACCACCTTTTACTTTAACCGTTCTATCGGGGTTTAAAACATTCGGTAAAAATCTTTGAACCGTTACTTCAATATAATTTTCAGAATCAGCTGGCGATTTTGGGTTCTGATTTTTAAATAGACTCAAATTTTTAACCTCACCAAAAGTTTTATATATGTTAGGTTGTTCCAATACCCATCTTCCTCTAAAATTAGCTTCGTCAGCAGGTAAACCCGCATTAGTCAAAACCGAAAGTTTTGCAATTCTCGTTGGGTCGGTCGTTCCTTGTACTTCTGAATAATTTTGTTCCGTTATGACTTTTTTTACAATATCTACTAAATTCGATTCTGTTAACCGTATTACTTTTTTCATGAAATCCTCTTTACATAATAAATATCAAGAAATCACAAGTAAACCGATAAGAATTTTTTTTTAAAATATTTCAAAAAAAATTTGGAATATTCAAAATATGTTGTAACTTAGTATTGTTAATCATAAAAATAGAGTCATGAAAAAGTACATTTTAATCCTATTGTTCGTCATCTACGGTTCTGTAGGTAAAGCACAAACACACAGTTATTATATCGGTGATTACTACATGTTCAATCACCCATCAAATGTTGACACCTACACCGCGTTCCAAAATCACATGGATGTCGATATGGGTAGTTTCAACACAAACTTCACTGTGAGTTTCAATCACGATAAGAAAATTATTGAATTTGTTGACCACAATGTCAATAAGACTTTCGTTTATCAGATTGATAGTATCTATACGATTGGTGTAGATATAATTGCGTACTACTACAAAGATGAAGGTGTTGTTTGTTCATTTTGTGTTTTCCAAAACACACCTGAAGAAAAAATGATTGTTTACGGTTCCGAACTCAACGGAACATTCTACGGATGGCAGTCTGTCGTAAAATAAAAAAAGGGGGTTTTAAACCCCCTTTTTTATTAATAATATTTTAGTTTAAGCTTGGATACCTAAATTTTTTAAAGCCGCTTGATACGGTGCAGGATTTTTTGGTGGTGTGACTGGCATACCCGATTTTTGTTGAATCAACGCTAATGTATTAAGCTTTAAATCGATTACGTAGTTAATAATTGTTGGCCACGCTGAACCTGGTTTTATACCAGTATAATTACCAAATGTTTTATAACTACTTGCTGATGCTCTCTGCCAATCTTGAGGTACGGCTTTCTCCATTACAGTCGCCACTGATTTAAAATTGGTCATCATGTATCCATTAACATTTGGGATTTGAACTGATTCAATTGCATCTTTTGCTTCAATCAAATCTCTATCTCTGAAATTAAAATATGTTTTCCATTTAGCTAAATCGGAGTTATATATTTCTCTTCTTTTTGAGTCGTCTGTTGGTGCTTGAGTATTTGGTGTTTTAGGTGGTACTTGTTCACCCAAATCTTTATCAAAAGATTCTTTAATTGCTTGTTTATGCATTTCGAGAATTTGTTTTTTCTCATCTTCTGAAATTCTAAAATTTTTGTACATAGTCATTTTAATTATAAATATTATTTAATTTAATAAACACTTAATTAATCCAAAATATAAACCAACCAAAATCAATAATTTGTGAAAAAAATAAAAATATTTCGAAAAAAATTTGGATATATAAAAAAATATTCTAACTTTGTTTAGAATAATAAAATTATGTGTTATGAAAAAGTTGATTTTAGTTGTGTTCTCGGTGTTGATTTCAGTAAACACATTCTCACAGGTAATTGTGATACAGGTAAATCAGATTCAAACGTTCTACGGTGATACCACGCAAACGATTGAGGAGGTGTTAACCCATCCCATGGAGGTATCAGAACCGACCTTAAAAGATTGTAGGTATGTATTGGATTTTAATAACATGTCACTCATCTTTTATAGAGATGGTGAATATGTTGATGAGGGTTTGTTTAATGTAAAAACCCATAATGGTATTCACACCATACAGATTCTCGAAGATGGTTTTAACTTCGGATTAATCATAAACTCCGTATTGGAGAATGAATCTGTTATACTGTATCAGTATGATAATGATAAGGTGGAGTACATGAACTTTACAAATTTTGAGATTCTAAAATCTTTATAACAAAAAACCCCACGAAAGTGGGGTTTTGTTTTTAAGGTTTTTTAACGGGTTCCGCTGTTGGAGCTGGCGGTATAACGTTGGCTTGATACATCGATAACCAATATGGTTGAACCACATCGGTAATGAACTTCTGCCATTTGGTTACACCCAAATCTTTTCCGGCTTCATCTCTTGCTTTTAATGCTTGAGCTTTAACCTTCTCGATGGTTTCCACGATTGTTAAGGGGCTGTAACGACCACTTACTTTAGCGGGACTGATTTTGTTTATCTCGGTAATGTATTTTGTTAAATACGTTTTGAACGTTCCCCATGTGCCGTAAGCGGTAATGTTCTTCTTATTACCTGAGAACATTGCCACATTCATTACAATGTTTGCGATGAATTCAGGGGCTGCGTTAAATGCTTTTGTATCTTTATTATAACCCGAAATGGTTTCACCATACATATTAACCCATGCTGCTTGTGGGGTAAATTTTGGAATCTTATTGTATGCGTTGAAACTTGCTTCATCTTTAAATGTATATTGTGACATCTGAGAAGGTTTGTAACCCTGACGAGCTTGTTCACTCATAATTTTATTAACGATGGTTTTAAGTTGTGTTTCGGTAATAACTATTTTTTTCGGTACACTATACCCATGAGATTGGTGCATTTCAAGAATTTCTTTTTTCTCATCTTCTGAAATTCTAAAATTTTTGTACATGATAATTTTCTTTTCTAATAAATATTAGGTAAAACAAAAAAGAATCTTTCAAAGACGGTCTTTTTATTATTGTTTATTCAATTCCCGGTTCCGGTGCCCGAAAATGGTTTTGTTTATAAAAATAATTTCAATATATTATATAAAAACAAATGTTATGATTTTACCGTGTATCGTTTAGGGATAATTGTTATGGGATGGGGAATGGTTTTCTTCGACCATTACACCAAGAACAAATAAAAAACCCTCCGAGTTGGAGGGTTTTAAATTTAATGATATAAAAATTATTAGTCGATTGGGTGATAATAGTTTTTATAGTAATCGATAAACTGTTGTTCCTTTTTCATAATCTTGGAACCTTTAACGATTGTTTGTTTGTTCATAAATGAATCAAACGCAAATAGGATTTTACCAAACAACGGTAATTTATTCACACTGTATGCGTTGTTACCCCAAATCTCTTTGTTCTTACCATAAAGAGTATTGAAGACATAGGTAACACCGTCCATATCAGTTTTATTATTGATTTCTGATATTTCACTACAGTAGTTATCCAACAGTTTTTTGAAACGGGGATGTGTAACACCGTACTTTTTACCAATCATCAAAAGTGATGCGTATATGTTACAAGAATTCTTAACACCTTTTCTAAAAATGTCTTGGTATTGGTCGAGGAAAATTAATTCATCCCAATGATAGTCCAACATTTTTTCAATTGGTGCTGTTAATAAGTATAACCCATCATCGTCGTGTACGTAACGGGTTGCCTTTTTCAAAAAGGTATTCATCTTACCATAACGAATCGGTTCACTTACCGCGTTATAGTTTCTTTCACGAAGAAAACCACTCAACTTATCACTTGAACTTTCTGCTGCACTTGAATTGTCAAATGTGTAGTAAGTTTCATCCGCCTTTTCTTTTGTGTCAATATCATAGATTTTAACACAAACATACTCAGGAACTAGTGAAGGGTTTCTACGCCATACTTCGGCACGTGCATTACCATCAAGACAAAACTTGTCATTCTTTTTGTACCGAGACAATTCATTATTGAATGGTTTGGTTGCAATACCAATTGCCACTTCATACAATCGATTGTTATCGGTTTGTTTTAGAAGTTTTGTGAGTTTTTTGATTCGTGGTTCGATAACACGATTTTTCTCGAATGTTTCAACAGAGAGGAATTTTTGTGTTGGCCACACTTCCTGTCTGAAAAAGGTGGGTTTTGTTTTTTGTGACATGTTACCTTGATTTTTAATTTTTGATTTTTGTGTATTCATTGTTTACGGATTTAGTGATAAAAGATTTGAGTTTTGAATATGTATTTCCATTTAATAGATTTTTTTGACTAAAGTACCAATCAACATCGTCTTCGGATACGGTCATCGACTTTGGTACAACCTCATTATTCATATTAGCAATAAAAGTACCATTCATAGCACTTAATTTAAAAAAGGTACCATTAGTTACGTGTTCTTTTGGTACCACATAATATTTTGGTTTGAAATCATTTTCGGTATCTACGAAACACAAAATGAAATAGTCTAATCGTTGGTGGTCTCGTATGTTGGTAACTCTGTACTTACCATTGATTCCTTTATAGGATATTTTGATTTCACCATATTTGTACGTTTTGGTTGTGTCGTCAAAAAACATAAAATCTCCGTTATCCATGGATTGATTCGTTTCCGTTAAGAATCCCTTAGACTCCTTCAAGATTTTTTTGGCGAATCTTACACCGTATAGATTTGGTGAACAATTGTAATATATACAAGGAATGAAGTCCTTCATTGGAAGGTCCATTTCTTCCTTTGTTAATTTATTTAGGGTTTTCTTCTTACCCTTAGCCAATTTTAAGTAATTCTCCATATTTCATCTATGTGGGTACAAAGATAAAACAATCTTTTTGTATAAACTAAATTTTTTTTGAAATATTTTTAAAATATCACAAAACTTTGAGAAAAATATCAATAAACTTTGATTTTTATCAAACACAAATAAAAAACCCCACCTTTTAAGATGGGGTTTTATTTATGTTTTTACTGTAAGTTATCCTTCTTGTTTAAAACCATCCTCTTTCATTCTTTGTATTAGTTCTAATTTTCCTGCACCATTTCGTATACCAATATATTGATTATTTAATGCATTAATCAACCCACCTGGTGTTTTTACACCATCAAGGATTTGACCATATAAGTCATTTGGAGTATATTTATTAATTTCATCGGCAGTCAGTCTGGCTTTGAAATTAAAAGTGTTAAGAAGGACTTCACCAGAAATACCAGCATTAAACCCGTTTGGCTGTATACTAAAGTATATTGTTCCATGCCCAATACCTTCATAAGGTACCTTGTAATTTTTTTGCAGGGCGGGTGTGTTTTGTGGGTTGAACTGACCATAGTAAACCGTAGAACCACCGCCTCCAGAAGTTTTTACGAACGGAACTGGTGATAATGCAGTTTTAACTATTGGGAAACTTCTTTCGGCTAATATTTTAAGAACCTTAACGAGTTCAGGTTTTATACCTTGATTGCCACTTTCGGGACTTGCAACTGATGTATCTTGTGAACCCATACTTTCGGGGTTCATCGATTCCTCATCTTCGTTTATTGCTCTTTTATAACCTTGTTTTCTGTGCATTTCGAGAATTTGTTTTTTCTCATCTTCTGAAATTCTAAAATTTTTGTACATAGTCGTTTTAATTATAAATATTATTTAATTTAATAAAAGTTACATATTCCAAGCGGGGTTTGCTATTATTAATTTACCGTCTTCTACTCTTGGTAAATCACCCAAATCTTGGTAGTCAGCATATTCAATTTGTTCTGGGTAGAATTTTTCTCCATTAAACACAAGATAGTTTTCTTCTTTTCTTTCTTCATCTCTACCTATGTGACTATAACCTTGAGATTTCATTTGAGTACTGGCAGCGTCTTTTACATCGGGTTTACCGAAAATACTATTCCAAAAACTTTCATGTATTGTTGATTCATTGAGTCCCATTATACCTCGAATTCTACTTACCTGTTCGTTTAATGTTTTTGGTTTCATGTTTTTTATAATAAATATTAGTTAACCATCAATATGTTTGGTTTTGTTTTGAATAGTTTGGAACCTGTTTTCAAGAGGTCGTCGGATAAACGGGGTGTTACTGTAACGATGAACTTATTGGTTTTGTTGGTAAACTTATCTAAGTTCCTCATCAAATCGCTATCGGGACCAAATAAACCATAATGTACATATGAATTATTAATTATTTCTGTCTCACCTCTAAATTCCTTATCCGTGGTATAAACACTTTTACCGTTCTCGGTTGTAATATCCAACCTTTCAATAAGGTTTATAAGTGTGCTGAATTTTTGATTACCTTTAATATCATATAATTCTAACGTGTTTCCGTCGTTACCTTTAATTTGAATTCCGAGTTTTAAAACACCTCCGCTATATGGATTGGGTGCGATATATGGCATTACCGTGGTATTCTCCAACCACCTTAATAACACGTCATCTTTTTCGGGTTGTTCAATTATAACCTTCTTAATAATTCTAATAAGGTCCGACTCAGTCAATCTAATAGACTTTTTATTACGATTGTTTTTTGAGTTTTCGTTTAAACTGAAGTTACCAAATTTATAATTTGAATCAAGGGATGCTCTGGTCTCATTACCAAAACCTTTCTCACCCAAAGCATGTAACATATCACCAATTTCACCCATCAAACTCATTTCTTTGTTTGCAACATACCCTTCTGAACTACCGTCTGCATCTGCACGATTTTCCATGTAATCATATAATCTGGTTAATAAATCAATTAATTCAATTTTGTTTGCCATAATTTTAGGTGTGTTTTATAAATATTAGTTATGTCCCATGTATATAAATATTTTAAGAACACATTGGTATCTGGTTAATACGAGCACTTCCGAATATGTCTGAAATAATTGATGTTAATAAATTACCGTTTTGTTTTTTTCTTATGTGTTCATATAATTTGTCCACCATTTCTTTCGAAACACTCATATTACCACCAATTAGTTTCATTAAAATTGACATACCACTCGTTTTTTGTTGTCCCCAAGTATCGTAAACATATTTGATGGATTCAGCCTCACTCATACGATTATCCGCCGCCATTCTTGCAACCAAATCATCCACCAAACCAAAAGTTGGTTTTAGTTGGTCATCGAGCGTTTGACACAATTTACTCTTTTCAATGTTTTCCATTAATGATGTCATGGATTTAATCATATTGTAAACTGTATCCTTATAATCGAAGAAATTGAATGGTTTACTACTGGATTGTTCGTACAAACCTTTTATTCTACTTCTCTCCTCTTCTGATATAATAATTCTTTGTCCCATGTATATAAATAGTTTTTATTTACGCATTTCTTCGAAAATCTTTCTTAACATTTCATTGTTCTTTTCGATTCTACGAGAGGTCTTCTTAACAGATTTTCTGCTTTTAGGTTTTGGGTGTTCTTTTCTTGCTTTTGCCATGCTTATTTCTTTTTAATTTTTACACAGTTGGGATATTGTTTACCGAACATGGTTTTCATACCCTTTTGTGTGTATCCTTTCCAACATCTTTCGGTTAGTTCGCCCTCTTTGAAATTATCGTTGTTTAATTTATCTAATATATCCTTTTTTGTTATAAATTTTACCTCCACCGTATCATTAGGATTTTCGTTCCTTTTACCTAAACCTTTTGGTTTTTTTCCTATTTCTGTCTTAGTTTCTGATTTTTCAATTGAGTCTCTTGTATATTTTCTAAATCTTTGTGGGTTGGCTTTTATCGTTGATTTTGGAAATCTTAAACTAACACCTTGTCTTCTTGCATTTTTTAGTGTTCTTGCATACTCGTCAATTTCTTGGTCAATATTATTTATAATGTCGAATGTTTTGATATTGGTGGATTGTCTAATCATTTCAGGAGCCACTCCCTCTTTGTTTGCTTCTTCCCACCTTTTTGCACATAAACACCACTTGTCACCTGGTTCTAACATATCTAAATTATTACCTTTTGATTTTGTAAACTCTAAAAACTCTTCTGTTACTCTTGCACACACCGTATGACTTCCTGTGTCGTCGTTTCCTGTTCTACAATACCCATCTCTATAATAACCTGTCATTGGTTTTTTTGAGCAGACTTTAAGTTTATTACCATAAAGATTCTTATCTTCGGTAAATTCTTCCCTTAATATTCTTCTTATGTTTTCTTGTAGGTTCATACGTAATAAATTTAATTATTATCTTGTCTTAATTCTTCTTTATCAATTAACCTATTGAGTTCTTTTTCAAGATATTCAAAATCTTCTTCAGAACGATAGATATTTGTCCATCCTAGTTTTTCTTCTTTAAGTTCTTTAAGTAACTTTTCTTTACCTAATTCAGCATCTTTTCTATTCCATTTGTTATTTCCCCTTGAGTACATATAATTTTAGTTTTTTTCAAATTGTCTATTTATAACTTT
>Ga0194117_10002578_pt1 | contig 19075 bp, 14 predicted proteins | sample TA2MahsurfametaG_FD_160579 | JGI IMG/M metagenome (GOLD analysis project Ga0194117, IMG submission 160579) | Freshwater microbial communities from Lake Tanganyika, Tanzania - TA2015009 Mahale N1 surface | ecosystem: Environmental > Aquatic > Freshwater > Lake | place: Tanzania: Lake Tanganyika...
TGGTAAATCAAATCTTATTTAGTGGGCTACTCCTATTATCAATCAGGAGTGTCCTTAGTTTAAAGTCGGTCTTTAAAAAAAATACTTCCTAAATAATGGTAAGACTGCTAAATGGTGGCATGGTCATGGTGCTTTCATTGACTTTTTCAATCCTGATGCCAAAAAATGGTTTGAGGGTTTGATGGATAAAGTGTTGGATATTGGAGTTGATGGTTGGAAATGTGATGGTGCTGATCCTTTGATATACTTGCTCAAACCTTTTCCTTACTCTGCTGCTAAAAAAAGATTCATCACTATGCCTTAGTATTCCAATCAGTACTATGGTACTTTTTATAACTACACTAAAACAAAAAATCCAAATGGACTCATCATGTCAAGACCAGTAGACGGCTATAATGGAATAGGTTTTATTAACTACTCTCCCAAATATGTGATGTTTATGGGTTGGGTAGGTGATCAAAGTAATGATGTCTGGGGATTCAAGATCGCAATGGCAAACATCTTACATAGTGCTTCTCAGGGGTATCTTAACTTCGGTTTCGATATTGGAGGCTATGTTTCAAGTGGTGATTCTAAAAAGTATTTGTTTTTAAGATGGGTACAGATTGGTGCTTTACTACCTTTTATGGAAAATGGAGGCGGAGGAAAACATCAACCTTGGCTTTTTGATCAATAAACTGTCCAAATCTATAGAAAGTTTGCGCTATTACATTATGATCTTAAAGAATTTTTCTTGACAGCAGGCACCTAGGCCTATGCTAAAAAAGTATCAGTATTGCAACCCATTCACAAAGATAAAAAAAATATAGATATTCAAACCGATTATAATATGGGATATGTTTTGTGGAATTCTTTTCTAGTTTCACCTATTTTCGAATAAAGCGGTTTTGTTGAAGTAGTATTTCCAAAAGGCTACAAATGGGTCTACTTTTTCGATCATTCTCGAGTCTATGAAGGAGGAGCTATACGTTCGATGGGGATCAAATTGGATTAGGCTGCTCTTTTCATGAGATCTAACAGTATTATTCCTATCCGAGGAGAGCTGTGGTGTGTTCTTTTGTAGTAGGGAAGACACAGCAAAACAGTGATTGGTGGTGATTACAGTGATGAAGTAACTATTGACTATAGCGAATAGAAAGTTGCTGTTAAGATAGAAAGATTCTACAAGAATGAAATGATACGTAGTGAAAGAAACTAAAAAATAATGACTGTTCGTTTTATTGAATCGAGTCATTCTAATGTAGAAATTATCTAAGGTGTAAACTTAGGTACATAGAATTCTTTTACAACTTAGAAGACAATATCTGTCCCTTTAAACGAGACATACGTTATGGAATTGATGCCTGCTAGTGAATAGGGAGTAAAAATATGATTATTCGATTCTTATTATGTATTAAGTTAAAAATTGAAGTAACCATTATTTCTATAAGCTATCTCATTATAAATATCCGATTGAAAACATATACATACATCCTGCCATGAATAAGTCACAATAAGAAGATGCATAGTTGCTGTAAATCCAAGAAAAAATACCAGAGAAGCTGCCAGCAGTGCCATATATACTCACCACAATATCCAGAGATTTACTCAAGTTAGATCTACTCAAAACAAAAGAATCCGTTTTGATGAAAACGAGTATCAAGCCTCTTCACATTTATCGAGCATCAGTGCTTTAGAATATTGAGAAGCTGATGTAGTTTGTGGATTAAGAACATACTGAACTCGTGAACCACATTGATGAGTTATTGCAAATCAGAGCAGCACTAAATTTAATCATAGATTCATGATCGCTTACCCATACTATCAATCCAATATAGACAAATATTGATTAATTTTGTTTAGGATTATACATTTTTATGATTATAATTTCTATAGAGATTGTTCTGGTATCATTTTTATGCCACTTGCAAGTTGGACTAGTTAGTATTAGGTCAAACTAAGTTGCAGTAGCCTCCGCACATATTCGAACAAGGGGAGCAAATTTGGTTGGATCGATGGGCCCAGTACTGTAAGTGTTCAAATCGAAGGTCCAAGATTTTGGATTTCCATTTTTAATCTAGAAGAATCTCACGGGCAATTCTTTATCTACTGTGGAGTAATAATGATTAAGATATTGACCTGGCTTTGTCCAATGAGTAACTGATCGTCCTTCAACAGTCTCTACTCCTACATAAGTACTGTTTGTTTTAAGCCAATCATATCTAATGCTTCCAAAACTTTTGGTACATTTGCAGCAGAAGTTGTTTTGAGTTGGGAATGACAGATAGACCCATCCATCAGTTGCCATCGTAACTGTGCAAGGAATTCTACCTGGGCTGAAAGTGGTGTTGGGGAGGAGGCAAACTTAATCTTGTTGGGGTGCTTAATGCTAATATCTCTAAACTTTTTGATTCCAGTCATAGTAATAAGTGAAGGTCCAGTTCACAGCTGGATCGTCGTTTTGCATTTTGACTTTAACAGAGTATCTTAGATTTCCTCCCCAAGTAGGTGGAGTTTGCGCATGTATTTGAATAAGAATGCAAAAAATGGCAAAGAGAATTATTGAAGTTCTCATAGTGTTAAAGATTATTAATCTACTTATATCTTTTTAATTCGAATAAATAAACAATTAGGGTTTCGGGGTTTCAAATAGGGATAGTCAACTATTAATGCGTAGATTGTGAATTATAGAAGATTATGTATAGTTAACACTTGATTTTTATGAATAAAAAAAATATATAAATATGTTATAATTTATTGAAATTTTGTTTGCTATTCAAATCATGAAGTCTGTAAATTCAACCCTTCTGCCTAATCAGCCAGAACTCTGCATGTTCCAACACATAAATTCGAACAAGGAGGAGCAAATAAACTTGGATCAATTGGACCAGTATTATAACTATTCAAATCGAAAGTCCAAGATTTTGGGTTACCTTTTTTGATCTCAAAGAATCGCACTGGCAACTGCTTATCAACAGTTGAGTAGTAGTGATTCAAATAGAGGCCTTGTTTGGTCCAATGAGTAACCGATCTACCCTCAACTGTCTCGATTCCAATATAGGTACTATTATCTTTCAACCAGTTATAGTTGATGCTACCAAAACTTTTGGAACACTTGCAACAGAAATTATGAGAAGGATAAGTTATGTAGAACCATCCATCAGTTGCGAAGATCACATTGCATGGAACTCCACCTTTGGAGAATGAGACTGTAGGTAGTAAGCAAGCTTAATCTTCTTGAGGTGCTTAATGCTAATATCTCTAAACTTTTTGATTCCAGTCGTAATAGTAAGTGAAGGTCCAATTGACAGCAGGATCATTATTTTGCATTTTGACTTTAACATTGTATCTTGGATTTCCTCCCCAAGTAGGTGGAGTTTGGGAGTTCACTTGAGCTAAGAATAGGCAAGCAACTGCAACTAAAATTATTCCAAAAGTTTTCATGTTAGTCTAAGATTATAAATCTACATAAATCTCATAAATTGATAATATGATTGTTTGAATGAGTAGGCATAAACGCAATAAAAACGTTCAAGTATTTTTGTTTTAGGACTTAGCCTATTGAGAATTGACATTGGCGTGAACTTTCTGTTACTATTAATGCACCCTAATGAATTTTTAGGCAGCATTTATCAGTTTGACTTCATTGGGATTAGCCTTATCGCCTGTTTTCTCTATTTTATTGGCTACGAATCTAAAGACATGTCCATTATCTTCTCTCCCTTCCCATTGTCCTGTAACTCTTAAAATATCGTCTAGCTAATGTTTTTACTCTGTTGAATGCGTCTGATGAGTTTTGTAGATGACTATATCTTAGGTTAGGTTATTTTTGAACTGAGTGGGATTCATCTTCACGAACAACCTTGTCATTGATTATTGTGGTACTGCTTTTTCTCTTAAAAAGATAGCATCGATAGTCCATTATCCAAATCTTGGGTATTCACTGTATAGCGAATTGGCTTTGAATTAGTTTTAGAGGTATGCTTCATATCCACAATTATTGGCCAAACTTTTCCATGATTTTTCGAGGGTAAACTTAGGTTTTTCTTTAAACTCGATGACAAAAAGATATGTCAAATAGGCAATAATAATGCCTGCAATGATCCTAAATTTAAATTTAGAAAGCATAACCATACAGTTGCCCATCTTCAGTATAATATTTTAACTACTACCAGGCACTTCAAAACCGATTTCTATTTCTCGTTTACACTGAGGACATAGCCACTTGGTTTGTGAGAAACAGAATCCTATTAAAAATGCAATAGCTGACAATTTCAATGAATAAAATAGCAGCAAAATCTACAGTACAACAATGACCGGATGTTGTGATGATTCTGGGGAAGGTTGCAACATGCAAATCGAGCATACTGGTATTTCCTGTTCTCCGATGGGGAGTGTTTTGTTATCAGTCATTTCAACTTATATCTTATTATTAAAATGTAACACGCATATTAAATCAAAACAGGCTACAGACTACAGTAAATTCCAATTGACAGTTACGAATATATTTGTTAATTTTATGCTTAGTGACCCTGAAATAGCAGTATAGTGGAAGAAAAAACAGGTTTAAATCGGATAGGTCTACAATATGCTGCTTGATGAGGAATTTATCACCCTCAATGATAAAACTATGAGATTTAAATACTTTATCAAAGGGTTACGACCAAAGGGAGGGTATAGTCTCATCTTTGGATTCCATGGTGGAGGAGGTTGTACAACTGATGTCAACAACCAACAATTTAACAATCATCTTCACCTCTATGATGATAAACTCCCTCTAGGAACTATTTGGTTTGTTCCAAGATCTTGTGAGGAAGCTTCCGATATGTGGTGGAAGGATTATCTGCCATAATTCTTCTCAATCGTAATAAAAGGATTTGTCCTGAAAGATATAGTCAATCCAAACAAAATATTTATAACAGGCTACTCAGCTGGCGGAGATGGCATATATCATCTCGGTCCTATGTTAGCTGACTGGTTAGCAGGTGCAGCGATGATGGCAGGTCATCCAAATGGTGTAGAGTTATTCAATGTGAGAAATATTGCTTTTTCAATTCAAGTGGGAGGGAAGGATGCAGCATACAATCGAAATGAGTTGGCAAGAAATTACATAAAGACCATGAATGAGTTATAATGCAAGTATGGTGGATTTAGTTCCAAATATTGCAACGTGTTTGAAGATTGTGAGCATTGGATGAGCAAAAAAGATGCCGATATTTTCAACTAGTTTTTAAAGGAAACGAGGAATCCATATCCTAACTTTATCACTTTCAAACAGCATCCTAGAATGAGAAAACAGTACTTTTATTACTTGTAAGTATTGCCGTAAAATCACAAAGAGTTGCTTGTTGTGAGTAAGAAGGGAAATATTTTCATAATTGAGAGTGAGCAGATGCCAATAACGATTTATCTCAACAGATTTGTAGTCAATTTCAATCAAGATGTACAGATTTGGCACAATGGAAGTCTTACTGCAAATAAAAGACCAGAGAAAAATAAAGATATCATTGTTAAAACAATAGAAACTAGATTAGATCCAGAATATATCTTTGAAGATTGCCTTGTTTCAGTACCAACTAACAGTAGAGTGCCACTATAAACCACTCTTCAGCAAATATCACTACCCTCCATCCAACAGGTAGAAGCTAATCAAAAAGTATCGAACCCTGCTGTTTAACCATAGCAGAGACCAATAGTTAAATAGAGTGGTATTTGTTGCGACTTGATTTGATTTGTGTATCATAAGACAAAAAAAATTTGTTTATAATGTCGCAAAATACAATTTGAATATTACAATTGGGATGGATTAAGAAAACTTATCTTCTCTCACTCTCCCACAGTTAGTGGATATCTACTAGAGTGGAGAAACAATTAACAGCGGATTAAACAAGTAATAAATCTTGCTTCGCATTCTCACACATAGTGAGATTAAACCTAGTCTCAAAAATCAAGCGCACATTCTTAAGAGGATGTACTTAGTATCTCAGCTAGATTTAACTATCATAACCTCTCTGTACTCATTGCCTACCTTTAATAGTAGAACCAAGATGACGCTGCTCTTCTCAGAAATATAAAGTATGACCCTTCAGGTGAAAATATCCCAATCGCTATGAAATTACCCTTTATGGCGATGTAGATATTATGTTGTGAGTGCCAGTTCATCAACGATATCCTTTTCTGTGGGGAAGGCTAAAACAGTACTCCTCTTCTTACTAAACTGCTTAATTTCTTGGATCATGCTCCCCATTATCATCTTGCATGCTACTTTAGCAAGGTAATAACAGCAATTACGAAAAGAGTGAGCTCTGCTACACATAAGTACAATCGGCTTCTCGCAAACTATATTTTTGGTGAAAATGAGTCGAAGTTAGAAGAAAGTTGTTTATTCAAATCGATAAAGCATTTCTACTCTTTGAGCACGTTCGATTATATCACCAGATGGCTGTTAATGAGTACTAAGCAGACATAAAAAGTGTAGATAGATGGTAAATAATAAGAGAGAACGATCACTACGTACAAAAAACCTTTGAAGATAGAGTTTTTACTCAAATTGATATCAATTGTCAATAACAATCAAATGGATAACTAGGTGAGAAATAATATTCCTCTCTTTTTCTAACAGATGTTTTGTAAATAAGAAAAAACTAAGCAGTTGCCAACACTAAGTCTCAAATCATTCAGCTCTATTTCACATACTCTCAAAATGACTTTGTATGAATTAGCCGTCTAAGAACAATTGATTTCATAAATCTTCGAAGTACCCAAGGAAGGATGCTTGAATCAATCTAAAATACATTTGATTAAAATCTACCTTAATCGCTTTATAAATGAAATTTAATGCATCAAAAGTCGTAAAAGTGACGAAGATGTCTAAATGCAAAATAAGTTACTTCAGTTTATTAATAGTACCAACTTGACTTATCTCTATGATTGGATTGTTTAGCATCTCAAAATTATGCTTAATATCACACAAAAGGAGATTTCAAGTTAAAATTCCTCAACTCTTTAAAATGAACCCATTTAAAACAGTAGAGTTAGTTTGAAATCCACTGAAAAGATGATGATCTTACAACTATGCGAGTTACTTCGGATCATCCAATCTTTGTAGACCTTTAGGTCGCAAATAGTTGAGTACTACAATGTATAAATGTGCTGATTTAGGAGCATTGTGTAGTTATGGCCAATATGGTCAAAAGACTAATGACAATATAAAATAACCTTATACACATAGAGACCAACAAAATAGTTTTAAGTGTCATAAAGCAAAGACCGAAAGATAAAAACGTAGCCATCCCTCTTGATTTCGCCCGAAAATTACTTTTCAATAGTAAACATCTATTGATTTAGCTCTCCTCCAGCTGATTGATATCAGCTCTATACGGATGCACGTGATAGAGTGGGGCAGCATTCTGTTGAGTCTGGAAAGTTAACACATATTTTAAGATTATGAGGAGGAGTACGAGTGGGAGCACATCAGATAGATTGTTTAGCAGACCAAGCAAATACATGTTGGGGAGTTTGTTCTTTTACAGAGCAACATAGATTGTTTTTACTCAGAAGAAAAGGCTTTCTCTAAATATTCGCACTTTTTGCTGGAATTTAAACCCGTAATGATCTATGAGGAAAAGAGATAGCCAAAAAATGGTTTAGTTTAAAGCAAAGCTGAATATAACAGTCTTAAACCCACTGTTGTTCCAGAAAATGTGATGGCAAAACCGGCTGAAGTACAAACTGAGCCAGCTAAAACAGAAGTAGGTGAGGATGGTTAGTCAGAAGAGGCAAATTTATTCTTCAACGCAAACAACTATCTCTAGTACGACATAAACTAACTCATATAATAACTATGATCATTTAACAGGCTATTGTAGTAATTACTTTGATGTTTATAAAATTTGAATATGAAAAAACGATAATAAAAAAACTAGGGGCTAACGATTGATTTTCTAGAGAGAAAATACCAGTAAGAAAAGCAAATACTATCCAAGTAAAATAAGCGGCTTAGTGAGCAACTCAATATCGAAATCTAAAGATACAATTAGTTGTAGTCGAAAATGGATAAGAATACTAGAGTTAAGAACGAAAAAATAGAGGAGTTGCAGAGGGAAAATCAAATATTGCATGCCAAGATTTTGGAGATGGAGAGGCAGGAGGAGTCAGTGTCAGAACTTGAGGTAGAGACATTAAATGAACATAAACAACTATTTACTGAGAACCAGAGACTCATCAACGAAATGGAGGAACTACAAAATACACTCCTTAATATGAATAACGAGCTTTCCACTCTTGAATAAAAACTGCAGCTTAAGTAAGAAGAGTAAAAAGAAATCACTTAAAATTTCAAACTTTTGGCTGAAAAGCATGAGAAGTTCAAGAAAGAAAGCCAGAATCAGATTGACAGGTTAGTTTAGGAAAATGCAGTATTAGTTGAGTAGAGATAAAAGATAGTGGGAAAGGTTGCTGACCAGAAACGCAGGAAGAAAGAGTTGTAAAAGAAGATAGGTGAGTTATAGAAAATAGTGAATAATATCAAATAAGAGGAGAATCGGTTAGAACAGGAGATTGAAGATATTAAGGCTTAAAAGTAAAAGTAAAACCAAAAAAATATAGAGCTCAACATGAAACTCTCACTTTACCAACCAAAAATAACTAATCTTGAGAGTTTCATCGCAAAGTTAGAGCAAGAAGCCAAATAACAGGAAAAGAAACATGCTAATTAGAAAGAAACTAATGAATAACTCAGGAATAAACTTGAAAAAGCAGCTAAAGAAATACGGCAATATTAATCAGAAATTATTCTTTTTAGAGAACAGTGTAATAGACTTGAAGGATAACTGCAAAAATCTAATCTATCGAAAGAAGAATGGATCAAAGCGATACGACAAAATGAAACATAAGAACTTATTGGTCTTATCAAAGGAGGCTACTCCTAATGTTCTCAGAAGCAACTCAAGAAAGGAACTGAAAGTATCAACAACAGAGAATCTGGTAGTCAGAGCTAACTACAACTATTCAATCGAGTCCAACAAGAAGCTGAGGATAAAACTTTAGAAAGAATAAAATTATAAAATCAGATTAATTCTCTTTAGGTGTAGATAGGACAGTATCGAAAACAGCTTGAAAATTTGAACTTTTAGCTTAGTAAATCCAAAAGGATACTCGAAGACAAAACTCTGGATATAGAAAGGAAGGAAAGTTAGATAAGATAATGGAGAATTAGAGCTGAAAGATTGTAGTCCGAAAGAAATAAAGAACTAACTACTCTAAGGAACTAGAATCAACTTTTGAAAAGCAGAGATACTTAGAGGTTATAGAAAGCCAAATAATTTGATTAGTATGAAACTGCCATGTCATTGAAGCTTGCATTTTATTAAAGGAAAATCAAGGAGCATCTCGATACCATCGACAGGAAACAGACAATCATCTAAAAACTGCAAATGCACAGAAATTAATTTGAGGAAAAACAGAAAAACTATGAATAGACTATGCAAAAGTTAAGCGAAGAAGTCGATTTTCTGAGAAGGTTTAAGCAGGACTGCAATAGAAAGGACTAATTATTGAAAGATTACAAGTCTAAACTATAAAAATCGAAACAAGAGCTCTAATAATTAAAAAATGAAGTCTTCCAACTTAAAAAAGACAAGCATCGTCTCTAAAAACAAGTATAAAGCAAAGAGCAGTACATCAACAGTTTAAAAGCAAAACAGTAAAAGCAACAGCCAGAAAAAATGTAAGATTATACCAAAGATAATAAACTCAAATAAATTAAAAATAACTATTAAGGTAAAATTAGAAACCTTAAAAAAGAAAAGGATGACTTAAGTACAGGACTTAGAGAAGTAAGATTGGCTGTAATGAATAAGGTAGAAGAAATTGTTGCAAAGCACATTCCAGTGGGCAAAAAGAAAACTCAAGAATATGAAGCAGCTAAGCTGTTAGGCATCAAACCTGGAGAGTTAGACGAGTTCTTGAACCCTGGTAGCGCAATAAATCGTAAAATAGCCCAATAGTTGTAGTAGCTATGGCTGTAATAAAATTACTCCTAGTTCATAAACATATTCATCTCCTACATCTAGAAGCATCGGCAGAGCGCATAATTAAAGAAGTAGTTATGATACAATGATATGTGCAATTTTGATCTCTGTAATGAATAGATCTGTTACAGATATAATATAACTTTAAATTGGGGCCATCAGTCAATCATGTTGTCTTCTAAACTCTCCAGTATATTGAAATCAACAAGATAGTACTCGAACCTCACAAACTCATTCCTGAAAATAGTACCCGTTCGCTAGTCGTTCACTGAATTGTTGTCAGGATGTAACCCTAGCTGATAAAGCGATCCTCCCTTCACTGAACTCAAAGAGCTAAGACGGAACTTTCCATAGTCGACTTTCTTGTCTGCATACTGCTAGTAGCTCTTTTAGGTGAAGAAGTTTTTCTAATCAAGGAGAAGTGATTCCTAGGGCCGATAGTTGGAATTTTGATCTTTGATGTTTTTCTGGTGGGGATGTATACGCCTTGGGACTTATTCTACCTTATATGGCTGTTTCTTTTTGACTCTTAGGCCATCAATGACCCAGAAAGTGCCCTGGTTATCACTGTTTTTCATAGCTAATTAAATCTCGAGAAATTATAATGATCTGGTAACGCATTAGGTTGTTTTTATAATTAAATCTGTTACTAAAAGTGCATTTGATCGGGCCAACCTGAAATTTAAAATCCTCACTCCAAACAAACAGAGTATACCATCTAAGAAGAAACTAACTAAAATAGTCCTTTTTAGAGCATTTAATAGTAGTTAACTCTATCAAATATAGCAAGTATAAATCAGTAAGGAAGATCATCAGTCGTCAAAGTTGAACATGCTGAGATCCGAAAGTATCAAGTTGTCAGACCCAACTACAAAGTTGTTTTAACCTTCCACATTGTTATTGCTACCTTTCATGGAGTTGTTGCTACCCGTAACTGTGTTTTTGCTTCCTTCCAAAATGTTCTCTTTTCCCTTCACATCATTCATGGAACCTAAAATACTGTTCAAGTCTCCAACTGCTGTGTTTGAGTCACCAATAACGGTGGTATTTGTGCCACTCAGGCTATTTTTGTTACCTTGAACAGCAGTATGGCTTCCAATGACCACATTTTATGAACCTTTGGCTTTGATTTATGAGCCCTGAATTGTGTTATTGTGACCTATGATTCGATTCAGAGAGCCATTAACCAGGTTCTAATTGCCTTTGATTTTGTTTTGATCACCAAATGATAAGTTCTAGTCACCTTTCACTTGAGTTTAACTGCCTTTAACAGCGTTGGAGTTGCCACTTACGGCGTTATTTTTTCCAGCGACCATATTGCTGTTTCCAGCTAGATCATTCAAGTCTCCACTAATGGTATTCCTGGAGCCAAAGATGTTATTGGCATTGCCTTAAAAAACATTTTCATCTCCCTAGGCTCTATTTTTATCACCCAAAGCCTGATTTTTGTTACCTTTTATAGCATTCTAACTCCCAATAGCTGAGTTATCACTGCCTTTAATATCATTTTTGTCTCCTTTTAATACGTTGTAGTTTCCTGTAATACTAGAATCGTTGGATTCAGCTAGATTTTGGCTGCCGTTTATTTTGTTTGAGTTGCCTTTCGCAATGTTACTATCTCCTGTAATAGTAGTATTTTCTCCTGCCACTTTGTTTTCATGACCCTCTACGCTATTTTTATTTCCAAATAGCTTGTTGATATTCCCACTCACAGTGTTGTTGTGGCCAAATACGTTGTTGATTCTGCCCTTAATTGTGTTATTGTCTCCAGCTGCAGTGTTCTGCTCTCCTGTGATCACGTTGGATGAACCCGTGTTGTTGTTATTGTTACCGACAACTATTGTCTTCGAACCTATGACAGTGTTGTTCGAACCTTTAATCGATGAGTTTTAAGCTTTGATTAGGTTTTGATTGCCTTACACTTTCAGATTTTTACCAGCCATTTCATTCTTGTTACCTGAGACAGTACTGTTGTGCGTGAGCAGTTTATTTCCATCTCCTGTGGCCATGTTGCTCGTACCTTACACAAAGTTGTTGTTTCCATTATTGATAGTGTTATAGGAGCCATTGACTTGATTACTGTTGGCATTGATGAGGGCGTTGTTGTCACCCAGAGCAGTATTATTACTACCCGAAACTGTATTATTACTGCCTCCAACTCCGTTATTGTTTCCCTTTACTGAATTTTTGTCACCTGATAGTATATTCGAGCTGCCATTTAATAAATTTTGATTGCCTTTTAGTGAGTTTTTGTCTCCCTCAATGATGCTTTTCTAGCCAATGACTGAATTGCTATTACCATCAACTTTATTCTAACTACCTGCAACCTTGTTTCCATCTTTTTTTATTAGATTCTTATCACCAGCAACTTGATTACTCTTGCCATTGACTGAGTTTTGGTTTCCCTTAACTTCGTTGCTGCTTCCATTGGCTGCATTTTAATTACCAGTTATAGTATTTTAATTACCCACAGCCACATTATTGCTGCCTGTAGCGGCATTTTTGTCACCTAAAGCAGTATTGTTGTTCCCTTTGATCTTGCTCTTATCACCGATTACAGTGTTGTTGCCACCTTAGACTGCATTTTGGTTGCCTGCAACTAAGTTTTTGCTACCTGATACTACGTTTTCTGAACCTTTGACTGTAATGTTATTTCCCTTCGCGATATCGTTCTTATTACCAACTATTGTGTTGTTTAAACCAAAATTATTGTTTTCATTACCAATTATAGTTGTGTTTGCACCTATCAGTTTGTTTTTTTATCCGCTTACAATATTATTCTGTCCTTGCAATTTATTGCCTGATCCATCAACTTTGTTGCTGCCTGTAGTTGATGTGGTTGTGATTTTTTCATTATTTGTTTTAGGAGGGTCATTTGATTTGAAGAGGGAGTTGTATTTGTCGACTTGTGAGTTGGCATCATCAAAAGTAGCCTGCAAGCTCGCTGTGAGTTCTTTCTGAATGGGTGTGAGTTAAATAGTTTATTGGTGAGTAGGAGGAGTGAGTATGAGCAGAAGAATTGTGAGAATAACAAAAACATTAATTCTTCTCAACATGGTTTTTATGAACTTTCGATTAATAGAATATAAGTGGTTAATTATTCCATAGCTTTATATCGAACTTTATTTCAAGAAGTTTGTCTGATTATTCCTCAAAGTAAAATGGCTACTTTTTTAAAGTAGTCACCCAATTTTACTACATTGGCTAAGATGTATTATAGAGAATATGCAAAGATATAGACCATTTAGGATTATTTTTTGCCCTCTAAAATTAAGATCTGTTTTATTTGTATTGACTGAGGAAGAGTTGACTTGTATTATATTTATATTTGACTCTTTACTTTATGTATATTAAATGGATAGTGAATTTGACTTCAAGAAGAAAAGAGAGGAACAGGTAATACAAATACGGAAAGAAAATAGAAAAGAAATCTTCCTCAAATTGCGCAGAATTCGAGCCTAAAATGTGATGGAGCTGGAAACGAATCATAGAGAAAAGAGATGTATCGTCCTTGACTAAAATTTCAGGCCTCTTATTGAACAGTAAAAATCAGCTTACTTAGTTGGAATAACAACAATTTTACAGTTGCGCATATTTAGTTACTCTGTAAAGAGCTCAATAATGAATCTGATTAAATCAGACATCAAGCTGCAATAGGACTAAGAAAATTGATCTCTGAAGAAAAAACTTAATCTTGTATTCAGCTTATAGTTGATAAGGGTATAGTCACCAAACTTATCAACCTCATTCAGGATAGAAAGTATCCTCAACTGCAGTTCTAAGCTTGTTGGATTCTCACAATTATCGCTTATAGTTCAAGTGCACTTTGTTAATCTATAGTGGAGAAAAAAGGAGTATAAGCACTGATGCAGCTTTTGTACTAAAATTCAGGGCCTGTGATAAATCATGCTTTGTGGGGATTAGGCAATATTGCGGGAGACTCAACAAATTGCAGAAACAAAGTGATAATGTGTGGTGGAGTAGAATGTGTGATCAGAATCGTAAAAAACTTCAAATAACCTGAAGCTATTAGTTTGGGATGTTGGGTTTTATCTAATCTCTGCAGAGGAGATCCTATTCCTTCCTATGATTTTATAAAGCCTGTCATACCAGTACTAGGCTAAAAAATAGTTGAGGGAGTATTATAGAGAAGCTATCTGATTGGAGCAATTTGGTCTTTGTGTACACATTCTGAAGGATCAAAGTCAAAGATCAGACAGATTTTAATAGTGTAAAATCTGGTGGCAAAGCTAATTGATATATGCTATTCACAAGAAAACGAAATAGTGATCCCTTCTCTAAGAATTTTAGGTAATATATCAACAGGCAACACTACACAAACATAGTAATTGCTTAACAATCACCTTTTGCAACTGCTCGATAGATTGATTCAGCATAAGAAAAAGTCTATTCGTAGATAGGCCTGCTGGATTTTGTCTAATATTGCTGCAGGCCCAGATCACCATGTCCAAAAAATCATATACTACCCAAATCTAGTTATCAATCTCGCTTAAAAACTGCTAAGTGATGAATTTGACGTTAGAAGAGAAATCTGTTTCATTTTCGGCAACTTTTGCCATCTCGGCAATCCAATCGAAGTCTATAAAGTAATTGTAGATAATAATTTGTTGGAGATCCTTGCGCATCAACTGCAAATAGATGAAGAACACAACTTGCTGGAGGCAGCATTGAAATGTCTATATTAGTTCTTAGCTATTGGCGGAAAAATTTAATAGGAAAATGTAGTTTATAAGAATGTAGAAAGAATGCCTTCCCTAGTAGATAGGCTCGAAACACTTCAGCATCACAAATCTGATGAAGTATACAAGCAGCTTAGCAAAATTTTACAAAGGTTTTTTACTCTAGATTCAAACCCCTTTTGATGATTATACAACTACTCTAAAGTATTTTACTTCTCATCTCAATATAAATGAATATGAACCTATATAAAAAAGTATATCAATGAATTTTCCTCTTCCTGAATTTTGTGCTAGCCGCTTTATAAGGAGATACGTTGAGACTTTTTAAAACTTTTTATTTGACTCTGGTTTATATGGGGGTAAATTTAGAATAATCCTTAGATTTATTAATAACATTAAAGATTTAATTTTGCATCTATAAATCTTTTTTAGTCTGTAAAATTAGAAAGTTGTTGTAGGACTTTCGAAAAGTTTTGTTTCGATTGTGTTTCGTTACTTTGTTTGTCCTCTGAAGTGATTTATTGAAAACTTGCAGAATAAGATCATACATTGGTTTCTATACTTTTTAATTTTACTTTTGTGACATTTATCTAAAACTCTCATCTTTATACATTTGCTCTATTTCATAAGCGAAGGTCTTATGTTTAATTCTTCTTTTAGTATCATCGAAGTAGCTGTCTTTGATGTTCTAAGTGTCTTAAGCTTAAATGTGTAAGATCTAGGCTTCGCGAGCTGTCTATATTTTTTTGGAATTTCTTCTCCCCAATTTTTTTTGCGAAGTCAAGTTTTTCATATCTGCACCAGCAAAATATACATTTGTTTTAATTTATTATACTCCTGTGTTTCTACAACTAACCTTGCAGTTGGATCTGATAGGTTTTTTCAATTATTAGACTTCTATTTTTTTCAATATTTTTCTCTATATTTTTTTGAGATTTGACAAAGCTAAAGACATGTAGAGTTCATCGGTCTTTTGCGGGTTATTTAAATCCATAGTTGTTCTAAATTCTTTAGTAAACTCTACGCTAATGGTCAATTTAAAACTTTAGAACCTTTTTTCAATGGTAGGTCTTTAATTTTATTTGATTAGCTACTTAAAATCACACTAAAACTGCTCCTAGATGAGATATACTGAATTATTCGCAATACAATAAAAATTCTTTATGTTTTTGTAGATTTTAATTGTTTTGGAGTCGTAATTTTGTATTAAAATTCTTTACAGCAAAGTGTCGTCAGTTTCGTAGATATCGATTTTGATGTCTTCGAGCAATTGACTACTTAAAAAGATTGTGATTAGCTGTGCCGTGGTTACTTCTTCCATATAATTGTTATCTTATTCCAAATACTTAAATCGAAAATTCAACAAATAACATATATAAAATTGTTACACAGAAGTTAATTTTGAAATAGTTATTAGTCAATCATTGTTTGATGAAGGAAGGTTACTTCTCATCATATTTTATAAAGAAATGTTTATAGGTCGAGCTTTCTTAGCTAAATTGCCAGATCATTTCGAAATTTGAACTTTCTGGTTGTTTTGCTTTGTTAATGTGATACTATGTCACCTTTGCACAAGAGTGGGGCTAAAGTATTGAAATCTCTTATTGTAAACTGTTTCTACTCTGGAGAGTTTTTGGATTTGGATTTTTTCAGCTTTTTATCTTTGTTAGTACATGTGGAGTTATTTCTTAATTAAATTTAATGCGTAAAAAATTGAGTTTTCAAATAATCTCTCTCTGTATATGAAAACTCGTCGTAGGATAATTTTTTTCGATGTGTCTATATGAATTTCTTCTGTATCTTTACTCGCATTGGCCAATTTTTGACGATTTATTTTGAATGTTTCTATTACGGATTTTTTGGGGTACTTTAGTTTTTTTTATTGCTTAAATCTGATTAACTCATCTTAGCTTAGCCAAGATTCATTTGTATCTTTGCGACTCTTTTGAGTTTATATGGCCACCCTCCTCCATTTTACATCAAACCTTTGTGTTTATGTTTTTTAAGTAGAAGCAAAAAATCTTTACTGATCATGATACTGTTTTTGAGTTGCTCTGACCTATTGTAATTCTAAATAGGATATGTTTTTTTGAGCTCTAAGCTTCTTTTTTATACTTTTTTGTTCACTTTATTCCATATTTTTTGTTCATGATTTATAAACTCATTTTTATTTGCGTGTTATTAATATTCCCAAGGCGATATTGATCTTTAATGACCAATAAAATGCGAAGGTGATGCATGCTAAAAGGGAATCATCTTTTTGGATCTATTACGTTTTAGATCCAACTATTTGCTATTTTTCTTAATCAGTAATTCTCTATACATAAATTTATTATAAAAAATCAGTGTCTTCTCGAAAAGTACTGCTAAATGACATGTTTCTCTCTTGTTTGCTATCCACTTATGGAAGATTGGAGCCTACTATTGAACTTTTTATAGTTTTATTATCTACTTTCAGTTTTAACCTTTTTGTTACTTTAGTTTGTTTAATACATAAGTTCAAAAGCAAAATTTTTCGGTACAGCTTTACGTATAATGTATGATTGATTGATTTTCTAAGATTTCAACACTTTAGGTATTGATAGCAGTCTTTTTCTGGCGTGCCAGTCAGCCAGAGTTATCTATTAGTATCCAAATCTATACTATTTGAAGTTCATAAATGTTTGACCTTTATCTGGACTTTTTTTATCTTTACTTCTATATTGCTGCTATTTTTTTTTATTCTAACTGCTTGAATGATCGTTTACTTATCTTTTTTCTACAACTTTTTTTACTATTGTGAATAGTTCTTGCCTTTTCTGGGGACTTAGATCTTCGGATTAGTTATCAGAATCGTTGAGAGACTCTATTTCCTATGGGATTGATTTTGATTTTTTGTATTAACTTTAAAGGACTATATGATCTAATTCTATTTGATTTACGAGATTGATTTGTTTCTTTAGATCTTATGTTGTATCAGTTTTAAAACTTTTCATTTCGGCAACACTATCTTTTTTCTACCCTTTTCTTAGTGATAAAAATCGTTCGAAGGGGAATTCATCATTTTCTAAATTCTTTTTCTTTTAATATGTCTTTAGAATAGCCATGATGAGTTCTTTCCCAAATTACTTCCAATCTTTTGATTGAAACTGCTATTTGGTGAACTTATCATTATTCTTATAATAAAGTCCTAGACTGTTTTAGATAGTTAGTGAATAAACTCCTTCTTGAAGTTGAAAATAAACACGGGATGTTTCAGTTTTTGTATTTATCTAACCATCTATAGAGTGTTTATTAGCAAAGTATTTTGAACTTTCTAACTAAGTCTGAAAATTTTTCACCTAAGATGAAGGGCAAAACATTGGATCGGGGCCATAGACAAAACACCCAGGCAGAATTGAATGTCCATGTAGGTCTAAATATAAGTCTACATCTCCCTCAGCTTTACAAGTTCTCACAAGTTATTTAAGCCCTTATATTTCTGGAAAAAAATCAGGCTTTCCTGTTAGAAAAAGTCTATTAAAATCAATCCCCATAACTCCAGTTCGATAGTTACCCATATAAACTCCGTCTGGATTGAGCATAGGTACAATTTTTATTACAACTTTGGCTTATTTGATAATACTCTGTATTTTTTGAGAAGTATAAAGTTACTCTATCAGCCCTTAAGTAACCCATGATGCAGAAGTTTATCCTGGGTGACTTCTCGCGTTAATTATTATGTATTTTTTAGGCTCAACTTCTTTTTAGAGTTAACTGTTAATAGTTATCAATGGAATATCAAGCCCTGAGAGAGTTTTGCATAGTATTGACTATTAAATAGCGATATTCTGAAAAGAGGCCAAATAAAAATGAGAGAGTTGTGATTTTAGATAGTTATAAGTATAGGGAATGCAAGATGCTATACAATAAGTGGAATTCGCCTATATCTAAAGGTCAAAATTCAATAGATAAAGATCTTAAATAGTCTGTCCTATATTTTTTTGCCTACTCTCCATTAATTTAAATTACTCTTTTTTATATTTGATATTGAAACCCACAGGTTTCCAATCTTAGACTCCTTCTTCTAGTTTTTTACCATAAGGTCTCATGCCAGATTGAAAAAGTGACAGTTTCTTTTTGAATTGATGTATGATAAACCTATTTTTGATGGTTTTGCAGGAAGATACAGTGAAATAAAACCATTGTCGATGTCCTTTGGTATTGGTATCAGGAGTAATATAAAGATGATAGTCATTATTTATCTTCATATTTTGTTGTTTACTTTGCGAACAGACTAAAGGTTTCCACTTTAGAATTTACTATTAAATGTCAACTCATCCAGTTCACTTTAATAGGTCACAACTGATTGCCAGCTCCCTCGAAGTTGGTCTTTTTAGATAAAAA
>Ga0194117_10002581_pt1 | contig 19061 bp, 10 predicted proteins | sample TA2MahsurfametaG_FD_160579 | JGI IMG/M metagenome (GOLD analysis project Ga0194117, IMG submission 160579) | Freshwater microbial communities from Lake Tanganyika, Tanzania - TA2015009 Mahale N1 surface | ecosystem: Environmental > Aquatic > Freshwater > Lake | place: Tanzania: Lake Tanganyika...
GTTGCTTTTGATTTTCAAACTTTGTTTCATCTGCAGCAGTAAATTGATGCTTTAGATACATGCGCTCAACGCCATCATAATGACGCTCACGATAGTATTGAAGAGCATCATCAATTGCATCTTCAATTTGATCGTCGTCTACGTTAATTTCCAGAACTGGGAACCCCAATTGTCTTAAACAATAGTTCCTTAGCTCGGACCTACTGGCAGGTTGAGCCATAAAAAAATACCCCTAGTTTCCTAGGGGTATTTATAATTTATTTGATTATTCAAATGCTGGGAATGACTTTGCCCAGTTTGGATTAAAAGATTCAATATCTTCTCTTGTTGTTAAAGCATTCAATAATGCCTCTTGCTCATTATTTTTATCTCTTACAGATTGTCTATAAATTGCAATCTTTCTCATTTCGTCATTATTACCATTTGCAGCATCAATTTCTAATGCTTTTTTTTCTTTGTTCTCTAATGGTTCAATTAAGTCAGTTACATAAGATTTAATTCTTGATACAATACGCTTCTTTTCATTGACCAATGAACGTTGTTCTACTTCTTCGTGGAAAAGTCGTTCTTGTTCTTCAACAGTTTTACCTGGAAATTTGTTTACGACAGTACCATCTTCTGCTAAAGTTAAAGCAGAAATGAAGTCAACTGATGGATCAAAATTATACTCAATATAATTTTTTACAGAATCTGCGTCAGTTAATTCTGGAAGTTCTTCATATAGAGTAACTGATTCTAATCCAGAATGGATTTGGAAGTAAAGATATGCCATTTTTATTAAGTACCTTATTCCTATTTATTTGATGTTTGTTTCTGTTTGCGTATTGAATAGAGAAGTATTGTAGAACGCTGGAATAATAGTCGGATAATCTGTACTATTACCCATTGTATCAATAAGGTAAGTACTGAAGCTAGTGTCTAGATTTAGAGTGGCACCATCATTGAGAGTATGTAAATAATAATCAATTTCAATTGATTTATGGTATAGTCCTGGACCATCAGCATTGTAAGAAGATGTATAGAACATACTATTCAATCCAATTGGACACATATTTCTTCCGTGACTGCTGTCATTGATTTGGAATTTAATAAATTTACCATCAGAAACTCTTACAGCAATCCAAAAAATCCCAGCACCATAGTAGTAAGATGGGCAATACATCCATACATACTTACCACTTGTAGATACTTGCCATCTTGAACCAAATCTATTTCCTTGCTCATATCCATAGGATGTGGTGTAGGTGCCGTTCCATAGTACGCCTTCAAACGTACCATTTGCATTCCATCTTTGGACAACACAACCATTACTTGGAGTCATTGTGAAGGTAACAATTTTTTCATTATCACAGAGAACTGGAATTGATCTGTAATAAGATTCTTGAGCACTACTATAACTACTCATTCCATTTAAAGTTGAATCATATAGAGCTCTATTCGCAGTATTTTGGAAGAAATTGTAGAGAGTTCCACCTTGATTGGCGCTATATGCGTTTGATCTCTCTGCTAATCCATTATAAACGTTACTTGAATTCAATGCATATGCTCTCAAGTTTGGAACGTTATTCCATACATGAGGTCTAATTTTTCTATCACTTGTGTTATGTTCCATAACTACAAGTTTATTTAATTTTTTATTATAGCAGAGAGATCCATACATCCCATTATAATTAGATCCACCTTGAATAGGAATATTGAATCTATTAATACCAGATTGCTGAGTATCTAGATAATATCTGTTAGCACTTCTAGATGCAACACATAGTAGAGTTCCTGTAGTACCGTTGTTTTCTCCAAAGATAGCATAATCCTGATCTGTTTCGTTTGCTAAAACACCAACATCTCTGAATGCATTTCCACGATACTGTCTTCCAGCATCACCAATCACCCAACCAGAAGTTTTTGAATATTCATTTGTTGAGTGAAAATTCTGGTGACCGAGATATCCAACATTACATGTATTATTGCAATACTCGGAACTACTAGATGGACTACTCTGAGTCTCCATGAATGCACTACCTGCATAGTTGTTGTAAAATTCTGGAGAGTATGATGTATATGTTCTAAATCTATTATAAGCAGAGTTACCATCACCACCATAGAATGAATTAAATTCTAAGTTGTGGTTGTACGTCAACCAACCAGCACCATATGTACCATGTTGACACGTATAGACTGAAAAACATGGTTGTGCATATGGATCCTGCAATTTTGAGGATACTGTCACTGGTTTTGTAGAAACGGTTCTTGCCATTTTTATTCTCAGTTAATCTGTGAGTTTATCTATCTTGAGTATTTATAATATACTTTTTAAAATGCATCAGCATCAAATTTCACAATTTCATCTATGGTTGTGAGAGAATTTAATAATTGCTCATGTACATTACCGCGATCTCTTACTGATTGCCTTTCTGCAAATAAAATATTAGAAGCATCGGTATTTCCATTAATTAGATCTAAATCTTTTGCTCTTGTAATTTTCCACTCAGAATCTTTCAATTTATTCTTTACTTTTGATTTGATTTGTTGAATCTTTGCTTTTTTTATCTCTTCAAGATAAGTATCTGCTCCTTCTTTTTCAATCAATTCTTTTTGCTCTTCAACACTTTTTCCTGGAAATTTGTTAATCAATTCCGAACCATCTTCGGATGGAACTAAAGAAAGTGAATAATCTACAGATGGATCATAGTCTTGTTCAAAAACTTGAAGATCTTCCATATTACCAGGATACTGAATATCCTGCTCATTTTCATACCACCCAACAACGGTATTTGTAGATTTTCTAAAAACTAAAAATGTCATTGTTATTTACCTCAACTAATTGATGGAAGATGTGGTTCTGTAAACAGTGCAGTATCATATAGTGCTGGAATAATGTATGGATATGCTGTACTGTAAGTTCCACACTCCAGTGTAGTATTCATCCAGTGAGAGTCTAGATTAAAAATCGCTCCATCGTTTCTGATAGCAAATTCATGTGGTAAATTAACTGTTCTATAATACAATCCATTACCACTATTGGTGTTTGCACTATATACCCACATCATATCCGATTTCCCAATTGGGCAACAGGATCTTCCATAAGTCTGATCTTGAGTTGTGAATCTCAAGAATTTGCCATCACTTACTCTAATAGCAGAAATATATGCTCCAGATCCATAATAGTAAGATGGACAATATCCAAACAAGTATTTTCCATCACTTGTTACTTGCCATCTTGCACCAAATCTAATTCCTTGCTCATATCCATAAGATGTAGTCCAAGATCCTCTGTATAAAACTCCACTTGGAGCACCAGCAGAACTCCACTTATAAACTAAACAACCATCACCTGGAGTCATTTGGAAAACTGTAACACTATCGTCATCATTTAGAACAGGAATACATCTCAAGTTTGCTTCTTGAGTTGATGAATAAGTATTAGTATTAAAACTATTTACCGTGTATACAGTTCTATTTGCAGTATTTTGGAAATAATCATGCAAATATCCTACATTGCTAGTATGTGCAGTATAACTATCACCTAGAGTTTTATATTCTTCTGTTGCACGGTTATGTGCAATCAATCTTAAATCTGGAACATTATTCCAAATGACAGGAGTAAGACCATAGCTTCCATTTGATTCCATAACCAAAAGTTTTCTGGTCTTTCTGTTATAACAAACAGAACCATGCATCCCTCGTCCGTTAGAACTTGCTGCTGGAATATTTACCCTGCCTCCCCAAGTTCCATTAAAAATCTTATTATAATACATCGTTGCACTTCTTTGACCAACATGCAACAGTGTTCCAGTTGTAGAATTATGCTGGGAAAATATAGCATAATCTTGGTGAGTTTCGTTGACAATAGGAGCAACATCTCTAAAAGCATAAGCTCTATATTCACTTCCATTTTGATTACCAGAACAGTTCCATCCACCAAAGTTTCCATATACGCCAGCTCTTAAGTGCGATATATGTCCAAGATAACCAACATAATTTAATCCAGATCCTCTATTGGTACTTTGGCTAGGAGTATCATCCGTTTGAATATCAGGATAGCTATTTGAACTTTCAAAAAATTGACTTGCGGAGGTGCTGTATGTTCTGAAAGAACCATATGAGGAATCACCAGTACCATGATCAGCAGAAATCAAATTCAAGTTATGATCATATAGATAATATCCACCACCATGAGAATGATGCATGGTGTATGTTGCAAAACATGGTTGTGAATATGGATTAATAGTCTTCTTTACAGAAGCAGTTGTGATTGTGGAAAGCCTTCGTGCCATTAGATTGAATCCTTGTTATTTGTTATTTAATCAGCTATCAATACCGTAAGCGGCCGCAGTGATTCCCGCAGTTGCAGCATAAACCTGGATACCAAATGTACTATCAATTAGGATACCAGTTCTTTCAAGAACACCATTAGCAACAATGGTTGTATCATATTCAATGTAATCAGTATCGGCTACTGTGGTGCTTGCTGCTAGAGCAATTCTCACTTTAATGTCTGAAGATGTGCGGTTGCATAGGTTTACTGTAGCAACCTTAAATGTACCTGATGGTGCTGGGGCAACAAGTGTTGTCCAAGTTGCAGCTGCAATGTTTAATTTTGCAAATACTCCTGATGGCATGGGTCTCTCCGTTCCTGTAAAATCGGTTTAATTTTTTTTTACGTAGATATTTATATCTTACATTGCTGCAACAAAATAATTTGCGGCAGAAATTCTATTTTGTTTTTCAACAAATGTCTTGATAGCAAGTTGTGTTGGAATTTTAGTATTACTTGCAGTAGAACCACCAAGAGCAGCATCGGTATCGCCAAGTGTTAGTCCAAACACTGTAGTACCAGTGAGGACAGTAGTTGATCCGATGATTAATGACTTGCCAGATGCAAGAGCAATACTTTCGGTGCTATTAAAAGCATTATTTGAAGACAACCAACTAAATTCTTTATTGGTTGTTCCAAGAATAGTAATACCACCAGCATCAGCTGTGAAGTTTGATGGACCACCAGCTGTTAATGTAGCACCATTTGCTGTACCAGATCCGCCACAGTTCTCAGTCAATGTTACTGTAGTTGCAGTAACACTTAGAACTTTTGCGTCTGCTCCAATCGTTACATTTCCACCACCAGATGTAATAGTAACAGCAACACCTGGAGCTAAGTTTGTTGTATCGGTAACACCAGAAATAACTGCAGATCCAGCGGCAATGTTGCCTTGGAATGTTCCAGAAGCAACCTTACCTAAAGTAATATTTCTATCTTTAGTTTCTACAGTCACAGATGAAACGGTTGTAGTAACTCCCTTAACAGTTAGGTTTCCACCAATTGTAAAGTTTCCAAGCGAACCCGACATGTTATCAACATAAGTCTTAACTGCTTTTTGCGTTGCAACTTTTTCATCACTATTTTGTGAAAGTGTTCCGTCTGTTGAAAATTCGTTAATAGATGCACCTAATTGAGCACCAATTGAACCCAGTCTAAGAGATGATAGACCAGAGAGATCAAATGCAGATGCGTCTAGAGTTGCCTTACCAGTTGCCTGTTCAACTCTGAAGTACTTACCAACTGCAAAGTTACCATCTTGGTCTGTAGAAACATAATAAACACGACCAGGGCGATCCTCAATAGTTTCGTTTGCAGGAATGTTTGGTGACAGTGGTAAGAATGGCCAGTTTGTATTCGCCTTACTTCCAGTACCGACATCAAGGAAGTCATGTGCTGTTAGACGAACTTGTGAATAACGATAGCGAATTCTGAATAGCTGTCCATCACCAGAAGGAATTACTTTTTCATCTGCAAGTAAAAGAGTTGTAATACCAGTTGTATTTGGAGTAACTGCGGTTAGTCTGAAGAATTCATTATCAATCTTGATATAATCTTCTGCCTTGAAAACAATGTTTGCTGCCTTTACCAGGATTGAAGTACTGGTATTATTGAAATCTCTAATAACTTCATCATGATTAGCAACTTTTGAAGCAAGAACCGTAACATTACTGCCAGCAGAGTGTGAAGTAGCAGTTGTTCCTTCAACACCTCTTTGAACTGTAATTAAGTTAGCGCCCTGGAATCCAGTAACTCTCATCAACTCATTATCAACAATAATATAACTAGTACCAGTCATTCCAGTAACTTGGTTGATATTAATACTAGTTGTTGCTCCGTCAATAGAAGCGCCAAGAATTGTTGGAGTCCCCGAGATCCCTTGTACATCAACATATGAGAATAGATTGATTAGTGCAGTACCAGTATGTGAATCAGCTGTTGTCCCTAATCTTGCTCTTTGAACAGTTAAAGTACCTCTACCATCTGGAGGTTGATAAGATGCGTTTGCAATAACAAAAGAACCACTATCATTATTTGTTCCGTTATCAATCAGTTCTACTGAACCTCCTTGGTCTGGAGCAGATGCTAGACCTTCAACAGTAAGCACGAATCCTTTTTGTCCAGTACGTGCATCTGTATTATTGACAAGGGTTACATAAGCATTTGATGTTGAACCAGTAACAACTTCTCCTTGCACAAAGTTTCCTTTGATTGGGAAGTAGTAAATATATCCAGATGCTGTTTGATCGTTGATGAATTCACCGACAGCACCAGAAGTACCACCAATGATTCTTTCGTTTGCTGTGAATACTCCGTTCTTTGGTTGTTGTGGATTTAGTTCTAGTCTCAAACCTCTGATATTACCATTAATGGTTGTTTCTGTATCATCATATCCTCTTGAGATACATCCATACTTACCGTATGAAGAGTTTCCAGAAACAGCACGAATCTTACCACCTCTAGTTGAAGTATAAGAAATGTGACAATAGTATGTAAAGCAGGTCACGATTTCTGTTGCTGCACCTCTGGTAACATAGAAACCAACACCACCATCCAGAATTTGTGTGTAAGCATCAAACACCATTGACTTATAGGATGGTGTTGATGAATTATCAAAGTGTTTATGTACAGCACCATCAATCATAATACCAATTGCTGCACCACCCACAGCGGTACAGTTTTGGATGTATGGCGACTTTTGTACTGGTGAATTGGGATCAAGTCTAAAATAAACACCCTTGATAGTAGCAAGATCTACGTTTTGTTCGGCGGTGCCAGCTGCAGGAACATAACCACTCATACCTTCAAAGATCATATCTCTGATTGTAGTATGCGAACCAACATAGAACATGGTTGATTCTGCATTGCTTCTGGTATCAGCAGTTACAATTGCGATGTAAGGATCGGTCTTAACAATTCCTGTCATGCTGCCATTTGATAATGCAGTTGTTGCAATACCAACTAACGTAGTAATTGAAGATGCAACGTTAGCGCAATATGGCGAGGCAGTGTCAAGTGTGATAGAGAGATCTCTTACTTGAGTTAATGTATTTCCAGTTGTTGGAGAAATAACCGTATTACGCATTACTGCGATTGCAATTGGTTCAATCTCATCAACAAGAATTATATCAACTCCAGGATTTCCAGTAATTGGGGTTGTACTGTTTACAACAGTGCTAATATAATCCCAAACTTTGTTGTTAGCGCCTGCTTTAACGTTGAATGCTAGTTTCTCAACAAATGTAGCAAGTCCTGCCTTTACAGTTGCAGCAACACCTGGTGGTTGCTGCTGTTGGCTAACCACATATCTTGCGTATGTTTCTGCAGCAATAAAATCTTTGTTTGCAATAATTAGATTTCTTGCATCTGCAGCTTGATGACTTACAATATTGATATACTTATCAGATGTAGTCCACTGTCCACCACTGATGTTTAGAAGATGAACATTGTTTACATAATCAGAATCTAAAACTTTAGCAACTTTTGTTTCATCAGCGTTTTGAATTGTATCACCAAAGAGAAGATGGGATACGTTTGTTCCTAAAGTTAAAGCTTGTAAGTCTGACTGTCCAGCAGCTGGTTTAATGATTGATGTCCTAAGGTTATCACCAATAATTGATACAAACTGAGGGATTGTAATTGGGAGAACTTCTTCATAAACACCCGCCTTCACATAAATGGTGAATGGATTATCTATAGATGGTGCGGCAGGTCCAGTTAAAGCTTTAATATATTCACAAGCATATCTTAGAGACGCAAATGCTCGTGAGATACTTCTTCCGTTATATGTGTTGTCACCTTCTTGTGTAACATAGAAAACAGGAGCAGTCTGGTTATTTGGTTCCCATCTTGGTAGGAGAGGATTTCCACCAACCGTTAGAACTTGTCCGCTTGCTTCTCTTAGTGCAGTTGGACTACCATCTCCTAAAGGTAGTGCAATTCTATTGATACCACCAGCAGCGAGATAGAGGAGGTCACCAATTTCTTGCAGAACCTGAGCAGCATTGCCACCTTGAGATAAATAATTCCAATAAATACCATTAGGATCAAGTTCTGGAGCAGTTGCAGCGCCTAGGGTATTTGAATTAATACAAATATATGAGTTACCACTTCTGTTTACTACATCTCCAAGTTGATAGACAGAAGTTGAACTCCATTGACCATTCCAGTTAAATCCTTCAAGAACAAGATCCCAGAATCTTGTATTTGTTGGTACTGGTCTATAAGTTACAGTTCCACCAGTTGCACCGACAGCTGTTTCTGCTGCTGCATATGTGAATCCTGATGTAGTGCAAGTAAGAACTCTGAATGTTCCATTATATCCACCTACAGAAACACCAGCAATCGTTACTTGATCTCTAATTCCAAATGGAGCAGTTGGTTGAGTAGTTGTGAATGTTACTGTTACTGTACCATTTTGACCAGCAATAGAACCAATGGTGTAAGTTTCATTGTTTGTAGTTACTCTACATGCATAGTTATTACCACCAAATTTTACAGTATTACCTGGCTCATATACATCAATAAAATTATAATCACCCTGAGATAAGTAACCAGTTGTTAAAACTTTCCAATATGCTGTATTAGTATTTGGAGCAATATTTATTGAGTTTTGTTCGGCAACATACGTATAACCACCAAAAGTTACAACATCTCCTTTCTGATAAGTTGTTGTGCTATTCCACGTATCCTCAAATTTCAAACCTTCAGCATAAAGTGTAAATGAGGAGAATGCAAAATCTGTTACACCTGATGTGTGTCCTAAGATGCAACGATAAATTGAGTTGCCATATTTTACTAAATCGTTGATAGCATACCAAGTGTTAGCAGTCCAGTCTTCTCTGTTTCTGAGACCTTCTGTGTGGAGCTGCCACTTTGATATATCATTGGTATAAAAAAGATTTTGATTTGTTGAAGAAGTGTGGTTTACTACGCAAACATAAGAGTTTGCACCATACTTAACAATATCGTCAATGACATAAGCAGTGGACGCCACCCAATCGCCGCGCCACTTAAACTTTAGTCTACCGAGTCTAAAATCTGCCATTTTTAAAATCCTTACTTAGGTCCTTGAGTGTTGTGATCATATGTTTTATTTAGTCTTGCGACTAAGTATCCATCGTCGTCAATAAAATATGTCAAACGTCTAAAATCAAATCTGAACTGTTGATATTTATCATATGGATCGTTTGAAAATTGTTTTGCCACATTCGGCGTAGCTTCAACGTATTCGTTACCTTGGAGGAAATCGGTGTATTCTTCTCCATTGGTTTTGTGAAAATCAAAAACTACATCTTCTGTGGATCTTGCTACAGTATAATATAACATACCATCGCTATCTCTACGAAGAGCATGGACGGTAAAATCATTTGACTGTGCAACTGATTGTGAACCAGATGCTGTGCTTGCGCTGAGATATAAACTCATGCTAGGATCCTCCAGTAATTTCCATCCCAAATAAATTGAACATATAAACCAGCTACATCTAAAATAAATGTGGAATCAATATTTCCAAATTTATTTAAAAATTGCTGTCCGCCACTTGTCGTTAATGTAACATTATTTATAGCCCAGGTCGCTTTAAAATCAATTAGTTCTAACATATCTCCGACATGAGGAACAACCCCAGCAGATTCGTATGGCATATTTAATGACAATGAAGACGATGAAGTATCTAGTAGATACCTAACTCCACAAGAAAGATTTCCACTAGTGTTAACAACCTCCCATCTTGCTCTTAGAAGTTCAAATCCTCCAATATCACTACCATCATGTATGACAGCAGTTTTTTTGTCAGTATCAACTGTAATTTCTGCAAGTGCTCCAGTAAATAGAGCATGTTCAGGGGTCGTGCCTTTTCTAAATTGTACCTGAGTGGTCATTATTTACGCACAGTTTTTGCTCAAATGTATTTATATAATTAGATAATCCAGATAAATGTTCTTGGTGGTTGGAAGACCTCAACCTGAATAATTCCATCACCGCTAATATCAATAGCACCGCTGCCTTCATACTGAGCTCGGGCAAAGACTTCTTTTGCATTACTGAATGAAAATAGTCTTCCAGATCCAATATATCTGCGTGAACGAATATTAACAGAATTACCACTAAGATTGATCTTGACAAATGGATTCTCTGCAAATGTGAGTAATGGATCGCCACTTGTTCCAGTAATTCTGACCTTACCAAGAGTTCCAACTTCTCTAAACGTGCTCTTCTCGGAAATACGTTCTCCATTAAAGGAGAACAGTAGATCTCTTTCATCTGGATTAAATGTGAGAGATTCCGCTGCTCCATGGAATACTGGGATTGTACCAGATCCGATGAAATCTCTTGCTCTTGTGGTATGGGCATCTCCATCAACTGAAACAGTTCCCTGACCATAGTGTACAAGAGAAGATCTTGATACAGAGTCTCCAGAAATCTGGAATGTTCCTCCCTTACTGATTTCTCTAGATGTTCTCTTCTCTGAATTTCTTGTTCCTGTAAATGTAAAGAGAATTTGTTGCTCATCTGGATTAAAGGCAACAGATTCTGCAGCACCAGATAGTTTTCTAAGAGATCCAGAACCAATATAATTTTCTGTATTCTTCTCTGTTGCAATACCAGAAATTTTGAATAGTGCTTTTTCTGTTGGAGGAACTCCAGTAACAGATTCTGCTCCACCAGAGAATGCAAATAGATTTCCAGAACCAACATGTAGAAGTGAGGCAGTAATGTATGCTTCACCAGTGATATCAACTTCAATCTGCTTAGTTTCTGCAATAGATGCTCGTACAACAGAAGATCCAGAAACAACAAGAGTTCCACCCTGACTAATTTCTCTAACAAGAGTTCTTTCTGCCAATTCTCCAGTGAAGGAGAATAGGATTTGTTCCTCTGTTGGATTGAAGGTAGTGGATTCTGATGCTCCACCAATGTTGAAGATATTACCAAATCCAATGTTATTAATAACAAAACGATTTGTAGATTCACCAAAGATCGTTGCTGATCCAGATCCAAAGTATGAGTGAGATCTGAGATCATATGAATCACCAGTAATATCAATTTCAATTTGCTTGGTTTCTGCAATACCAAGTGACTGACTTCCAAATCCAGAGAAGGAGAAGAGAATTTGTCTTTCATCAGGATTGAAGGAGACAGACTCTGATGCTCCACCAATGTTGAAGATATTACCAAATCCAACATTATTAATTATAAACTTAGAACTTGATTCTCCGAAGAATCTGATATCTGCAGATACTGGTGGAACAACAGTAGACGACTCAGTAGAACCATTGATTCCAAAGAGAGATCCCTCACCATAGTAAGACGAGGCAGTTCTTTCTGCCGATTCTCCAGCGAAGGAGAATAGGATTTGTTCCTCTGTTGGATTGAAGGTAGTGGATTCTGATGCTCCACCAATGTTGAAGATATTACCAAATCCAACATTATTCTTGAGGAATCTATCTGCAGATTCTCCAGTAATCGTGATAATACCAAATCCAGTCCATAGTGGTTGGTAATCATACGTCTGGAAGTCCGATAGAGCTCCTCTACGGATTTTAATTGGGGTATCCACACCAGCATACGTTTCGGTGTGTTTCTCACTTGTAAGTCCTCCCGTGAAGGAGAATAGGAGATCTTTTTCCTCGGGGTTGAATGTAGCAGATTCTGAAGATCCAGAGAACTTCTTGAGTGATCCAGAACCAACAAAGATTTTAGATCTATCTGTATCAGCATCTGCAAATATAGAGAATGTACCAAATGGTTGCTCTGCAAAGCTGCGAATTTCTGGTGATGTTGTTCCAGATAGAACAATTTCCGTACCATCTTCTGCTGGATTTGCTGTAAATCTTTCAATTGCAAATCCAATAATCTTGAGATCTGTTGTGATGTCTTCTGGATTGAATCCAACAGATTCTGCAGAACCAGCAAATGCAAATAGAGATCCAGTGCCAATATGATTTGGTGCATAGACATTTGTAGATTCACCAAATGTAAATACAGTTCCAAACGATCTTTCAGAGAAGGTAAGAATTTCTGGAGTTGTTGTTCCAGATACTTTAATCTTGGCATCATTTTCAGGTGGATTTGCTGAGAATATTTCTGACGTGATTCCACCGAAGAACTTAAGATCTGCCTTGAACTCAGGTAGATCAATTGTTCTAGATTCCGTAGATCCAATAAATGCAAATAGACTACCAGATCCTGTAAATTTATTAGTTCTCCTCTCTGTAAGTTGACCAGTGACGCGAATATCAATAGTTGGTCGCTCTGCAAATCCAAGAAGTTCGGAAGAACCACCAATAGAGAAGAGATCACCATCTCCAATATAAGTTCCAAAGGAGAACGATTCTTCTTTATTGCCAACAAATCTAAATAGAGGTTCTTCTTCTGGTGGATTTGCGGAGAATGCTACATCTGCTTCGCCAGTAATATTACTAATAGATCCATCAGCTGGTAGTACAAGTACTCTTGCTTTCTCGGCGCTATCGGTAACGATAATTGTACCAGACCCAAAATGAGCAAGACTAAAGATAGAAATTGCTGCTCCTTTGATAGAGAATAGAAGTTGCTCTTCGTCTGGTGACCAAGCAACTGTCTCTGCAGATCCACCAAAGTAAGATAGATTTCCAGATCCAACAAATGCATCTACTTCAACATAAGAGGCAGCACCAGTGACACTAAAGAGTTGTGTATTCTCTGGTGGGTTAGCGACAAATACTTCAGCAGCAGCAGCACCAAATAGATTGATTTGTCCAGATCCAGTAAATACTTTAGATTTGGAATCAACACCAGCACCAAATAGATTGATTTGACCAGATCCGACAAATACATCTGTTTCACTGTATAGACCATTGCCAATGATAATGGAGGATCCAGATCCGTTGTGCAATAGACTGAATACTGTAATTCCATCTCCACGAATAACACCAATATATCCTTCAGTAATATAAGGTGGGGTAAAGAATATTTCTGCACCAACATCAGATGCAAATTTGAGTGTTCCGCCTTCTGTAAATGCATCAGTATTTCTAACGTATGCCTGATCAGCAATACCGTTAAGAGTTGCGAGATTGCCAAATGGACATACAAGACCTGTCGTATCAAGGATCCAACCATAATCTCTTGTTGGACTATAGATTTCGTTGATAAAACCATAATCTTCAAAGAAGCTTGCCTGCGTAATTTGAAGTTGAATACTATAAGTAATCCCTGGTACAATTTCAAGAGTAGTTCCAGGAGGAACCTTAGTACAACCTGTTGTTGAAACAGTATTAGAACTTATTACTCCAGAAACATCTACACATGAAAGAGTATTGGCATTAATAATATAACCATAATCAATTTCTGGTTCATCATTGCAGAGATGAATATCATAAACTTCAGTGTGCTTCTCGTGTGACTCTTCCGAATTTAACCACTTAAGTTGTACACAACCAAGCTTTGTATGTCCATTATAGAAACTTGTATCCGAAAGATTAATATATGGAGAGCAAGTTGTGTAGTCTTCAAGAGTATAATTAGCAAGTTCTGAGAGTTCGTAAGTTTCTGGTTTTCTTGGAAGCAATGTAATTGTTCCAGTACCAGCATAATCAAACGAATTTCTCTCTTGACCACCAGAGAATGCAAATAGATTTCCAGATGCAATTTCTCTGTGTGTGAGTAATGGATCTCCAGAAGTTCCAGTAATCTTGAGATCTGTTGTGATATCTGGTGGATTAACAGATGCTGATTCTGCTGCACCAGAGAATCCAAACAGAGATCCATCATTAATTGTGATTGCAGTAATACCAATAATTGATGTACCAGTAATCTTGAATAGACCTGTTGATTCTTCTGCAATAGCAAATGTTTCTGCACCGCCCCCAAGATTTTTAATAGATCCTGTTCCATATACAGCAACATCAAGTGGAACACGTGCTTGTCCAGTAATTACAATGTTTCCAGAACCAATCCAAGAAGGAGTAAATTTATCAGTTGCAGATCCAGTAATATCAATTTGACCATAAATGCATCCAGGCATTCCATCTTGAATGGTGCCAAGAATCCATCCATAATCAACCACTGGGTCGTACAGTTCTGATACTAATCCATAATCTTCATAGTTTTGTGGAACGGTAAGTTGACTTGGAATTGTATATGTTACGCCAGGAACAATTTCAAGAGTAGTTCCAGGAGGAACCTTAGTACAACCTGTTGTTGAAACAGTATTAGAACTTATTACTCCAGAAACATCTACACACGAAAGTTGTTGATTACTTCCAGCAACTATTAATCCATAATCAAAATATCTGTATTCAACAATAGATTCGCAATCATAAACATATGTTCTTGCTTCTTCAAGTTTGTTGAGTGTAAATAGACTTCCAGAACCAACATAACTGTAAACAGAAGATTGCGTGGCACCTTGTAGTGTAAATAAATTACCAAATCCAATTTCTCTATAAGTAAGTAATGGATCACCAGAAGCTCCAGAAATTTTAATATCTGTTGTAATATCTGGTGGATTAAATCCAACGGAATCAGAACTACCAGAGAATCCAAATAGAGATCCATCACCAATTGTAATTGCTGTAATACCAATAATTGATGTACCAGTAATCTTGAATAGACCTGTTGATTCTTCTGCAATAGCAGATGTCTCTGCCGCACCGCCAAGATTTTTAATAGATCCTGTTCCATATACAGCAACATCAAGTGGAACACGTGATTGTCCAGCAATTGCAATATTTCCAGAACCAGTCCAGGAAGGAGTAAATTTATCAGTTGCAGATCCAGTAATATCAATTTGTCCATAGATACATCCAGGCATACCATCTCGGAACGTTCCAAGAATCCAACCATAATCAACCACTGGGTCATGTAATTCAGATACTAACCCATAATCATTATAATTCTGTGGAACGGTAAGTTGACTTGGAATTGTATATGTTACGCCAGGAACAATTTCAAGAGTAGTTCCAGGAGGAACCTTAGTACAACCTGTTGTTGAAACAGTATTAGAACTTATTACTCCAGAAACATCTACACACGAAAGTTGTTGATTATTTCCGCTAACTATTAATCCATAATCAAGATCTAGGAATGGTACAACAGATTCGCAATCATAAACGTATGTTCTTGCTTCTTCAAGATTATTGAATCCAAATAGACCACCAGAACCAACATAACTATAAACATTTTTCTCAATGACAGTTTCTAATGCGAATAGAATACCTTCACCAATATACGATTCTGAATGTTTCTCTGTTAATATTCCACCAGAGATTGCGAATAATTGAGTTTCTTCTGGAGGATTGACAGTAGTTGCCTCAGCAGCACCAGAGAACCCAAATAGATTTCCATCTTGTATAGTAATTGCTGTGATACCAATAGTAGCATCACCAGTAACACGGAATAGATCTTTCGTTTCTTCTGCAAATGCTGCAGTCTCTGCTGATCCACCAAGATTTTTAATAGATCCTGTTCCATATACAGCAACATCAAGTGGAATTCTTGATGCACCAGAGATAGAAATGATTCCTTCGCCGTTCCAATTTGGCGTGAATTTATTAGTGGATGCAATTTCTTTGTTAAATCTAATAGATCCACAAGGCATCACATTGCTTGTGGTTAGAATATAACCAAAGTCTAATAGAGCATCTGCTGGATTTGTTATATAACCATAATCAATAAATATCGTTGCAATGTCAGAATTCAGAGCAACTGAATATGATTGATTATTAACAATACGTGCAGTTGTTCCTTGTTGTACTACACACGTACATGAAGTGGAAGACCCAGAAATATCTCCTGTAATAGTTTCTGTTGTAATGCATCTTTCAACATAACCATAATCCGATTCAACAAAATAATCAATTGCATTTGAATCATGACAATCGTATCTGTATACTCTTGCTTCTTCAAGATTATTGAATCCAAATAGTCTTCCAGATCCCTGATAATCATACGATGCTTTCTCGTCTAAACCAGAGAAGTTAAATAGCGTTCCTTCTGCAAAATATGCAAATGTGGTGTCAACATCAGATACACCACCAAGAATAGACAGACTTCCTTCCGTTGCTGGATAGTCAAATGTCCTTTTCTCATCAAGATTAGAAAAACTGAATAGTGTAGAAGCATCAATAATAATACGAAGACTGATACCAATTTGGGATTCCCCAAGCAAGAAAAGTCCTCCCCTACTCGGGAGAGCAGGAGAGAACACATAACTTGATGATCCTTCAAGTCCTCGTAGTCTATTACTAGTGTTATAATTGTAGAAGGCAGGAGAACTTTCCTTACCAAATAATCCAATATTTCCAGATCCTTGCCAAGCTTGTGTTGCTTTCCATGAAGCTTCACTAACAAATTTAACGAATCCAAAGGATTCTACATTACTTACATAATAGATGCGACCATAATCCTCCGCAGTCGCTGTTGAGTCTGTAATGCTTCCCCAATTTTTATAAATATTTGGAGTACTAACTTGGACTGGGACAGTATATATTGAACTTGGATTAATTGTTACTGTAGCACCAATATCAATGCGTACAGCACATGTTGGAGCAATCGTATTAGTAGAAACAACTACAGTACCAATAGGAGTAATTACACAAGAAGTTACATCAATTATAAATCCAAAATCTAATTCGTTGTAGAGGTCAATTAGAGATGGTTCATAAACATATGTTCTTCTTTCTTGACTACTAATGAAAGCAAATAATCCAGCTGCTGTATTTTTAGTAAACGATCCAATTGTTCTTGTAGCAAGGCTGCTCAAAAGTTCATTGGCGTATAGTCCAACGGCGTCAGATTCTAATCCTGATATGTAAGTATATACTGCCATAGACTAGATGAGCATAAAAATAAGGGATTGCCTAACGACAACCCCCATATAATGATAACTAAAATTTGGGTTTGTATTATATAGGATCAGTCTAGGCTTACGTTCAGAGTTACCTTGATCTGGTCACCATTATTTTGAATGGCGTATGGACCATTTGTGAATCTTTCTGCAAAGAAGATGCTGCTATAAAGTGTGGCATCACCAGTACCCTGAAGTGCAGGAGTTGTGGTAAATGTAGTTGATGTTGGAACTTCAAATACTGTATAGTGGGCAGAAGCAATTGTGCTTGTTGTTCCTTGAGCAATGTAGATAACATCACCAGGATTTAGTTTGTGTGGAGTTGCAACATTATTAGGATCTGTAGTTACAATAGAAAAGTCAAACTTAACTGCATCGTTTCCGTTTGATACCTGAATGTTATCAACTAATTGATTGCTCAGATAAATACGAGGACCAATTTCTCCAGTCCTGGTCTTATAGTCAATACCAACAATTGTAGTACTAGCAGCGATACCATTTGGAGTTGCGGTCTGAGAAACAACCATACCAACAGTTAGATCTTCTGCGACGTTAACCTTGAAGGTTGCTGTTCCCGAAGCAGTTCCTGTAAGTGCTTTGTCTAGATAAACAGTTGTACCACTCACACCAACAACACGTGTTTGAGCAGGAATTCCAGTACCAGTAACTACTTGACCCTTAACAATATTGGTATTCGTGCTAACAGCAATTTCAAATGTTCCAGCAGTACCAGCAGTAATTGTTGGGGTAACATTTACATCAAGGAGGTTTAGGTAATCATTACCAATAACGCCCTTACAACCAGTTTTGGTAATTTGATTACCAAGAGCAACAGTACCTGCATCAGAAACACCATGAACTGTAACTGGCATGTTATTGGCGCGAGCTAGATAGTAACCATAAACACTACCAGCAGCAGAACTAAAAGTAAATACTTCTTCTGGATATGAAGCCGTAGATCTTCCTCTACCAAAAGAAACCGAGGTGTTTGAAAGACCAGCAGTGAGTTGTTGACTTAGTTCAAGATTCGTTCCTTGGATATCAACAACATAGGTATTTGTTGGGATTCCTGCTCCTTCGGCATAGTCTCCCTTTTTAATGTCTGTAGCACTAGCAACCGTGATTGAATAATCGTTTGCTGTACCAGTAGCAGTTGTCGTTGCGACTGGGTTTACAGTTGTTGCGATTGTCCAACGGTTACCATTTAGAAGTCTGCCGTACTGATCAGAGAAGTCTTGATCTTCTTCTGTTCTATTGTTAACACAGGTAGAATAACCAGTTGTTGCAGCACTACCATATCCACTGGTGTTTGTTGCATTGTATGGTTCATAATAACGATTAACTGCAGGTACATCCGACTCGGAAGGAGTGGTGTTGCTAGTATAAAGCTTTAAAACCAAGTTTCTGGGAATTTTGTGAGTCGCATTTAACAGTGTACGGAGCGAATCAATTTCACCCTGGTCTGTGACTAGAAGTGCCATGTAATGTTTCCTCTTTGAGTTTCTTACCTATGATAATGTTATTTATAAAAAGATTATAGTGCTAATTTTAAAGACACTACACATCTTTGAATATTTATAGAGTATATGATTTCAAACTGTAAAATGTCTCCAGCATTGAGAGTTTTGTTCCAAGAAGCAATTGTTGTGTTGCGATTAATTCTTTGAGTTGTTCCAAGATTAATGTTCCCTAATTGTGGTCTCTCGGTTCCACAAATTGATGCAAAATTTGGAAAATTAGAATAATCTGTTTTCTTAATATCAAACTGAATCTGACCAGCCTGATCTCCAATGATTGTCCAAGATTGAATTTCGCCAGTTACATCCAACGTCATATCACCTTTGATTCCCGTTGACATTGGAGCGGATCCAGAATCAACAACAAAATTGATTGTTCTTGTCAGATCTGCTGTGG
>Ga0194117_10002584_pt1 | contig 19051 bp, 12 predicted proteins | sample TA2MahsurfametaG_FD_160579 | JGI IMG/M metagenome (GOLD analysis project Ga0194117, IMG submission 160579) | Freshwater microbial communities from Lake Tanganyika, Tanzania - TA2015009 Mahale N1 surface | ecosystem: Environmental > Aquatic > Freshwater > Lake | place: Tanzania: Lake Tanganyika...
ACAAGGTCGAGCGCCCGGTCGATGATGCCGAACCCATCGGCCATCTGCGCTTCGTTGATGCACAGCGGCGGGTTGCACATGACCGTGCTCCACTGCAGCACGGTGAAGAGGCCGTTGTCCTTGAGGAACTTGCCCACCTTGGGCATGACCGGATGCGTGCCGGCGTAGGGGACTAGCCGCTCGTTCCTGCTGTTCTTGCGGAGTTCGATCGTCCCGAACAGGCCGATGTTGCGGTGTTCTCGGATGCAGCGATGCTTCGCGGCGAGCCGCTCCATATGTCCGCGCATCACTTCGCCCATGCGGGCGGCGTTCTCGACCATGCCTTCCTCGACCACGACATTGATGGCGGCAAGCGCCGTGGCCAGGCACATGGGGTGCGCGTTGTAGGTCAGGCCACCCCAGAACACATTCTCTCGGAAGTGATTCGCGATGCGGTCGCTGACGGCCATCACGCCCAGCGGCAGGTAGCTGCTGGTGATGCCCTTCGCCATGGTGCAGATGTCGGGCACGATGCCGCCGTGCTCGAAGGCGAACATCTTGCCGGTGCGGCCCCAGCCGGTCATCACCTCGTCGGTCACCAGGAGGATGCCGTGCTTCTCGAGCAGCGCCTTCAGCCCTTGCAGGTAGCCCCTGGGCGGCGGCAGGATGCCGTTCGTGCCCGTGACCGTCTCGATGAACATGGCAGCGATGTTCTTCGGGCCCTCGTACTGGATCACTTCCTCGAGGTAGGTCAGGTTGTTGCGCGTGATCTCCTCGTCGCTGCCGCCGAAGCTGTAGTCGTAGGGCTTGGGGTCCATCACGCGGACCACGCCAGGCATGCCGGGTTCGGTGGGCCAGCGGCGCGGATCGCCGGTCAGGCTGATGGCACCGTGCGTGGCACCGTGATAGCTGCGGTAGCGCACCAAGATCTTGTGCCGTCCCGTGAACATGCGGGCGGCCTTGATCGCATTCTCGTTCGCCTCGGCGCCGCCGAGGCAATAGAAGAAGGTGTTCAGGTCGCCGGGCATCAACTCTGCAAGGCGCAGCGAGAGCCGCGCGCGGATCTCGGTGGCCATACCGGGATAGGCGTAGGCGAGGTGCGCTGCCTGATCCTGGATCGCCTTGATCACCTTGGGATGGCTGTGGCCGATGTTCACGCTCATCAACTGGCTGTTCCAGTCGATCCACCGCTGTCCCTCGGGCCCATAGAGGTAGATGCCCTCGGCGCGGGCCACCGGGATGGGATCCACCTTGCCCGTTGCGCTCCACGAGAACAGGCTGTGCTTCAGGCACGCGTCGATCATCTCGCGCGAGGACATCGTTGGTTGGCTGTGTGTGTGCATGGGGGGCACTCGAACCCTCTCTACTTTAGCTCTCCAGCGCAGTCGAGATTCCGATCGGTCGCCCGCCTCAACTCATCCAACTCTGATCCCGCTGCAGCGCCCACTTGCTGGTGATTTTGCGCTGCCGTGTCCAGAAGCGATAACCGTCCCAGCCAGTGATATTGCCCGCGCCGAAGCAACTGTCGTTCCAGCCGCCGAAGCCGAATGGCTCGCGGGGGACCGGGACGCCGATATTCACGCCACACATTCCCGCCTCGACACGCCCCATCACGCGACGCGCGATGTCGCCGCTCGTGGTGTAGACACTGCTGGCGTTGCCGTAGGGGTTCGCGCTCTCGATCTCGAACGCTTTCTCCAGCGTGGGAACGCGCAGCACACTGAGGACGGGACCGAAGATCTCCTCGCGCGCCGCCGGCATATCCGGTGTGCAACCGTCGATGATCGTTGGACCGACCCAGTAGCCGCCCGCGTCGGCACTGGCCTTGCGGCCATCAAGCACGATCTTGGCACCGGCCTTTTCCGCGGCGTCGATGTAGCTGGTGATGCGCTCTCGCGCGGCCTGCGTGGTGACCGGGCCCATGTCCTTGCCGGCCACCATCTTGGCGGCGCGGTCACGCACCGCCTTCAGAATGTGATCGACATCGCCCACGGCCAGCAGAACGCTCGCCGCCATACAGCGCTGTCCTGCGCAGCCGGTGAAACTCGCGACCACATTCTCGGCGGTGACCGCCACATCGGCGTCGGGCACCACGAAGAGGTGGTTCTTCGCGCCGCCGAGGCAAAGCGCCCGCTTGCCAGTTGAACTTGCGCGACCGTACACACTCTTGGCCACCTTGGTGCTTCCCACAAAGCCGAACGCCTTCACCTGCGGGTGATCGCAGAGCGCCTCCACGACCTCACGGCCGCCCTGCACGATGTTCAGAATGCCGCTGGGGAGTCCAGCCTCTGCGAGCATTTCGGCCAGGCGCATCGTGGAGAGTGGAACGCGCTCGCTCGGCTTCATCACAAAGGCGTTGCCGCCAACAAGCGCCTGCGGCAGCATCCAGAGCGGCACCATCAGTGGGAAGTTGAACGGGGTGGCGCCCGCCACCACGCCGAGCGGCGCATAGACGACTTCGCATGCGACGCCGCGGCTCACCTCGAGTTGATTTCCTGCGGCGATGTTTGGCAGCGAGCAGCCGTACTCCACGCACTCGATTCCCTTCTCGACCTCCGCCTTCGCTTCGCCAAAGGTCTTGCCGTTCTCGTGGCTGACAAGCCAGCTGAGTTCGTCGATGTTGCGCACCATCATCTCGCGCAGGCGGTACAGCACGTGCGCACGGTCGCGGATCGGCCACTCCGCCCATTCGCGCTGCGCCGCAGCGCCGACTCGCACCGCGGTGTCGACATCGTCAGCACCGCCGAGATGGACGCGGGCTATCGGCCTGCCGTGACGCGGGTTGTGAACCTCAAGCGTGGCGCGGTGGGTGGCGGGGTCGCGCCATGTGCCGCCGATCCAGTGGCGAGCATCGTGCCAGGGCGTGAATGCGTCTGAGGTGGCGGTGAAGCGGCCGACGGAGGCGGGGATGTTCGTGGTGGCGGTGGTCATGGGACGAATTCCTGACATTCGACGGGCCTGAGTGCAAAGTCAGTGTTGCGCACGGACTCAGGGCTGCGGGCGTGCACGAGTTTACGCGAACAGATCGTGCAAGACCGCAGCCGCTAGGCTGATCGCCATGGCACTGCGCCGATATTCCTGGCAGTGGATTTCTGCCGTGGTGGTCGGGCTTGCGGCAGCGGCGCCAGCATCCACCAACGCCGCGGATGAATCCGCGCGCGACGGCGCATCAGCCGCTGCGGAGCAGTATCTCACCCAGAGCAGGAACGCCACGCTCCGTGCGTGCAATGAGCAGAACATTCGCTTGCCCGCTGATTTCCTGAAGTGGGTCTCGACCGACCGTGATGCGCGCCGCGCCATCTATGGCTCGTGGAGCGATCCACTTCGCTCGTTGTTGGCGCTGCGCGCGCTTGAGATCGATCTTGGAGCCGCCACGGTGCGCGACCGCTCGAAGCAGTTGGCGCTTGCGTTTGCCGTGCAGGCTGGGCAGCTGCGGCGGCGCGATGCATCGCGGTGGAATGATGGCGACCGAGAGGGCGCGGTTGAAGTGCTGCCCGATGTGTCGCCACGCAAGCCGCTCGTGCTGCGCATCCCCACATGGGCGCCAAAGGATGGCGTTCAGGCGCCGAATGAGAATCGCAGCGTTCATGATGAAGTGATCGCCTTCCTCGATTCGCTGCCCGAGATCGAAGTGGAGATGCTCGTCGATCAGTGGCCACCGCTGGAGTACGACGACAAGGGGATCGCCAAGCCACGCGGCGGACCCACGCAAGAGAAGAAGCTGGTGCGCCGCCGTCCCGTCGGAGCAGATGTGATCGCCTCCGCGCAGTTGCAGCAGGCGTTCAACAAGTGGATGGCCGCACATGGGCACCCCGATGTACGGATCGACTGCGGGGACCGCGTCGTGTTCTGGCTGTCCACCGCGGCGGTCAACGATGAGGCGCGACGCGCGAGCATTCGTGCGGCGCACGAACTCTTCCACGATGCGTACCGAGCGACGGGGCGCATGCCCGCCGAGCGCGATCCGCCGCCGACCCAGAGCGAATCGATGGCGTGGTTCCTCCGGAACGATGCCCACGACTTCGGCGCGAATGCAGGTGCGCGTGGTTGGCCGCGGTTTCCGATCGATGCGCCGTGGCCGCTGCTGCTGACGCTCGCGGAGGATGACCAGCCGCTTCGTGAGCGCGAGGAGATTTGGGCGAAGTTTCGTGAGGATGGCACGGCGCGCACCTACGGCGAGTACATCGGCGATATCGCACAGCAGTTCGACATGCAGTCTGCGCGCCGCGTCAGTCCATTCCCGTTCAGCTATGGATCGATCCAGATGATGTGGAAGGACGGCGGCGTGTGCGGCACGATGGGCAACATCGGCGCTCGGACGCACCGCATTCTCGGCGAGCCTTCGTCCACGGCCGGTCAGCCTGGGCACTGCGCGCTTGTGGTCCTGCAGCGCGACACGGCAAACGGGCGCTTCTCGTGGGTCGGCGAGCAGTACGCGACGGGCGGCGATGAGGTGACCACGGTGCATTCGCGCTGGGACCTGGATGGCAAGGGAATGATGCGCAAGGTGGCGTTCCATCAGTCGGTGGCGTGGGGCCTGAGCGCGGACCGCGAGGGCTGGCTCGATGCGATGGTGCTTGCCAGCGCGATGCGTGCGGGAAGCGGTGGACAAGGGAGCAATGAGCGGGCACGCAGTGCGAAGAGCAAGTTGCTGAACGCCGCACTTGAGCGGAGTCCCTACGCGCTTGCGGCGGTGGCGTACGCGATCGACGCCGCGCAGGATGCGGATGCGGTGCGCGCGGCCGAGCGAGCATTCGCCGAGCGAGCCAAAGAGCGGATGTCCGCAAGCGACTTCGCCTGCATGCAGTCTGCGGTGCAGTCGTTGGTTCAAGAGCGGTTGCAGTCGCTTGGCCCGGCGGCAGAAAACTCTGCGCGTTAGCATCGAACCATGGATACGGCATTGTGGAAAGCCGGATCACTTCCGCGCGAGTGCGATCTGGCCATCGTGGGTGGGGGATTTGGTGGTTTGACCGCAATGGCGCGCGCGTTGCAGCAGCACTGCGGATGGCGAATCCTTGTCTTGGAGCGCTATCCGCGCAGTGGCCCTGGCATTGCCTATGGCGGTTGCGACTCGCACCACCTGCTGAATGTGCCCGCTTCGCGCATGGGTGCGTTCCCCGAGGATCCCGCTGCGTTCCACTCGTGGCTTGAGCGCACGCAGCCAGGGCGGTTCGCGCCGAGTGACTTTGTGCCGCGCGCGCTCTTCGCGGCGTACATGGACGAAGTGGTGGGGGATGCGCTCGCATCGGTGGGCGGGTCGGCGCCCACGGCAGTAGGTGCATCAGCGCGTCTGCCACCGCCCACTTTCGCGCAGCATGTGCTCGTCCGCGCCGAACCGATCATGCGCCATGTTGATCTGCTGTTCGGTTCGGGCGATGCGGTCCGCGCTGGCGCACTATTGATGGCGCCAGGTTTGCCAGCCGCGCGTGCGCCTTGGCACGCGTTCGATGAAGAGGTGCCGCTCGACCTTCTCGCGCCCGATCCTTGGGCGGCAAATGCACTGCAGGGAATCGCACCGGATGCACCCGTTGTGATCGTCGGCAGCGGACTGACAGCGATCGACATCGTGAGCGCTCTCCGCCGCCGCGGACACTCGGGGCGAATCACGCTGCTCTCACGAAGCGGACGACTGCCGCTGCCGCACGCCGACGGTGCTGCAACGAACGCCGAGTACGACAGAGCACTTCTTGCGCGCGGCGCGCGTGAAGCGCTGCGCACCGTGCGGAAGGCTGCGAAGGAACTGCGCGCTCGAAACCTGCCCTGGCAAGGTGCGCTTGATGGACTGCGCGCACTCACAACGCCCGTGTGGTCATCGTGGTCCACAAAGGAGCGCATGCGTTTCATGACGCATCTTCGCCCATTCTGGGAGATCCACCGCCACCGCGCCCCGCGTGTGCTGCTGGACGATCTGGCTGCGCAGCAGCGCAGCGGTTCGCTCGTGATTGTTCGAGGTTCGGTACGCAGTCTTCGTTGCGGTCCGCAGGGGGTGATCGTCACCGTGAACTCGGGCAGCGGTCTCCGTACCGATCTTCCCGCAGCGCGTGTCATCAACTGCGCTGGTCCGGCCCAAGGCGTTCGCAATACCGTCGACCCGCTCATCTCCAGTCTGCTCCAGAGTGGCGTTGCGACGACGGACGATCTTGGTATCGGTCTGCACACCGATATCGATGGCAGGCTCATCGGCAACGAGGGCAAGGCGCAGGAACGCATCTATCTCGTGGGCGCACTGCGGCGCGGCGATCTCTGGGAGTCCACCGCAGTACCAGAACTGCGGATGCAAGTTGCAAAGGCTGTCGATGGCATTGCCGCGCTTCTCCGCCAAGCCTGAGTCGTCGCGGGCAAAGTCCCAAGCACCAGTGCGCTGTCCGTGGTGCGGGAACGACCCCATCTATGTGGCATATCACGACCGCGAGTGGGGGGTGCCAGTCACGGATGACCGTGCGCTGTTCGAGAAACTCGTGCTCGATGGGTTTCAGGCCGGCTTGTCATGGATCACCGTGCTGCACAAGCGTGCTGCGTTCACGCGTGCGTTCGCTGGATTCGATCCCGAACGGATCGCGCGCTTTGGCGCAGCGGATCGCCGCCGTCTGCTCGCGGACGCTGGCATCATCCGAAGCCGCGCAAAGATCGACGCAGCCATCAGCAATGCGCGTATCTGGAGCGATGTGATGAATGCTGGCGGCAGGGGGGCGTTTCGCGATCTGCTTTGGCAAAGCGTCCATCATGAGACAAAGGTGCACCGCTACCGCCACATCCGCGATGTGCCACCCACAACGCACGAAAGCGAAGCGATGTCCCGCACGCTCCGCGATGCGGGCTTCCGCTTCTGCGGTCCGACGATTTGCTACGCATTCATGCAGGCGGTGGGAATGGTGAATGACCATCTTGTCAGTTGCCCGCGGCACGCAGCATGCGAACGCCTTGCGCGCCGCAGCTGAATGGCACTCGGCAGCAGCTTTCCTACACTCGCTGCCCCATGGCATCCGAAACCAAGTCGATGGACGAGATCGTCGCCCTTTGCCGCCGCCGCGGATTCATCTTCCAAAGCTCCGAAATCTACGGTGGCATCAATGGCTTCTGGGATTACGGCCCGCTCGGTACCGAACTCAAGCGCAACCTCAAGGATGCGTGGTGGCAGGACATCGTCCGTGGCAGCGCAGCGGGACCGACGGGCGACCCGCTGCATGTGGTTGGCGTCGACTGCACGATCATCATGAATCCGCGCGTTTGGGAGGCGTCGGGACATGTCGGTGGTTTCAACGATCCGATGGTGGACTGCCGTGAGAGCAAGGCGCGCTACCGCGCCGACCATCTGCAGGTGCTCGGCGCGGTGGAGCCCGCCGCGCGCCTCTACGCCTACATCGCCAACGACGACGACCAGCGCGAACGCGCGCAGAAGGCGCTGCTCAAGTACGAGCGCCGCGACAGTCTTGACGCAGCGCGCCATCAGATGCGTGCCTTCACCGCACTTTCAGCGGATGAACGCGCCCGCTGCATCGGACCCGATGCCAAGGAGCCTGGAACGCTCACCGAACCGCGGCAGTTCAATCTGATGTTCAAGACCAATGTCGGCGCGCTCGAGGACCCATCCAGTATCGCCTACCTGCGCCCTGAGACGGCGCAAGGCATCTTCGCCAATTTTGAGAATGTGGTGAACAGCACGCGGGTACGAGTGCCATTCGGCATCGCGCAGATCGGCAAGGCGTTTCGCAACGAGGTGACGCCGCGCAACTTCACTTTCCGAAGCCGCGAGTTCGAGCAGATGGAAATCGAGTTCTTCATCCATCCATCGCAGGCAAAGGAGTGGTACGCCTGGTGGCGCGATCAACGCTTCGCCTGGTGGCAATCGATCGGTCTCGCGGGCGACAATCTGCAGCTCCGCGAGCATGACAAAGATGAATTGGCCCACTATGCAAAGGATGGTGCGGGCACCAGCGACATTGAGTACCGATTCCCCTTCACCGCGCCCGGCTTTGGCGAGCTCGAAGGGGTGGCGCACCGAAGCGATTTCGATCTGCGGCAGCATGCCGAACACTCGGGACGACGCGACAAGGCGAAGTACTTCGATGCCGAGCGGAACGAGCGATACTTTCCCCATGTGATCGAGCCATCGGCGGGCGCCGATCGGGGCACACTGGCCCTGCTGTGTGAGGCGTACACGAAGGATCCATCACGGGCGAGCGGGGTCTTCATGCGCTTTCATCCGCGGATGGCGCCCGTGAAGGCTGGCGTATTCCCGCTTGTCAACAAGGATGGGCTTCCTGAAGTGGCTGAGCGCTTGTTTGCAGATCTTCGCAAGCGGCATGTCGTGGAGTACGACCCAAAGCAGACCATCGGCAAGCGCTACGCCCGCATGGATGAGGCCGGGACACCATTCTGCTTCACAGTCGATGCAGACACGCTGACCAACCATTCGGTGACGGTTCGCCACCGCGATTCGCAGGCACAGGAGCGCATCGCGATCAGCGCTGTTGCCGGTTGGCTGGACGAGCAGATTCGCGCGTGATGGCGCCAGGCATGGTGCGCGGTCAGCGCACAACTCATGCTGCACTGCAAAAACGACAGCCCCCCTCCAAGAGGGGGGCTGTCGCGGGATGGATGGGAAGGAAATCCGAGTACAAGCACAGAGAGTGCTTGGCGAGATGAGATGCGAACCAACTCGCATCAGTCTCACAGAAATTCAGAATGATCTGGAACCCTTTTCTTCTCGTCCTCTCCATGTCTTTGAGTGGCTTGGTCCTTTGACCTGGGCGACTCTCGGTTTTGCGTCCCTCAACGCACCACCGACACTGCAACATAGTCCGAGTTTTCCAGAGTGCAAATAGTCTTCAACAAATTCGTCAATTTCCTTTGACTCCTTCGAAGTCGCGTACAGGCGCGCAAACTAAATGACGCGAGCACGCTTTCGCGTGCTCGCGTCTGAAGAGTTTTACGAGGCGATTTGCTTTCGATAGGTGATCGGTTCGTTCGAGTCGATCCCCAAATCGAAAACAACTCAGCTGCGTCGACGAGTGCCAACAATGCCAGCGAAGCCGAGAAGTGCAAGCGCGCCCGGTGCTGGGATTGCGAAACTGCCGTAGCCGAAGAGCGCGGTTGAGGTGCCTGTGACCGCATAGCCGATGGTGAGATTCGCGCGGAAGTCGCTCAGGTCGCTGCTGAGGCGAGCAACCTGAAGCACCTTCAGCCGTCCCGCGGCGCTCGGGATGTTCGGCACACTTGGTGTGGCGTCGTACCAACCTGCGTTAGTGGCGATATCAGTTCCAAACGGCGGGAAGGACATGGATGGATCGAATGCGGTTCCCCACGCTCCGCCAATTCCCTGCAGCGTGCAATAGGAGTCGGTGAGGGAATCGGTCGCTGCGGTCGTCCATGTGCCTGCACCGGCAGCCCACGTGCCGGGGTTGTTGAAGACATCAATCGTTCCATCTTCGTCGAGGTCGATATCTCCAATGAACAGGTCATTGTGAACCGCATTCATCGATCCAACTCGGCCTTGTGCGATCTGGTTGCCTTGCAGCGGACCAGCCGTGACTGCACGACCAAAGTTGAACACATTCACAACACGCAAGTTGGTGCTGGAAAAGTTGGCGTACACGCTGTAGATCGTGCGGTTGCCAATTCCGGAGGACTCCACAGACCAGCCAGTGAAAGCTGCGTGGGCTGAGGATGCCACGAGGGTCGTGGCTGCGATTAGGGTAACACTCTTCATCTTTTCAACTCCCAGGGTTTGGCTCAGCCACTCATTCGGAGTCGGCTGAGGTGAGACAGGACAAACGAATCCGAGTCGAGTCAGTTGTGACGGAACGACCATCACAGCTGCGGCACAAGGGACTATGGGCAAAAACTTTCAGGGACTTCGAAGATCAAATAGATCTTGTTCCCTTTTCGCTTTCTCCCGAGAGTGCAGGCACCCTCACTCCATGCTCAGCGGTTTGCGCTGGGCATAGGGCATTGCAACGTAACTCAAAGTCGCTCGAATGCAAATGAAACATGCGGAAAACATGATGTTTTTTGCTTTGTGCCAAAGCGCCCCTGGTCACAAAAATGACCGCGGTCCTCGGGGAGACCGAGGACCGCGGTCGGTGTAGTCAAGAAGAAATCTTGACGATATTCCGAATCGTGCTGTCGCTGCTTAGCGGCGACGGCGACCGAAGGCGCCGGCGAGACCGAGCAGGGCAAGCGCACCGGGTGTGGGCACGCCAATCACGTACGACCCTTGTCCGAAGAGCGCCTGCGTGGTGTTCGCGAGCTTGAAGCCGGTCTTCAGGTGGAAGCGGGCCAGTCCCAGTCCGTTATATCCTACTGCTTCGGGATCGTCATTGCCTGTGCGGACAATCTGCATGAGCAGCATCTGGAATCCGCCCGCTGCATTCTGGCCGGCGTGACCACCCTGAGTGCCTGCGAGAACTGGGTTAGCCGTACCTGGAGTTGCGTCGTACCAACCAGCCGCCAGCGGAATGAACGAACGGTCCGTGCTGCCGGCTGGATAGCTAAAGCTTGGATCGAGCGCCGTGTCGTTGCCACCCGAAGTGCCGCTGCCACTGACAGTGACCCATGAGTCATTGTCGCGTGCGGCGGTACCCAACAGATTGACACCCGCGCTCCATGAGGCGAGCGGATTGCCATCTGCATCTTCGCCAGCGTCCTGATGGCGGGCGTTCATCGTGCCGAACTGAGCGGGCTGCCCAGTGTTGTTCACACCATGGTCAAGCGCGTTCAGCATGACGATGTTGCTGGCGTTCCAGTTGCCGTAGATCTTGTACTGCGTGTTGCCTGCGGCGGTGATCGAGCGCACCACGCTGAAGCCGGCCCACTGTGGGGCGGACTGCGCGGACGCGGACGAAGCGATGAGCACTGTGGCTCCCAGAACTGCGAAAGTCTTCATTTTTTGATATCTCCCTTTTTCTTAAAACTGGCTTTCAGTTGTCTGGATTCCACGAGAGAAGCCAACAACACCTTTTGAATCCCTCAAACGCCGATCCACAATCGTTGAGATGTAGGACTGACCTTTTCGAGACTCCCTATTGCATCACTGGCTTGCCGCACACACTGCGCAGGGCCGATGCACCTTCAATATGCCACGAGATGGCGACTCGTCAAATCACAGATTCGGTTTTGCAACACTTTTTGTGAAGAGAACTTACGGCTCGGAATCGCGGCTTAAACGCTGGTAATGCTCCCTTTCTCCGCGTCCGCGTAACGGATAGTCCTTTCGGAGCGGATGAGCGGGGTAATCCTTCCACATAAGGATGCGCCGTAAATCTGGGTGCCCACGGAACCGGATGCCGAACATATCGAACACCTCGCGTTCCGCCCATTCGGCAGCGGGCCACAAATCAGCGGCAGAATCCACATAGAGAGCAGGATCGTCGACGACGCCGGTTGTATCGAGCGAAGGCGACACATGCGTCTTCACGCGAAGTCGCGTGTTCGTACGAAGGCTGACCAAGTGATACACCACCGCAAACCGTCCGGGCTGCGGCGCCGGGTAGCCGAGGTAATCCACCCCGCCCACATCGAGCAGCATGCTGTAGTCGCAGGATGGATCGTCCCTCAGGAACCGCAGCACATCATGCACATTCGCCGCAGGGACTGTCACCGTCACCTGCCCGCGGAACACCGTTGCCTGCATCTTTACGGCAGAGAACGCTGCCTTCAGAGGAGCGAGCGCGGGATGGTTTGGCGCGGCATCGGTGGTCTGGGTCATCTCCCCAATTCTACGGCAGAGCGACTCCCGCGCGGTCTCACCAGCGGAATCGTGTCTCTCGTGACGTTCAATGGCGGAAGTGCCGCGATCCCGACAGCAGGCAGGTCACTCCGCGTTCCGTACAAAGCGCAGCGGTTTCGGCGTCCCGCTTCGATCCGCCGGGGTGCACGATGCAGCGGACACCCGCATCGATCAGCCGCGCAGGACCATCGGCAAACGGGAAGAATGCATCGCTCCCAGCTACCGGAATGCGTTCACCAGGAGCTGCGAGCACGCCTTTTGCCTTCTCCACTGCAATTCCGCAGCTTGCGAGGCGATCCATCTGCCCTGCACCGGAGCCCCAAAGACTGCCGCCGCCGCAGATGCACACCGCGTTCGACTTCAGGTGCTTGGCGACCGTCAGCGCAAGCGCCGCATCGGACAGCACCGCTGCCGATGGAACGGGACCCGCCACATGCTCAAAGTTGGTCGCCACGATCGGAAGCGTGTCGCGTTCCTGCACCAGCACGCCGCCGGGCACGGACCGAAGCGAGTGCGGGCGGTCCACTCGGTGGCGGAGCGAGCCGAGCGCGATGAGCCGCACATTCTTCCAGCGCTGCGCCAGACGATCGAACGCCGCGGGTGCGAACGAATCCGCAATCACCACCTCCAGGAAGCGATCGCCTTCCGTCATCGCTTCGGCTGCCGATAGGTCCACTTCGCCGCTGCATGCCACGATGCCGCCGAAGGCAGCCACGGGATCGCCAGCGAGTGCGGCGAGGAACGTCGCGCGCGCATCCGCACCGATCGCGGCGCCGCACGGATTCGTGTGCTTGATGATCGCGCACGCGGTCGCAGCGGACGGGAGATCCACAAGGTCCTGCACCAACTCCAGGGCGGCGCTCGCATCGAGCAGATTGTTGTACGAGAGCGCCTTCCCATGAAGCAGTGGAGCGCCCACCACCGACGGTTCGCGTGAACCAGGCACCACATATGCCGCCGCGCCCTGATGTGGATTCTCACCGTAGCGAAGCTCGCCAGCCTTCGCCAACGTGATTGTCATGACATGCGGAAAGTCGCGGCTGGCACGACCATCGAACCAACTGCTGATCGCCGCGTCGTAGGCGGCCGTGCGCGCGAACGCGGCGGATGCAAGTTCGCGTCGCAGCGCGCCCGTCGTGCTGCCTTGATGGTTGGTCAGATCGGTGCAGATGCGGTCGTACTGGCTCGGGTCGGTCACCACGCAGACGTGCTCAAAGTTCTTGGCGGCAGACCGAATCATGCTCGGACCGCCAATGTCGATGTTCTCGATCGCCTCTTCGTCGCGCACCCCGTCGCGGCGGATCGTCGACTCAAACGGATAGAGGTTCACGCACACGAGGTCGATCGGCGCAATCCCGTGCTCCGCCATCGCAGCGACATGTGCTGGCTTGTCGCGCCGCCCAAGCAGTCCGCCGTGAACGCGCGGGTGCAGCGTCTTGACTCGCCCATCGAGCATCTCGGGGAACCCCGTCAGTTGTTCAATCGGCACCACGGGAATCCCTTGCGCCGCAAGCGCGGACGCGGTGCCGCCGGTGGAGACGATCTCCACGCCGTGGTCGACGAGGGTTCGCGCAAATCCCACGAGATCGCGCTTGTCGCTGACGGAAATCAGCGCGCGGCGCACGCGAACAAGATCGCTCATGGTTCGGTGGATTCCGGCTCGGCGTCGCTGTCGCCGTCCGCGATCGGCGCAGGCTTTGGTTCAGGCGTGGGCTCGGGCGTGGGCGCAGGTGCTCGCTGCAGGGGAGCGCAGCGCTGCAGCAGGCCGGTGGATGACAGCAGATAGACGTCGGCGCCATTGCCGGCTGCCGCGGCGATATCGACCGCATCGGGAAAGCGTGCGGTCGCCGACATCTTTCCGTTGGCCGAGTTGATAGTGGTCGCAGTCCGAGTCCGTGCATCCCACAGCATGAAGTCGTCGCCGATCATGCAGATCGGTTCGCCCGCGGCAGAAGATCGCCATGCCACGCGCCCATCGCGCAGCGTCATGTCGGTCGTGGTGTCAGGCAAACTCTCGAGCGCCACAAGATCGCCGCCCGCGATGCGCGTCAGCACAAGACCGCCACCAACGAACAAGCGACCGCTGAGTTCATCCGTGGACTTCCATCGCCAACGAACTTTGCCCGAGCGGCTGTCCATGGCATGCACCGAGTAATCGCTGCAGCGCGCGTACACGCTCAAAGGATCCGATGCAAGATTGCCGGCAACGCCAGCGCCAACATCCTGCCGCCATACTGACTTGCCTCGATCGGCAGAGAACACGGCCACCTCTCCGCCGCTACCGCCAACGGCCACGGCATCGCCGAGCAGCAGGGGGGCATCCACAACCGTGCCCCGTATTCCGTTCACATGCATGAACGCTCCAATGCTCAGTTGCTGCCACACCACTTGTCCAGCCCTTGATCCAAAGATCGCGTAGTCGCCCGCCACCACGGCGGGGGTCATCGGGAGGCGAGTGATCTTGTGCCGTGCAGCCAAACGCCCAGTCGTGAAATCGGCGGCAATGATTCCGCTGTCGAGGCAGACAACAACCTCATCACGCTTCAATTGCGGCGCACGGGCGATCGAAAGCACTCGGTCAGATGGCTCTCCGATGCGATCCCGCCACACGGTTCGCCCATCGCGCACGAGCACGCGCGCTACACCAGGACCTGAATCGAGAATAAAAACACTGTCGCCATCAGGATCCGTTCTGTGGACACTCTTTGCTGTTGTTCCTGCCCCAATTCCCACGCCCACCTGCCAAACGGTCGTCAGCCCGAGGCTCTTCACCGAAGTAGGGTCCGCGATGAACACGTGATCCGTGCGCTGAGCAGGAGGGGCGCTCAACGGCGCCGCTGTGCTGATTGCTGTGGGCGAAAGCGCAGCTGCCCAGGCTGCGGCGCCTGCCGCGACGGTCTGTATGAGGCGCGCAGGCAATAATGTGGGGATCGGACCGTGCTTCATAGAGGAGGGGGTTCCCATGAACGGGAACACGGCAGAATAGCCAAAGCTGCAGCCGCCAAAACTTACTCAGGTTCATTGGCTCGATGGCAGATGCAATACTCCAAAAAGGACTCAGCCGCGCCCTTTTCAGGTTCGCGGCTGGTCCCCCTTTTCTCACTCCCAATCCTGCACAGCTGGGCTTTCAATCACATCCCTTGAAACTGCCTCGAGGATTACGAGGTCCCTTTTCCCTCATCCTCGAACTATCTGGTTCCCTTTGTTCGAAGGCCCTTTTTTCCGACGAACAACCATCACCATCCCAACTGCGTGTCATTGAATAAGGAGGTCCCTACTCCTCCCTATCAACACTCCGAAGATAGTGTGTAACGAAAAGATTGCAAGTTGCCGTTCCAAAAATGTTCAAAATCGTTCAGTTTCTGCGCCTGCTCCCATGGCAAAATATCCAAGAAGGAGTCTCACCTGCCCCCCTTGGTACCGCAATTGCAGGACTCACCAGGCCGAATCACGCCTCGCCGCATCGGGGCGAGTGCAGTTGTTGCGCTTCTTGTCGTACTCCTGAACTGCGCCGATGCCCGTGCGCAGGCCGCGCCGCGAGCACAGAAACCCTGGTGGGAAAGAACTGCAACAAGCACTCACGCTGGCAGCACGCACCAACTGCGGGGCGACCTGTCGGCGGACAACCTTGCCGAGTCGTCGCGTGCAGTCGATGCGCAGTGGCAGCAGATCGATGCGCTGCTCGGTTCACTGCGACCCCGATCGCGCACCGTGCAGCAGGTGCTCGTCTTCGCGGCGTTCGACGATCTCGCCGACACGCTGCGGTCGCAGTTCGCGGTCGACCCGCCCGGTCATGCGTTCGCGTTCTTCTCCCCGCTCGGGCAAGGCGTCGCGATCTGCACGGAGGATGTCGCTCCGCCGCAGGCGATCCGCGGCCTCGCGGCTGCGCTCACCGCCGAGTATCTGCGACTCTGCTGCGGCGGCGATGTGCCGCCCGCAATCGAGTGCGGTCTTCTGGATCTTGTCGCGCGCGCAGACCCGCGCGGCAGCGGCACTGGCGCTGCTGGGATCGCCACCGTGCAGGCTGTACTCAAGGACAAGTCCGCGCTCTCGCTGTTCGATCTGCTTGTGAAGGACCGCAAGGAGTGGGACGAAGCCTGCGCCAGCAGCGACACCGGCGCGCTGCAAGAGCAGGCGGCATCGCTTGTGCGGTTCATGCTGTCGGGCAAAGGCGGCATGAAGGCGGGCGCGTTCACCCAGTTCCTGCGCGACATTTCGTACGGCGCCACCGCATGGAGCGCGTTCGCGCGCGTCTACGGCATCGCGTCCGACCGCGACTGGAGCGAGTTTGACAAGCGCTGGCGCGACTTCGCGCAGAAGGAACAACCGAGCGCAAACGAGACGCTGCGTGAACGGCTCGCGTTTCTTGCCGAGGGATCGCTGCTGCTCGAGCGCGAGGGAACGCCCCCGAGCAGCTTCGCGGAACTCTCGCAGTCGCTGACCGACCGCGCGTTCATCTGGCCCAAGCGTTGGCGACCGGGGTTCTCCACTGTTCGCGCCACCGATGCGTCGTCGTTTCGCCCAGTCGACTCGCCCGCGCGCAAGGGTGGATCGGCCAAGCAGCCCGAGTTCACATGGACCGCGCCCGCCCCGCCCGCCGCAGCACCCGCGGCGCCGAGCGGCGCGCCTCCAGCGCCGCTCTCTGCGCCGCAGCCCGCGACCATTTCAAGCAGCGACCCACCTGGACGCGCTCTTCAGATCCGCTGGCTCAAGACGCGCGTGCAGCCTGAAGCGCCGTGGGTGTGGGATCTCGTTCCTGCGAAGTGACGCACAGCGGCGTACATTCGCACCCAATGGCGCAGGGAACCACCTCCCCAAGCAGCACACTCCGCGCACGAATGGAACGCGGCTGCATCGTCGTGCCAGGCGCCTTCAACGCGCTCGTCGCACGCGCCGTCGCGCACGCGGGCTTCGAAGCGTGCTACGTCTCCGGCGCCGCCACTGCCAACTGCAGCGGCTTCCCGGACATCGGACTCCTCTCACTCACCGAAGTCTGCCGCACCATCCGCGAGATCGCCGACGCAAGCGGATTGCCCGTGATCGCAGATGCCGACACGGGCTTCGGCGAAGTCGAATGCGCCGTGCGTGCCATGATCGAATACGAGCGCGCGGGCGCAGCCGCACTGCACATCGAAGACCAAGTCTTCCCCAAGCGCTGCGGTCACCTCGACGGCAAGGAACTCATCTCTGCGCAAGCCATGGCGGACAAGATCGCCGCCATGAGCACCCGCCGACTCTCGCGCGATTTCATCCTCATCGCGCGCACCGACGCACGCGCCGTCGAAGGCATCGACGGCACCGTCCGCCGCGCCAACATCTACCGCGAAGCAGGCGCCGACATGATCTTCCCCGAAGGCCTCGCAAACGCAGGCGAGTTCGCGCAGTTCGTGAAGGCGTCGCCCGGCTGGTCGCTCGCGAACATGACCGAGTTCGGCAAGACCGATCACATCAGCGCAGCGCAGTTCGCGGCGATGGGATACGCGGCGGTCATCTACCCGCTGAGCGTGATGCGCATGGCCATGAAGGCAGTCGAGGATGGTCTCGCGCACCTGAAGGCGCACGGCTCGATGGAAGCCATGCTGCCGCGCATGCAGCACCGCACATCGCTCTATGAACTGCTCGGCTATCGGCCCGGCACGCAGTGGAACTTCCCTCGCGGCGGATGATCCGCGCCTTCGACGCGCATCATCCGCGCCTTCGGCGCGATCGGTCCGCGCGCGTCCTCGGCATGCACCCTGCTGGGGCTCAGACAGCTCTCGCCTGCTCCACGGACCTACGGTCCGCGTTCGCAGGCTCGAGAACTCGCCCAGCAGGGGATGCCTCGCGCGCGCGCGGGCGGTGGCACAATGGCAAAAAACGGGGGTGGGTGTGGAAAGTGGCGCAAATGAAGCGTGTTTGACTTACCGCGAGTCGGGGGTGGGATATCTTGCAGCACGGGAGTTTGCCCGGGTTCGCAGGCTGCGCGTCGCACAGAGCGGAGTATCACCCAATGCAAATCGATCGCCGTCCGTCAATCTTCAACTTCCTACTTGTGGGTGTGTTGCTTGCAGTACTCGGTGGCGGCGAGCGCGCATCGGCGCAGTGCGCGGCGGCTGATATCAACAACAACGGCGTTGTGGATGGGACAGATCTCACTGAACTGCTGTCGGCGTGGGGAACCAACAACGCGGATGCGGACATTGACGGTAGCGGCGTGGTGGGCGGTACGGACTTGACGGCACTGCTCGCGTCGTGGGGGCCGTGCGTGCCAGGCGTGCCTGCCTGGGCCACGCTGATTGAGGCGCAGCCAGACCAATCTGTAGTGACCGACGCAAACCTACGCGCTGCGATCACGGCCACAGGACTGCCATGGCGCGTTCGCGATACTGCCACGCAGATCGAGATGATGCTGATCCCACCTGGGACATTCAACATGGGCTGCAGCGCATCGCAGTCGTATGGGTGCATCAGCTCGGAGAACCCCGTCCACCAAGTGACACTGACAAACGCGTTCTATTTGGGTCGGTACGAAGTCACGCAAGCGCAGTGGACTGCACGGATGGGATCGAACCCAAGCGGTTTCCAAAGCGCGAGCGCAGAGGTACCCCTAGCCCAAGTCCCGCAGCGACCTGTGGAGAGGGTGAGTTGGAACACGATCCAAGGCTTCCTGAGCCAGACGGGCATGCGACTACCGACGGAAGCCGAGTGGGAGTACGCGTACCGAGCCGGCACAACAACGGCGTTCCACGGCTACACAGGGCAGCTGAGTGGCACGAACGATGACAACCTGCTTGGGAACATTGCGTGGTTCAGTGGCAACGCGAATAGCCAGACGCGTCCAGTTGGCGGCAAACTCTGCAACGGGTTCGGCCTGCACGACATGGCGGGCAATGTGTCCGAGTGGGTGAACGACTGGTACGGGAGCACCTACTACTCAACGAGCCCATCGGTAAACCCGCAGGGACCGTCGTCTGGTTCGACCCGTGTGTTGCGCGGCGGCGGCTGGACCAACTACCCCACCTTCTGTCGCGCGTCGCTTCGCGACAACGACGTCCCCGATTACTCCGGCCACAATATCGGGTTCCGTGTCGCCAGGGGTTCGTTCGAGGTGGCAACGCTGACCGCGGTATCGCCTGCGTCTGGACCTACGACCGGCGGCACGACGATCACGCTGATGGGAACGAACCTGACGGGGGCGACGTCGGTGACGGTGGGTGGCGTTGCGGCGACGTCCGTCGCGGCCGTGAACCCGACGACGGTGACGGCGGTGACTCCCGCCGGAACGGCTGGTGCGAAGACGGTGGCCGTGACCACGCCGGGTGGAACTGCGAGCCTCGCGAACGCGTTCACCTACGTGGTTCCCGC
>Ga0194117_10002591_pt1 | contig 19020 bp, 21 predicted proteins | sample TA2MahsurfametaG_FD_160579 | JGI IMG/M metagenome (GOLD analysis project Ga0194117, IMG submission 160579) | Freshwater microbial communities from Lake Tanganyika, Tanzania - TA2015009 Mahale N1 surface | ecosystem: Environmental > Aquatic > Freshwater > Lake | place: Tanzania: Lake Tanganyika...
AGAAGCTGGCCCAGCGGCTCGGCGGCCACGCCTGGCGTTGCTCCCTGCAGGAGGGCAGCAATGCGGAGTTGCGGATGGAGCAGCTGCAGTTCAGCTCCGAAGGGGTGCGCGGGGTGCTGGTGAGCCCACTTGGGAGCGGGGCTTTTCAGTCGCCGTTGCTGGGCCGCTTCAACTTGATGAATCAGCTGCAGGCCGTGGGTGCGCTGCTTCAGCAAGGGCTTCCCCTGGCCAACTTGCTCCAGGGCCTCGCCAGTTTCCGCGGGGTGCCAGGACGGATGGAGCGGGTTGGTGTGGGCCGGGCGGAGTGCTGCGAAGGCTCCTTGCCAGCGGTGCTGGTGGATTACGCCCACACACCCGATGGCCTTGAAAGTGCCCTGAAGGCGTGCCGGCCGTTTGCGCGGGGCCAGTTGATTTGCGTGTTCGGCTGCGGTGGTGATCGCGATCGCACCAAGCGGCCGCTGATGGGTTCGATTGCCGCGCGCCTGGCCGATCAGGTGGTCGTCACCTCCGATAACCCCCGCACCGAAGACCCGCAGCAGATCCTCAACGATGTGGTGGCTGGCATTCCCGAGGGTGTGGCGGTGCAGGTGGAGGCGGATCGGGGCCGGGCCATCGCGGCTGTGGTGGCGGCTGCGCAGCCGGATGACCTGGTGCTGATCGCCGGCAAGGGCCATGAGGACTATCAAATCCTCGGCACCACCAAGATCCACTTCGACGATCGCGAAGAAGCCGAGAAAGCGCTGCGGGAGCGGCCCTGTTAAGCGAGCGCGCGCAGGGCGTCCAGCAGCATGTCGATCTCCGCTTCGGTGGTGGTGACGTGGGTGCAGGCCCGGAGGCAATCGGGATCATCCAAGCGGCGGATCCAGAGGCCCTGCTCGCCGAGGCGCTCCACCACGGCAGCGCTCGAGCGCCCCGCCAGCGTGAAGCTCACGAGCCCTGCCGGCGGGGGCTCCGGCAGCAGGGTGTTCACCCCCTCAAGCGTTTGCAGCCCCTGCCAGAGCCGGCGGCTGCCTGCCTGAATCCGCTCCAGCCGTTGGGCTGCAGTTCCCTGCGCCGCTAACAGCTCCAGCGAGGTGGCCAGACCGCTGCACAGGGGCACACAGGAGGTGGCCACCTCAAAGCGGCGTGCATCGCTGTGGAAGCTGCTGCCGGCTGAAGCCTCATGGCGCAGGCTGCGCCAACCGATCAGGGTGGGTTGTGCCTGCTCGAGCAGCCGCTCTGAGAGAGCCACACCGCCGAGACCCTCAGGGCCGCAGCACCATTTGTGGCCGGTGAAGGCATAAATGTCGGCCGCGGCAGCGGCCTCCTCCACGGGGATCGCCCCCATCGATTGGGCCGCATCCACCAGCAGCCAGGGCTGATTGGGCTGCTGTTTCAGCCTGGCCGCCACAGCGGTGATCGGCATCACGCTGCCGCTGTTCCAGAGCAGATGGGAGAGCGCCACCAGCTTGGTTTGTGGGGTGAGCGCCTGCTCAAGGCCCGCGAGCACGGCTGCATCCAGGGCGTTTTGGCCGTGGGTTGTGCAGAGCTCCAGCACCGGCAGCCAGCGGATCTCCAGCCCTTCGCGCCGCGCCAGTTCCTGGCAAGCTGCCACCACACCAGGGTGTTCACAGTCGCTGAGTAGCAGCTCATCGCCAGGGCTCCAAGGCAGGCCCCAGAGCGGCAGCACACAACCACTGGTCACGTTTTCCGTGAGGGCTATGCGATGGGGCCCCACGTCACAGAGCGCCGCCAAGGCTTGGCGCACCCGCGCGGTTTCCTGTTCGACAAAGGGCCACACCGCTCCGGTGAAGGGCCCCAGCTCTTGGATGCGCTGCCAGCTTGCGGTGATCGCCTGCAGCGAAGGCGTGGGCAGAGGCCCCTGCCCGCCGTAGTTGAAGTAGGTCTTGTTGGCTAGGGCTGGGCAGAGGGTGCGCATGCCTGCGGGTTAGATCACCTGCCCCACCATGACGGCTGCGACGGCGGAGAAGAGGGTGATGCTGAGGGCGGTGAGTGGGTTCTGGCCCTGGGCCACGGCGAAGCTCGTGATCACGCCGGCGCCGAGGCAGGCCACGGCCAGTTGGGTGGTGAGGGCTGGGCGCTGCTCCACGGGCTTGGGCTCGATTGCGGGCAGCTTGCTGGCGGCAACGGCTCCAGGCCTGGCTTCTTTACCTGGCGTTGGTCTTCGTTACGCGGCGCAATGTCAGCTGCGCACGCGGGTGGAGGCTGGCCTGGCGCGGCCGCTGCTGGCCCACTGCTGCAGCGCTTCCAGTTGTTCGCGCGCCGTGCGCGAAAGCGGCACCAGCTGAGCGGCGGCGCTGATCAGATCGCTCTCGCCAAATTCGCGGTGCTCGCTGAAGGCCTGGTGCATGGCCTCGATCACCACCTGTTCGAGCTCGGCGCCGGAGAAGCCGGCGGTGCGGTCCACCACCACCTCAAGCGGCAGGCTGTGATCGGGGCGACGGCGCTTCAGCTGCAGATCGAGGATGGCGCTGCGTTCAGCCGCATCCGGCAGATCCAGCAGGAAGATTTCATCGAAGCGGCCCTTGCGCAGCAGCTCCGGGGGGAGTTTCTCCACGCCATTGGCGGTGGCCACCACGAATACGGCGCTGCTCTTTTCCGCCATCCAGGTGAGCAGGCTGGCCAGCACCCGCTGGCTGGTGCCGCCATCGCTGCGGCCATCGCCGGCGGCGCCGAAGCCCTTGTCGATCTCATCGATCCAGAGCACGCAGGGGGCCATCGCCTCGGCCCGCTGGATCATGTCGCGGGTGCGGGCTTCGGAAGCGCCAACAAGCCCGGCGAACAGGCGGCCCACATCCAGGCGCAGCAGCGGCATCGCCCAGCTGTGGGCAATCGCTTTGGCCGTGAGCGATTTGCCGGTGCCCTGGGGCCCCACCAACAGCACGCCGCGCGGTAGCGGCAGGCCGTAGCGGCGTGCGTCATCGCTGAAGGCCATGTGGCGCTGCTCCAGCCAGCGCTTCAGGGCATCGAGGCCGCCGATATCGGCGGGGGTGGCTTCGGTGGGGCAGTACTCCAGCAGTTCGCTGCGGGCGATGGCCTGGCGCTTCTCCTCCAGCACCTCGTTGAGATCGGCCAGACCCAGCTCACCCCGGCTGGCCAGGCCCCGGGCCGCCACCTGGCGGATGCGCTGTTCGCTCAGGCCGCTGCAGCTGTGGCTGAGTTGCTCCAGGAGCTCGTGATCGAGGGTCTGGCCGCAGGCTTGAGCGATGTTGCGCAGCAGCGATTCGATCTCCTGCTGATCCGGCAGGGGCAGATCCAGCAGGGTGATGCACTCGTCGAGATCGCCGGGTGGCTGCCAATCGGCGGCCGTGATCACCACGGTGTGGGGTTGCTGGCGCAGGCTGGTGGCGAGGTTGCGCAGCTTGCGGCAGATGCTGGCGTCTTCGCAGTAGCGGTGGAAGTCGTGCAGCACCAGCAGCGCCGGCTGCTCCGCGGGCAAGGCCGCCAAGCTCTCGAGCGCGGCCAGTGGATTGCGAGCTGCCTCGCCATCGCGGCCTGGCCAGCCCTTTAGGCCCGCGATGAAATCCCAGCGGGCCAGCGCCCGATTGCCAAGGCGCCGGGCTGCGGCCGCCAGCAGGGCTGCGATGCGCTCCTCTTCCTGGCTGCGGATCCAGAGGATGGGAGTTCGCGCCCGGATCAGCAGATCGAGGTGGTCGGCCCAGGCCTGGCTCATGGCTGCAGCTTTTTGAGGGCCGCCCAGCGCGGATCGATCGGTTCGGCTTCGGCGGGAGCGCCCAGCAGCTCGGGGCCTGGGCAATCACGGCCGCAGCGGTTCACCAGCGGCAGCTGCAGGCTGAGCTGCTCAAACACCCAGTGCTCAGGGTCGAAGTTGCCGGTGGGATCCAGGCTTTCGGTGAGCGCGTCGGGGTCGAGCTCGAGCACCTCACTGCCGCCTTCCAGCACGGTGTCGGCGGCGATGCCCTCCAGCCGGGCCTGATCGCCCAGCCACAGCACCTCGTGATGCTCAAAGCTCAGGGGGTGGTTGTAGTGCTGCAGGCAGCGATCGCAGCGCAGGGTGATGATCGTGCTGGCGTGGCCATCCACCTCAAGGATGTTGCCGCGGTGAACGGCGTGGAGTTCACCGCGCACGGGGGTGAGGCTCTCCAGTTCACTGAGGGTTTGATCCACCTGCCAGCGTCGGCCCTCAGCCAGGGGCCGCAGCTCCTGCAGCGGAATCGGCTGCAGGGGATCGCCCACGGGCTGCGCTGCAGATTGCCCTGCGCTCATCGGTTCACTTCTTGCCCTTGGGTTCAAACGGCATGCGCTCGCTGCTGCTCACGGTGGCCGTCACGGTTTTGGCCTCAGCCGCCAGCTGCTGATTAAGGATCGCCTGGAGGTTGTCGGGCAGGGCTTCGCGGGTGAGCAGGAAGGTTTGCGCCGCCTGGAAGATGTTGGCCACCACCATGTAGAGCAGCACGCCAGCCGGCAGGGGGAAGAACAGGAACATGCCGGTGATCATCACGGGCGTGATCTTGTTGGCCGTGGCCTGCTGCGGGTTGGCGGGCATGCCCATGCCCGAGAGGATCTGGCTCACGAACAGGCTGGCGCCGAAGGCGGCCACCAGGATCGCGATATCCCAGTTCACAGCGCCATCGGTGTAGAAGCCCACTTGGCCAAGGGCCTTGATGAACAGGAAGCCGCTGCGAGCGGCCAGGCCGGGGATCTTGGCCTCCACGGTCACATCGCCGGGAGCGATGGCATGGATGGTGCCGTTCTGATCCACGCTCACCAGGCCTTCACCTTTGGTGACGCTCCAGGTGGGTGTGAACGCACTGCCGTTCTCCACGCCGCTGAGCACGGAGGCAAAGCTGGCGCCGTCTTTGGTGTGCAGGCTCACCGTTTCGGTGTCGCCCACCCCGAGCTTGGTGCCCTTCTCAAGGCTGGCGACCACCGGCACGTGGTTGGTGGCGGTCACGAAGATCGAGTGGCTCGGGCTGTTGAACGGCTTGGGTTCAACGGCAGCGATCTGTTCGGCCGGCAGCACCTTCAGGTTGAGGGTGTAAGGCACATCGGCGAACGGTGATCCGCGCAGGGTGGCGAACAGCGCAAACAGGATCGGCATCTGCACCAGCAGGGGCAGACAGCCCGAGAGCGGGCTGCCGAATTCCTTCATCAGCGACCCCAGCTCCTCCTGCTGCTTCTGGGGGTTGTTGGCGTACTTGGCCTTGATTTCGGCCTGGCGCTTCTGCATCACCGGCTGGGCGATGCGCATGCGGCGGGCACTGCGGATCGAGCCGGCACTGAGGGGGAACAGGGCCAGGCGGATCACCACCGTGAGGGCAATGATCGCCAGGCCGTAGCTCGGCACCAATCCGTAGAAGAAATCGAGGATCGGCAGCAGCAGGTTGTCGGAGATGTAGCCGATCACGGCGTGTGCAGGTCCGGGGAGAAGGGAAGTGGAGCCAGTGTGTCAGGCGGATGGCTCAGGCCGCCGCGTTGGTGTTGAAGCCGGTTTTGTTGCTGGCCTTCGCGGCCGGGCCAGCCTTGATCCGCTCCTCGATGTAGGCCTCAGCGTCCTTGTAGTGGGGCACGGCGCGCATCTCGAGCTTGGTGCCATCGGTGAGCACCAGCACCATGTCGCCCCAGAAACCGAGGCCGCGGGCTACCGAGCGCACCTCGCGGATCTGGCTGTACACCACCTGGGTGCGATCGCGGCCCAGCCAGCCACCGCTCACTTCCACGCGCCGGCTGGTGATGCGGAAGCGCAGCCACAGGGCCCGCACGAGTGCTCCCACAGCAAAGGGGATACCGATCAGCGTGAGGCCGAACAGCAGGTTGGTGATCAGGTCGCCCTTGGCGGGCCCGCCTGCGTAGAAGATGTCTTCATTGATGCTGGCTCCGGGAGCCACCGGGGGCGTCTTGGGCGTGCCTGTCATGGCCGTAGACCTGCCTTGGCGAGGAGTTCGAAACATTCTCCCAGCAGAGCCTCGTCACTGGCTTCGGCGCTGCCGGGTTTGAGGGAGATCAGCAGCCAGCGGCCGTTTGCTTGATCGGGAAGCGCCCGCACAGCCGCCGAGAGGTGGCTGTGGAACAGGCGGCGCAGCTGGTTGCGGCGCACCGATCGTTTGCTCACCTTGCTGCTCACCACCACCGCCAGCCGGTGGCTGTTGGGGTTGTGGTCGCGCGGATCGGGCTTGAGCAGCTCCGGTTGGGCCTTCAGGCAGCGCAGCACCATCAGGCTGCCGTGATGGCGCTGCCCTTTCTGATAGAGGCGATCAAACACAAACCGCCCCCGCAGCCTGTGTTCCCGGGATAACACCATCGGAAACGGGCTGGCAGGGGCGGTTGTGCGGAAGGAGGCTCTGAGGATCAGACAGCCAGGCGAGCGCGGCCGCGCTTACGGCGGGAGCGGATCACGCGGCGGCCGGTGTGGCTGCGCATACGAACGCGGAAGCCGGATACACGCTTGCGCTTGCGGCTGGTTCCTTCAAGGGTGCGCTTGGTCATGGCTCCGGCTCGGCTGCGCCTTCAACGTCGATCGCCCAACCTACCAGCTCGCCCTGGCTCAATCGCTCTGGGGATCGATCTGGATCAGCCAGCTGCCCAGATAGCCAGATACGGGCACATCACCAGGGGCCTGGGCCAGCGCGTTGAACTGATACATCCCAATGTTGAAGGGATTGAACAGGTTGATGTACACACCGATGGTTTTGCCCACGGGCACCGGTGTATCCGGGAAGATCTCGATGGCGGTGCCATCGGCAGCCACCTCCACAGTGGCGGGAATATCCGATTCGCAGCGGGTGCGCGCGAGCATTCCGCCCTCCTTCATGTAGCAGAGCTTGACGAACTTGGGATCGATCTTGCTGTCAAAGCTCTTGGGGATCCCCACGGTGAGTTTGAGGATCGCTGTTTTGCGGTCTTTGGGCTTCAGGATCAGGTAGTACTCCGAGCGCTTCAGCCGATTGGTATCGGTGATGAAGTAGTAGAGCTTGCGATAGTCCTTGCTGGTGTCCCAGCGGAATTCCACAAGCCCCGGCGTGCCCTGGCTTTTTGCCGGGAGCATCGGTGCCAGAGCAGCGGCGGCACCGGCGAGCCCCAGGGCTGCAGCCAGAGCGGTGCCAGCGGCACCCATGCGGAACCCAGCCATGGATTGGAACGGGTAAGTGGTTGTTGACAACCATTCTTGGCAGCCGCAGCTGACCCCGGGGCTCTGGAGGGTGCCGGCCCGGGGGTTGGAAGCTGTGACCAGATGCAACTCAGCCGGCCAGGTCGGGGCGCAGGCGGGCGGCATCGCGCAGGTAGGCGTGGCGCACCGGCTGCTGCTGCTCAAGCCAGGCATGGGCCAGGAGGCGGATGCAGCGGGGCAGATCTCCCGCCACGGCCATCTGCTGGCAATCGAGCAGAGCCACGCCATCCCAGCCCTGCCGGTGCCGGGCGATGGCGGCGGGGAAGATGGCATCCAGATCAGCGGTCACCGAGAAGGTGACCGAGAGCAGCTGGCTGCCTTCGAGGCTGTTGCGTTCCACCAGCGCATCGAGCAGCTCGGCCACGGCTTCGCTGATCGCTTCGCGGGTGTTGGCGCTGGCCGTGGTGGCGCCCCGAAGGGCCCGCAGTTGCGAGGTGCTCATGGGCGATGCAGCCAGAGGGGTTGACCGCTCCAGGCCAGCTCAAGGTGGAGCGCATCGCTGAGGCGGGCCAACAGGTTGCGTCCGGGAATCACACCAGCGAACCGTTTGTTGGCTTGACCGAAGGTCACAGGCCGGGTTTTCTCCACGTCGAGCTCGGCGAGCTCGCAGGCCAGGCGGCGGGCGCTCTCCTCATCCCCGAGCTGATCCACCAGGCCCAGCTCCAGGGCCTGGGCGCCGCTGAACACCCGGCCATCGGCAAAACCGCGCACCGCGCTCTCCTCCAGCCCGCGGCCTTCGGCAACGGCAGCCACGAACTGGCCGTAGCTGGAATCGATCAGGTCCTGCAGCAGCTGGCGTTCCCCGGCCGTGAGGGCGCGATCCGGCGAAAGGATGTCTTTATAGAGACCGCTTTTCACGGTTTCGAACTGCACGCCGATCCGCTCCAGCAGCCTGGAGAGGTTGTTGCCGCGCAGAATCACGCCGATCGAGCCGGTGATCGAGCCGGCATTGGCCACGATCTTCTCGGCGGCCACGCCCACATACACCCCGCCGGAGGCGGAGATGTTGCCGAAGCTGGCCACCACCCGGCAGCCCTTCTCCCGCAGCCGCTGGATGGCGGCGTGAATCTCCTGGCTGTCGCCCACGGTGCCGCCGGGGCTGTCGATGCGCAGCAGCAGCGCCGGGAATTCGCGCTGCTCCACCTCCCGCAGCGCTTTGAGCACCCGCTCCCGGGTGCCGGAGGCAATCGCCCCTTCGATGGCGATGCGCGCCAGTTTGCGGCGGGACTTGCGGCGCCAGGGCCAGACCATCGAGGCGGTGTGCAGTGGCTGGATCTTAAAAAGGAGGCTGTAGCCCGCTGGTGCTGGTGAAGGTGCGCTGGCTGCTGATGCTGTTGCCGTTTGCCCTCTGGGGCACGGCGATGGCGGCCATGAAGCCGCTGCTGCTGGAGGCCGGACCCCTGACCCTGGCCTGGATGCGGCTGCTGCCGGCCGGTGTGGTGTTGCTGCTGGCCGCCTGGCTCTGGCGCGGCAACTGGCGGGTGGACCGGCGCGATTGGCTGTGGCTGGTGCTGTTTGCCCTGGTGGATGCCACCGCCTTTCAGGCCCTGCTCGCCCGGGGCCTGGTGGGCACGGGCGCTGGATTGGGTTCGGTGTTGATCGATTCGCAGCCGCTGCTGGTGGCTCTGCTGGCCCGGAGCCTGTTTGGTGATGCGATCAATCCCGTGGGCTGGCTGGGGCTGTTGGTGGGGTTGCTCGGCATCCTCTGCCTTGGCTTACCGGCTCCACTGCTGCGCCACTGGTGGCTGATGGGGCCAGAGTTTCTGGGGGATCAGGCCTGGAGCCATGGCGAGCTCTGGATGCTTGCCGCCGCTCTGGCGATGGCCCTTGGCACCGTGATCAGCCGCTACGCCTGCCGCCACAGCGATGCGGTGGCGGTGACCGGTTGGCACATGCTGTTGGGTGCTCTGCCGCTGGTGGCCGGATCGGCCCTGCTGCCGGTGGTCAGCCCGGAAGCCCCGCCGTTTTGGCCCCACTGGAGCTTGCTGCAGTGGGGGCTGATGGCCTACGCCGCCTTGCTGGGCAGTGCCGTGGCCTATGGCCTGTTCTTCTGGTTTGCCAACCACGGCGATCTCACCAGCTTCACCTCGCTCACCTTCCTCACGCCGGTGTTTGCCTTGCTCTGCGGGGTGGTGCTGCTGGAGGAGCAGTTGGAGCCTTTGCAGTGGCTGGGGGCCGCTTTAGCCCTGGTGAGCGTGGTGCTGATCAACCGTCGTGCCCTGCTGTGGCATCCCGGTGGCGCGGCGGCTGAGGTGGTGCCATGAAGCTGTTGGTGGTGGCCACCGCCCTGGGGCCTTTGGGCAGCGGCCGCGGTGGTGGTGTGGAGCTCACCCTCGCTGGCCTGGTGGCAGGGCTGCTGCAGCGGGGGCATCGGATCACGGTGCTGGCGGCGGAAGGTTCGCAGTTGCCGGCGGATGGCGCGGCCGCAGAGCTCTGGCGTTGCGCTGGCTCGCCGCAGCCGAGCGTGCAGCACCAGGGCCGCGAAGCGCTGATCTCCATGCCAGCGGATGCGCTGCTGGCTCGCTTCTGGCGGCGGGTGCTCGCTGAGGCGCCGGCGGCAGGGTTCGATGCGGTGCTCAACCTCGGCTACGACTGGTTGCCCTTCTGGCTCACGCCCACCACGGCCCTGCCGATCTTTCATTTGGTGAGCATGGGTTCGGTGAATGCCGCCATGGATGCGGTGATCGCTGAAGTGGCTGCCTGGGATCAACGGCGACTGGCGTTCCATACCGCCAGCCAAGCGGCGGACTTTGCTCTGCCTCAGCCGCCGGTGTTGGTGGGCAATGGCTTCGATCTCACGGCTTACACGTTCTGCCCTGAGCCCGAAGCCTTGCTCGGCTGGGTGGGTCGCGTGGCGCCGGAGAAGGGCCTGGAGGATGCCGCCGCCGCTGCGGCCCGCTGCGGGCTTCCCCTGGCGGTGTGGGGCCTGGTGGAAGACGAGGCCTATGCGGCTGCGGTGCAGGCTTCGGTGCCAGCGGGCACCTTGCAATGGCGGGGGTTCCTGCCCACGGCGCAGCTGCAGGCGGAGCTGGGATCCTGCCGGGCTCTTCTCAACACACCCAAATGGAATGAGGCCTACGGCAACGTGGTGGTGGAAGCGTTGGCCTGCGGTGTGCCCGTGCTGGCCTACCGCCGCGGTGGGCCGGCCGAACTGGTGCAGCCCGGGGTGAATGGCTGGCTGGTGGATCCCGACGACGTCACGGCCCTGGCGGAGGCGGTGCAGCGGGTGGATCGCCTTGATCGCAGCGCCTGCCGCCAGTGGGTGGAGCGGCATGCCTCGCGGCAGGTGCTGGCCGAGCGCATGGAGGTCTGGCTGGAGCAGGGGCTGAAGCCGTAAGCGATAACGTCGTGCCTGACGCAGCTCGCCCTGGTGCCCCGCAGGTTCGTGTTGCCGTTGGTGCTGCTCTGCGGGCTGGCCCTGTTTGTGTGGGGGCTCGGCAGCACGGGGTTGGTGGATGAAACACCGCCTCTGTTTGCCGCCTCGGCCCGGGCGATGGCCCGCACCGGCGACTGGCTGATTCCCCGGGTGAATGGCTTGCCCCGCTACGACAAGCCGCCGCTGGTGTATTGGCTGATGGGGCTGATCTACGCCCTGCCGGGCCAGGCGCAATGGGATCCCCTTGGCAGCTGGGCCGCTCGGTTGCCCTCAGCGCTCAGCAGCGTGGGTTTGATGCTGGTGATGGCGGCCACGCTGCTGCGCTGGCCCCAGCCGCTGGCGGCCGGTCGCTGGCCTGCGCCATCGCAGCAGGCGATCACCGCGGTGAGTGCTGCGCTGGCTTTTGCGCTGTCACCGCTGGTCTTGCTCTGGAGCCGCATCGCCGTGAGCGATGCCTTGCTCACGGGCTTGCTTGGGGCCGCGCTGCTGCTGTTCTGGCGCTGTTATGCCGGGGGCGGCTGCAGCTGGCTGGCCTGGATCCTGCTGGGGCTGGCGGTGCTGGCCAAGGGGCCTGTGGCGGTGGTGCTGGCGGGGATCACCCTCACCGCGTTTGGCCTGTGGCAGCGCGATCTGCGCGGGTTGGCGGCTCGGTTGCGCCCTTGGCCGGGCCTCGGCATCACGGCTTTGGTGGCTCTGCCTTGGTATGGCCTGGCGGCGCTGGTGGAAGGGCGCCCCTTCATCGAGAGCTTTTTCGGCTATCACAACCTGCAGCGCTTCACCGGAGTGGTGAATAACCATCTGCAGCCCTGGTGGTTTTTTCTGCCGGTGCTGGTGGTGGCCTCGCTGCCGTTCACCCCGCTTCTACTCGCTGGCTTGGCGGGAGGGTTGCGTGAGCGAACAGTCAGGTTCCCGCCGGAACACTCTCTGCAGCGCTATGCCACCTGCTGGCTGCTGGCGGTGTTGCTGTTTTTCACCCTGGCGGCCACCAAGTTGCCCAGTTACTGGATTCCGGCCACCCCAGCGGCTGGGGTATTGATCGCCCTGGCGGCGCAGCAGCGCCCGGCGCGCTGGGTGATGGTGAGCACCCTGGCGTTGCAGGCTGTTCTGGCGGCGGGGTTGGCGGCCTCTGGTCGCTGGGTGCCGCTGATCAATGAACCTGAATTGCCCACCCTGCCGGCGGAGTTGCTGGCTGGTGGACTTCTCAGCCGCGCAGCCGCTTGCTTTGGCCTGGCCCTGGTGGCCGGGATGCTGCTCTGGTTGGCCCAAAGCCCCTGGCGGCGGGGTTGGTTGCTGGCTCAGCAGCTGGCGGTGGTGGCCTTTGCCGTCACCGCACTGCAGCCCCTTGTGGTCTTCGGGGATCGCCTGCGGCAGGCTCCGCTCCGGCGTCTTGCTGCCAGCGTCGTGGAGCAGAGGCGCAGCGGCGAGCCCCTGGCGATGGTGGGCATCCTCAAGCCCTCACTGCACTTCTATACCGATCAGGTGGTGATCTACGAGGGCGTGCAGCCCAATGGACCGCTCAACCTCAACGACCGCCTCTTGAACGAACGCCGCGCCGGGCAGCAACCATCGCCGCCGGCGCCCAACAACACCGTGTTGGTGGTGATCGATCAACGCACCGCGCAGCTGCCCCACTGGCGGGGCCTAGCTCACCAGCCCCTGGCACAGGAAGGCTTATTCGCCCTCTGGCGGGTGCCGCGGCAGGCCCTGGATCAATGGGCCCAGCGGTTTCGGGAGGCGGGTCTGCCAGCGCCGGATTGGCAGCAGCCCAGGCCCGAGCGCTACTGAGCTAGCTGAGACGGTTTTTCAGTTGTCGGCGGGTGTGCCCATGGCCACGCCGTTGTCCATCCGTTCGCGTTGGCAGAAGCTGCAGTGCCCCCAGCGCTGCAGTTCTCCGCCTGGCGCTGGACGCTGGCAGTTGGGGCAACTGGCCATGCCGAATACATCCACACGGCTGGGGTGGTGCGCCCACACCTGCGCCTCCTCATCACTGCCGAAGGGGGGCAAGGAAGTGGCTTGATGCTGCTGCAGCACCAGATCCTTCACCGAAAAACCAGCGCCGCGCAGGGCGCCGAGCAAGCGGTGTTTGTTGAAGCGCAGCGCTTGCAGCCATTGGGGATGGCTGGCGCCCACCACCAATCGCCCGCCCTGCAGCCGCAGCGGCCGGCAATGGGGGGCGAGTTGGGCGCCGGCGATCTTGGGCCAGGCCTGCCACAGGGCCGCCAGGTTTTCGTCGCGTTGCCACTGCCGCTGCAGCTGCTCCAGGCAGCCCACCACGGTTTGCAGCGGTGGCCGCGGCGGCGGCACAAGCAGGTTCACGCTGCCCTGGCGCCGGGTTTGGTTGCGGGGAGCGGCTGGCATGGTTCAACGCTACGGGAGATGCGGCAATCACGCTGTGCCGCTGCGGCGGGCACTGGTTAGCCTCGTCGCCTGCCCCGTATCCCAAGCCATGGGCTTTTTTGATCGCCTCAGCCGTCTGGTGCGCGCGAACGCCAACGCCGTGGTGGGGGCCATGGAGGATCCGGCCAAGATCCTCGATCAGTCGGTGGCTGACATGCAGGCCGACCTGGTGAAGCTGCGCCAGGCCGTGGCCACCGCCATCGCCAGCCAGAAGCGCATCCAGAACCAGGCCGAGCAAGCTGAAGCCCAGGCCCAAACCTGGTACGAGCGGGCCGAGCTGGCGCTCAAAAAGGGCGAGGAAGACCTGGCTCGTGAAGCCCTTGGCCGCCGCAAAACCTGCCAGGACACCGCCACAGCCCTGAACACCCAGCTGCAGAGCCAGGCCGGCCAGGTGGAGCAGCTCAAGCAGAGCCTGGTGAAGCTCGAGAGCAAGATCGCCGAGGCCAAAACCAAAAAAGACATGCTCAAGGCCCGGGCCCAGGCGGCTCAGGCCCAGGAGCAACTGCAGAGCGCTGTGGGCAACCTCGGCACCAACAGCTCCATGGCCGCCTTCGAGCGGATGGAGGAGAAGGTGCAGAGCCTCGAGGCCCGCAGTCAGGCCGCCGCTGAGCTGGCGGGTGCGGATCTGGAGAGTCAGTTCGCGGCCCTCGAGGGTGCGCCTGAGGTGGATGACGAGCTGGCCGCCCTGAAGGGCAAGCTGGCCGGCACCGCTCCGGCGGCGGCACTGCCAGAGGCTGGCGGTGCGGTGCAACCCGTGAAGGTGGAGGAGGTGGATGCGGAGCTCGAGGAGCTGAAGCGCTCGATCGACAAGCTCTGATCCATACAATCGCCGCAGCGTTGACTGCCGCCGTGTCTGTTCTGCACCTCACCGATGCCAACTTCCAGGCCGAGGTGCTGGATGCCGCCACGCCGGTGCTGGTGGATGTGTGGGCCGAGTGGTGTGGGCCCTGCCGCTTGATGGCCCCGATGATGGATTGGGCCGCTGGTGAATACGCCGGCCGGTTGGCCGTGGGCAAGCTGGAGGCTGATCCCAACCCCACGGCCCGCGATCAGATGGGGATTCAGGGCTTGCCCACCCTGGTGATCTTCAAGAACGGCCAAGAAGTGGCACGCCACGAAGGCGCCATGGCTCAACCCCAGCTCAAGGCCTTCCTGGATGCCCAACTCTGAGGCGCTGCCGGCTCTGCATCGCTCGGAGCGGGTTGCTGCCTTGGGCAGCGGCGTGTTCGCCCGCAACGATCAGCGCAAACAGGCCTACCGGGCCGGCGCTGGTGCAGCGGGCTTGCCGGCTCTGTTGGATCTCTCGCTCGGGTCCACCGATCTGCAGCCGCCTGAAGCGGCGATCCAGGCGATCCGCGATCAATTAGGCCGGCCTGAGAGTGCGGCCTATTGCTTGCATGGCGCCACCCTGCTGTTTCGCGAGGCGGTTGCCGCCTGGGCGCAGCGGCGCTTCGGGGTTGCGGTGGATCCGGAGCGTGAGGTGTTGTTGCTGGTGGGCTCCCAGGAGGGCACTGCTCACCTTCCCCTGGCTGTGCTCAACCCGGGTGATCCGGCGCTGCTGCTCGATCCCTATTACCCCTCCCATCTCGGCGGTTTGCGCCTCGCCTCCGCCGAGCCGAAGTTCCTCAACCTTGATCCGGCTCTGGGTTTTGCGCCCCGCTTCGATCAGATCAGCACCAGCGCCTGGGATGCCCTCAAACTGATGGTGCTGGGCTTCCCCCACAACCCCACCGCCACCACGGGCCAGCAGGCCTGGGTGGATGAGGCAGCCGAGCGCGCCGTGCGCCACGGCGTGGTGTTCGCCCACGACAACCCCTACGTGGATCTGGCTCTCGAGGGTGAGGCTCCAGCCCTGCTGCGCTCGCCGCTCTGGCGGCAGTGCGGGATTGAGTTTTTCTCGTTTTCCAAGGGCTGGTGCCTGGGGGGCTACCGCATCGCCTTCGCCATTGGCGCTGAGCCCTTGATCACGGCGCTGCGCCAGCTGAAGGGGGTGGTGGATTTCAATCAGAGCACCGCCCTGCAGGCGGGTGCCATCGCGGCCTTGGAGCAGGCCGGCGATTGGCCGGAGCGCATCAAGCCGATCTACCGCGAACGGCGCGATCGGATGGCGGCGGTGCTGCAGCAGGCTGGCTGGCCCGTGCGGCTCCCCTCGATGGCGCTGTACCTGTGGCTGGAGCTGCCGGAGCGTGCCCGCGCCGCGGGGCTGGATTCCGAGCAGTTCTGCGCCCGGCTGCTGGAAGCCACGGGGGTGTGCCTCACTCCAGGCAATGGCTTTGGTGCGGGTGGTGAGGGGTATGCCCGCTTGGCGCTGGTGCATCCGATCGAAGAGCTGGAGGCGGGCGCTCAGCGGATGGCGGATTGGCTGGCTCAGCTCTGAGAGCCGCCGCCATTGCCGCTGCCCTGCGTGCGCTGCCGGCCGATCAACCGCTGGCTTGGCGGCTGCGGCTGCTGCCGGTGTGCGCCAGCACCGAACTGGAGTTGGAGCGCTGGCTCGCGGCTGGGGCCCAGCCGCCACTGGCGGTGCTGGCGCAGCAGCAGCGCCATGGCCATGGGCAGCAGGGCCGGGTGTGGCAGTCGCCGCCAGGGGGTGTGTGGATGAGTGCGGCCCTGCCCTGGCCGACTGAGCCTGCGGAAGCGGCGTCGCTGGCCCTGGCGGCGGCGCTGGGGATTGCGCTGCAACTGGAGGCACTCGGGCTGAAGCCTCAGATCAAGTGGCCCAATGATCTGTTCATCGATGGCCGCAAGCTCGCCGGAATCTTGCCACGGTTGCGCTGGCGCGGCGGCCGGGTGCGCTACGCCCAGCTGGGGGTGGGCCTCAATGGGCTGAACCGCGTGCCCGCTGGGGCGATCAACGTGGCACATGCTCTGGGCCGGCACCCGCTGGCGCAGCCGGCGTGCCTCGCAGCCCGGGTGCTGCGTGGGCTGGAGTGGGCCGCGGCCGCGTGCGATCAGCCCGAATTGGTGCGGCGTCAGGCCGAGCAGCGCCTCCACAGGCCGGAGTGGCTGGAGCACCAGGGCGAGCGCTGGGCGGTGGCCGGCCTTGAGTCCAATGGGGGGCTTCGCCTTTGCCGCGGCAGCGCGGTGGTTGTGTTGCAGCGGCGTTTCTAGAGTTCGCTTCGCTTTGTTCCGGGCCGTCTTGCCTCGCCTCCAACCCCTAAGCCTGTTGGCTGCCCTGCCGGCGCTGCTGGGGGGAGGCCTGGCCTGGGCTCAGCTGGAGGCTGCTCAGCCCGATGCCGCGCCGGCAGCACCGAATGCTGCTCCGGTTGCGCCGTTGTTGCCTCCCCCGGGCAGCACTGCTGTTCCCCTGCGGCCGGATCCCAGCCGGCTGAGTGGTGCGGCCACGGCACCCAAGCGCTTCGATCAATCCCTCGATGAATTGGTGCGCCAGGGGGTAGTGACCCCTAACGAGCGCAACCTGGTGCGCGGTGGCGGCGGAGCGCTGGCGCCCCTGGATGTGGGGGCGTTCCAGCAGGCCTGCCGGGGCGGGGCGCTCTCCGCCAAGGAGTGCCGCGGTGGCATCGCCCTGCGTTGGGGCCGCCGCAGCGGCAGCGATGGCAACACCGCCTGGGGCGGACGCATCGGCGCCGATGGCATGCCCCTGCCACCCCTCACGGTGCCGGTGTCGGCCCTGCTGGCTGGCAATGGCGGCAGCTTCAATCTGGCCAGCGTGTTCCGGGTGACGCCACGGCCGGCGCCGGTGCTGGGCAATGGCAACCGCCGTCTATTGCTGCCGATCATCGGCAGCGCGGTGAACACCAGCGGTTTTGGCTGGCGGCTGCATCCGCTGCTTGGGGCCTGGCGCCTCCATGCCGGTGAAGATCTGGCGGCGCCGGAGGGCACGCCGGTGGTGGCGGCTCTGAGCGGCAGGGTGGTGAGCAGTGGTTTGGCGGGTGGCTATGGCTTGGCGGTGGAGGTGGAGCACCAGCGGCCGTTGCGCCGCAGCCTCTACGGGCATCTCTCTGAGCTCTATGTGAAAGCCGGGGATGTGGTGCGCCAGGGCGAGGTAATCGGCCGTGTGGGCAGCACGGGCTTGAGCACAGGGCCACACCTGCATTTCGAGCTCAGGGAGCCGGCGGCGGGTGGTTGGGTGGCGATCGATCCGGGCGACTTTGATCCCGGCAGCGGCCTCAAGGGCACTGATGCGATCGCGCTGTTGATGGGCCAGCTGCTGCAGAGCCTGGAGCGGCCTCAAGCGAAGGCCTAAGCCTGCGAGCCGGCGCCGCTGTCCACCAGGCGCCCATCGTGAAAGTGCACGATGCGCTCGGCTCGGGCGGCCACATCGTGTTCATGGGTCACCAACAGGATCGTCATCCCCTGTTCGCGGTGCAGTTCATCAAACAGATCCAGCACCTCCTTCGTGGTGCGGGAATCGAGGGCGCCGGTGGGTTCATCCGCCAGCAGTAGATGGGGATTGTTGATGATGGCGCGGGCCACGGCCACCCGCTGCTGTTGGCCGCCGGAGAGCTGGTTGGGTTTGTTATGCAGCCGCTCGCCTAATCCAACGCGCTGTAGTGCGGCCATGCCGAGTTCACGGCGCCGTTCTGCTGGCACACCGGCGTACACCATCGGCAGCATCACGTTCTCGAGGGCCGTGAGCTCCTGCAGCAGGTGGAACTGCTGAAACACAAAGCCCAGTTCGCGGTTGCGCAGATCCGCCAGTTGATCGTCGCTGAGGTGTTCCACAGCGGTGCCATTGAGCTTGTAGCTGCCGCTGCTGGGGCGATCGAGGCAGCCCAGGATGTTCATCGCCGTGCTCTTGCCCGAGCCCGAGGTGCCCATCACCGCAAGGTATTCGCCGCGGCGCACGCTGAGGCAGAGATCGTCCAAGGCTGAAACAGCGGTGTCACCGCTGCCGTACACCTTGCGGATGTGATCGAGCTCCGCCACCAGCGGAGCCGCGGTGCTGGCCATCAGCCGATCGGCAGGCCGGAAGCGGCGGCCAGAGCCTTCTGCAACATCGGTGTGCCGGCCACGGCGCCGTTCGCCCAGCCGAACAGGGGATTGGAGAGGATGCCGCCCACGGCGGTCACCACCACACAGGAGATCAGGGCGGCGCGCAGTGGTTGGAGGCCAGCCACGCTCCAGCTGACCTCTGGATAGGCCTTCACCACCTCAGAAGCTTCTTGGGGCTCCTTCACCACCATCATCTTGATCACCGAGATGTAGTAGTAGATCGACACCACCGAAGTGAGCAGACCCACCACCACCAGGAGGTATTGGCCGTCGGCCCAGCCGGCGAAGAAGAGATAGATCTTGCCGAAGAAGCCCAGCATCGGGGGGATGCCACCCAGCGACAGCAGGCAAAGGCTCAACCCCAGGGTGATCAGCGGATCCTTCTGATAGAGGCCGGCGTAGTCGCTGATCCGATCACTGCCGGTGCGTAGCGAGAACAGGATGATGCAGGCGAAGGCGCCCAGGTTCATGAACAGATAGGCCGCCATGTAGAGCACCATTGCGGCGTAGCCGTCTTCGGTGCCGCAGACGAGGCCGATCATCACGAAGCCGGCCTGACCGATGGAGCTGTAGGCCAGCATCCGCTTCATCGAGGTCTGGGCCAGGGCCACCACGTTGCCCAGCACCATGCTCAGAATCGCCAGCACGGTGAACAGCAGCTTCCACTGAGCCTCAAACGGCTCGAAGCAGCCCACCAGGATGCGCAGCGCCAGGGCGAAACCAGCCGCTTTCGAACCCACGGAGAGGAAGGCCACCACCGGAGTGGGGGAGCCTTCGTAAACATCCGGCGTCCACTGGTGGAAAGGCACCGCGGCGATCTTGAAGGCGACTGTGGACAGCACGAACACCAGAGCCAGCGCCGCCACCGGCGAGGCGCTGGTTTGCAGGGCGAGGCCCACGGCTTCGAGGCTGGTGCTGCCGCCAGTGAGGCCATAGAGCAGAGAGGCCCCGTAGAGGAACACAGCCGCTGCGGCCGAGCCCACCAGGAGATATTTCAGAGCCGCTTCCGAGCTGCGCGCATCGCGCTTCATGTAGCCGGAGAGCAGATAGCTGGCCACCGAGAGGGTTTCCAGCGACACGAACACGCTCACCAGATCGGTGGAGCCGCAGAGCAACATCGCCCCGAGGGTGGCGGCCAGCAGGATCGCGGCGTATTCACCCACCG
>Ga0194117_10002606_pt1 | contig 18944 bp, 18 predicted proteins | sample TA2MahsurfametaG_FD_160579 | JGI IMG/M metagenome (GOLD analysis project Ga0194117, IMG submission 160579) | Freshwater microbial communities from Lake Tanganyika, Tanzania - TA2015009 Mahale N1 surface | ecosystem: Environmental > Aquatic > Freshwater > Lake | place: Tanzania: Lake Tanganyika...
AACCTTCATTTTTAAAGGTAATATTAGCTGAAACTGTCGAAAAAACATTAAATGCAGTGGGACTCATAGCTAGGTTGAGAGTATCATAAGTTGTATAAGTCACAGTCGTTAGAGAGGAGTTGTATTCGACCAAACTGGAGGCTATGCTTGCATTATAGTATGTATTTATTCCTATACTGAACGGAGTATAGGCATATCTTGGATTAGAGAGACCTGTTATGGTAAGCAATACAATAGAGCCAGCTGTAATTGTGGTATTCGTATTAAAATTAATCTTTAAAATAGTAGTTGTTCCACTCGGAGAATACGAGCAACTTGTTAAACTAACAGTTACACTATTGATAGCCCCAGTACATCCACCTGCAAAATTTGAAAAACTAATAGCTGAAGATACTATAAGCCATATCGCTCCAGCTATAGATAAAGGTTGGCTCAACCCAATACTGAAAGTATAAGTTGAGGCTATCACTGCTCCTGTACTGCTCAAACTTACATTCAACTTAGAACTATTCGTAAAAGCTATCGCTTGGGCAATTAGAGTAGCAGTTAGGTTGAGATAATAAGAGTTATTGCGTTTGAAGAGGAAGGTAAATTGTTTAGGCTATGCAGAAGGCGGCAAAGTCATTCCACAATCCAGATACAATTGTATAGCAGTAGTTGTAGCAGTATTATCAGTAGTTGTGCTGCAATTATAGTAGCGTATGCCGTTAGAACTTAAGCTGTAGGTCCAAGTAAGTGCAGTGTTCCTGCTGAGATAGAAAAAGGAAGAGCAAGTTGTAGTTGTTAGAGGATAGTTGGCTTAAAGAATATCTCCACTTTGGAATGTTACAGGTACAGAGCCTGTAAAATTGATTTGTCGAGAAGTTTATGCAGTGTTGATCTTTAGATTTGTATTTGTAAAACTACCTGTTGTTGCACTCAATGTGGTGTCACTCACATTGCAACTTTGCAGTGAGTCTATCAAATAACCTGCGAAGTCGTTTAAGTTTGCTGAGTGGGAGGATTGTTGACTCCACTTATCACAATGGTCATTGTAGAGTTACTGACGATAGTGCTTGTGATATTGATGGTTACGTATACGTTAGTAGAGTCATAAGTACAGATGGCAGTATTTGTCGTGGACTGGTTGACTGAGTAAGTGCATGTAATGGTAACACTTCCAGAAGTCATAGATTTAGTATTGGAGTTATCCCATTTAACAGGATAACCGATTGTTACCTTATTATTACCCGTTGGTATTTGATCCTTTATAACAAAGTTGACACTCAAAGATGAGTTAGTAAGTTCTGTTGTCCCACTGAAACTGTATTGGCATGATTGCAGACTGCCTGGTGAGTAGTTAACTGTATTGTATATTGATAGAGAGAGACTATCATTTGAATTGTTGGAAGATATAGTGAAGCTGTAGGTGCTTATAGCTGATGAAGGGTTTTTAACATTGTTAATTGCAATAGATACAGAATTATTCATGGTTTTGTTTATGAGAATTGAGTTGTTATTTGTGTAGATAGTATACAGAGTTGAGTTCAGAGTGGTCGAGTTCAACTGAACAGACGTACTATTGCTGAGTGTAACTTGTGATGGAAAATTGAGGGTGACGAGGTTGCGAGTGGAAGAATCCGAAAAGATGATTTGATAGGTATAGGTAGTGAGGGCGTTGATGTTGAGATTACTAAGTGTTACATTGAGAGTGGTGGTCTGAGAATGGACAGCTACGCATATGAGTAGAAAGATAAATAACTCCATTGCAGAAATATATTCTTCTTTGGGATAACAAGCAGAACTGATCGTTTTTGTGAATTAACTTTATCGAGTTGTTTTGATTGAAATGAGATAAAGAAAAGACCTTTAAGATAGATGGATTTTACTTTAAAGTGGACGATAAGAGGATGATAAAGTTAAATGCTAAATACAACAAAATTAGGAAAAAAAAAAATTATGATTATGTAGGCTTCGAATGAATATTATTTATATTAAGGTAAATATGTTTGATTTATATTTAGAAGGAATATAATAATAAAATATGATCAAAATATTGGTCCACGAATTCTTTTTGCTAATTAGATATCTTTAGTCATCAGTGTCACTCTTTTAGCATGCGAAGCGCACAATCTAGCATCCTAGTACAGAGACACCATAAAGGCTTATGCCGCTTCTTGGAGAGCTAAAAGAGCGCTTGATTGGAATCTAGCATCTTATTTAAATTGCTGTGCTATTTCCTTGACTAATCTTTGGAAAGGAAGTTTCTTGATTAACAGTTCGGTCTAGGTTTAAGAATAATTACGCTTTCCTGATATTTCTTTATCTACCTTAAGGCTACTGTGCCAGGTTTGAAACGACGACGTCTATTGACGGTTTGATTCTGATTATTCCTTGTTTCTGGTTGAGCAACCTGTATAGGACGTCGTCCTATATCTCCAGTTGTTGGTCGCTGATGGAAAGATCTAGCTACCATTTTGGTTCTTGCCATGCTAAAATAATTAGTATATTTTTAGTATATCTAATAGCAGTATATAAATACCTATCTAATAATTTTTTACGCTTTGTTTCTACCTTAAAAAAAATACATTAAGTACTCAAATACATCCTCGAGAATTTTTATATTCTCTATCATTTAGACAAAATGCAGTGAAAAATAAAGAAAAGTATTATATAATTGCTAAAACTCAAAACATTTTAAATACATCAGCATTAAATCAGAGACTCTGCCTTCAAAGCTTGCCTAGTGCTCTCCTCTATAAACTTCCACAACCACAACAACTAAGGATTGATTTCTCCAGACAAACTGATCCACTCCTTCAATACACCTCGGTAGGTATTCCTCTTGAATGTCTACATAAATCAATTGCTACTCTGAAGAACTATATTTCTTTTTTTGCTAGTATAATCTCAGTTATTTTGAAAATCTATACGATGTTCTACTTCTCATCACATAGTTTTTTCTTTCGGCCTTATAACTAGGCACTCACCTCTTACTTCAATTTACGAGTAGTCATTGTTCTAAGTGTTTTATGTCCCAAAGAGATCTATACTAATTCATTTTAAATCTCTTTTATTTAAGTTTCCAGTTATTCTCTCCGCAGAACAAACAACTATGAAGCAATCATTATTTCCAGAAAACTCTAAGCATCTCGTGTTTAATTATTAATGAAACTATATAGTTTGTTGAAAGGATTGTATTTGGATAGATTGTTAAGTTTATTGATGTTATTTGACTATTCCTTCAATATTATTGCTTTATCTCTACTGTTATTCGTGTACTCTGACAGGCATAAATGTTCATAGGTCTTGGATATTTATCCAAATTTAGATAATTTTGTTGCGTAATTATCGTATGATTCACTCAAAGTTTGTGCCTTGACCGACATAGAGCTCAAACTGGTGATAATTTTTCTCAGTTTACTTATAAATTTCTTTATCATAGCTGAATTCTAACTTTATATGACATTCTGAAACATCTCTTCACCAAAGCAAGAGTTGTATCGATTGATGATATCTTTAGCTCTGAGGACAGGCATCTCCTTGACCATCTTAATAACAAAATATGTACTTAAATGATATCTATCTAGGGAGATTTCAGGAACAGCTGAACTTACTATTTGTAGAAAATGTGTTATGAATAGCTCAATCCCAACAAGAAATTTTATAACACAATACGAATCTATTTCTATTTCTGAGCTTCATTTTTAAGTTAAGATTTACTGTGAATGGAAGGGATAAAGCATCCTGGCCAGCGTTCACGAATTATCTTGCGAATAGCTTAGAACTAGCTGTACTTTCTGGAAATTCTGAAAGGTCCTAATTTGTCTGTGCCTTCTAGTTGATAAATCGTGTATTTAGATAAGGCTGTGGCTTTTTGGAATGACTCTGTTATTTTGATTACGACTTGGTTGGATATTTATTTTTACTCTTCTCTTGACTCACTAATCATTCCTATACTAAAACGATTGCTTTCGAATATCGTACTTGATATTGACTAATTTTAAACTTTTTAAACCTCTTTTTATCTGATTTATGAATTTTTTTGCAGTATTTTCTATTATACAGTTGTATCCTTTTACTCATTGCTTGGACTAACAGTCTCTAATTTGATTTCGGTTTTATCTTCTTTCTTTTTATCTTGCACTTGCTATTTTATAATTTCTTGCTTGGGTTTTGCTTGTTCATTTGATTTGGGAAGCAAAGGATTTTATCTGATATCAGCTGGCTTAAATATCATTTCTGATTTTATTAAGGGGTTCTTTTTTGCTGTTAGTGGATTCACCATTTTAGATGATTCAGCTTTAGCTTATTTATTCTTCGGTTATTCTTTCACTTCTAATTTCTTTTATGATACTATATCCTTTATTTCTATTTTCTTTTATTGTATTATCTCTTCCTTTATTTATAGCTTCGCTTTTTGTATGATTTCCCCTTTTATTTCTAATTTCTATTATTATATATTCATAGTTTATTACTTTTTTTCGTTGATGCTCTATAATTTAACTTAGAAAGACTGCTATTTTGGCTCTATTATTTGATTTTTAGATATTTAAGGTTATAGCTTTGTTTATTTAATTTAGGGGATTGCTTGTGAATCGATTTTCTGATTATTTTATGGAGCCTTTTGCTAATTCTTTTGAACTATTATCTTTTAAATTTGTTTTTATTACTATTTTTTTGGTGCCTAAACTACATTTGTTTTCGTCTATAAAATCGATTTTGTCTCTTTTGGAGTTTGTTTTAGCATTAAAGGATTTTTTGTCACTTTTGGATTTTTAGTATTTTACTCTGGCTTTACAAGAATTGATTAAGATTTTATCTATTGACTTTTTTGTTCTTTCTTTTCTTCTTTTTGTTTATTATCTTCAACTGTTTTTTGAATTTTTATTTCTTAATTCTTTATTTATGCTTTTGGTGGCTTCTATACTTACTATTCTTTTCCTATCGGCTTTGTAATATTTTAATTTGATGGTTCTTTTATTTTAAATTAAGAAATAGGAGTTTGCAGAACTGTCTTTGGTTGAATTTATTTTATTATTGGAGAGGGTGTCTTCATCAATGGGTTTTTGACCATAAGTGGATTTTTAACAACTTTCTATATAGTTTTTTTCTATGGCTAAAGAGCTATTGGCTTCTAGTTTGCTGTTTTTTCTTATTTACTGATTCCTTTTTAACCGATCTTTCCCTAGTTATTCTACATATCTATTTTTATAATTGTAAATAATCTAATAACTTATCAATTCTTTTATTTGATAGAAAAGATGTCTTAATATAACTTCAAAAAATATTTATGATATGATTTACTATTATTTATCAGGCCTTTTTATCAGGCCTTTTTTTTGTCTCTTCAGCTTTTTATTTCTATAGCTTGTCTTCTATCTCTTCTCTTTCGATATCGTAGTCAGAAAGCCACCAAGGAGACCAAGTGCTTTCAGGAAGTTTTGGGATCTAGTTGCGCCAATCAGAGAAATAGCTACTTAAAGATCCAACACTCTTGTTAAGTGCTGACTAAATCATGTAAATTTTACTTTAAGCTCTTCAGATAGTCGACCATAGAACTAGAGTCTATGAGTAAAATAGAATATTAGTTGCAATTATTTTGGATTAGGAGCCTCTCCAGTACTCAAAGCTGTAAGTTATTTGAGATAAAACTCAATCATTTCACTTCGATTTTGGACTGGATTCTTCAAAATAATGCTAGCTTCGGTTTCTTCATATTATCGAAAATACTTTTTGTTTCAACAAGGAATTGTAATTAGCTTTGAACACTTTCACTCCATTTCTTGGTCTCAACATCATTGTATTCGTTCAGAGATTTTCCCTTCAAAGTATTCTCCAAAAATTATGAGATCATTTCTTTTGCCAAATCATTTGCCTTTGGATCATTTAGATAAGATTGAACTAGATATAAAAAAACTTACGATAAGCAACAGCTTTAATGATACTGTTATGAATAGTGAAAGGACAACTATTTGTGCTCAAAAGCTTGTTGATACATCTCAACACCAAAAGTGGTTTTTTGAAATGTATGAAGATGTCAATAGCTTCTGCGAATGCTCTGCCAAAAAGCTTATTCTCTGCTATATTTCCTTTGTTTGTGAACTTTATCGTTGACACACATTTTGCATAGTTGAGAGCTTCTTATAAAGGATTCTTTTTTATTTTTTAACTGTATTATTTGCCAAAGTAATCGACTTTATTTCTAAACACATCAAGAGGAGATTACTCTTGAACAACTTGCTCAGCTTTTTTCTTTTTCTTCTTTTTCTTAGCTTCCTTCTCTTCTTTGGTCTCTTATTAAATTTTTTTAACAGCATTAATTTCATCTTCCTGCAACTTATGGACATATTCTTTGAGATATCTAATAGCGATTCCAGCAGCTTCTGCATACTTTTTGTCATCATAGATGTTATCATTGAATTGTATAAGCTAAACATACTCTCTAAGAGTCCATCTTCGGATACAATAGGTGTGGAAATCAAACTAGTTACTCTGGAAGTCTAAGAACTGTTTATTAATAAAGTCAAGATGTCTTAATCCAGCTTCGAAATTTCTCTGCTTTAAGAATGATTTTCCAGCCTCGATAATGTACCAATGATTTTGAAGATCATAAAGACTAGCATCATCTCTCATAAAGATTCTTAAAACAATTTCTCCTAGATCTGGCTTTTCGCATTTCATTAAAAATTTAACACAAATGTTGTTCATAAAACGATCAGCAAGATCTGTTTTTCTGGCTTAATTGATTGTTTTAAGAGCAAGGAAATTGTTATGTTGCTTGTATTATATTTCTGCTTTTACTAAGTAAAATTCAGGAACTGTGCATGTATGTTTTATTGCCTTTTGAATATATTCATAAGCTTTGGATAAAGTTTCGAATCTTTGAGAGTAGTGCTGAGCCAAGAAGTAAAGAGACCATAAATATTATGAAGGTGAGATAGCCTAAGAACCATCAGGATAGACATTTTTCTCAAGAGAAGCTTCAAATTTCAAGAAAATTTCTTCGATGTCAACATATTTCCCAGCTTCATAAATGACTTGAATCTCAGTATATAAGCTAATCAAATTTTTCTGATAGTAGGCCTTTATAAACTTTTAAAACTATCTTTTGAATTATTAACGATCTTAGATGCAAGAAAACTAATGAATGTGAGCTATTTTAGATTTATAGTCATTCTTTAGTTTGGCACAGGCTTCTCTCCTTGATACATGATTGAGATTTTGATATTGCGTTAAATAATCCAAGTTTTCAGGGAATTTTTTCATCAAAAATTACAAGGATGATGCAGCTTACTCTTTTTTACCAAGTTATGAACTAGCATGATAGAGGAGCTCATGATAAATGACCAAATCTTTGATATTATTTTTACTTCTGTGGAGTTCCTCATACATTTTCTAGTAATTTTCAGCATCTCTAAAAGTTATCACACGATATAAATAGTAATGAGCTAGTTAAGTAGGCTTAAGTTAGGTTGTTTTGATCAAGTTATCTAAAGATACAAGTGCCTTAAAGAGTGAAGGAAAATCGCCTCTCTTCATAAACAAACAAGTACAAGGTGATGTGCCAAAGTAAACGAAACCCAATTTTGAATAAGGTTAGGTTTTTGTTTTAAAATAGCATATCTTGAAGCAACATGATTAGTGTGATCTCTTACTTGAATTTGTAGACAAGCTGTTTCTCTCATAAGTGTGTTATTATCAGGTTCAAGTCTGAGTGTATTTTGAAAACATTTAGCTGCCTACAAGAAATCTTTCTTTTGCTTGTAGATTGATCCGCATGTATGCCAACAGAACATACTTTTCATTTTACTCTTAATCAATGCTAATTTAGCGACTTAAAGTGCTTTATTTTACTCACCTGTGGCCTGTAGAAAGAGTGCTTTCAAAGCGAGTGTTTCTGGATGATCGGGGTGTGTTTCCAAAAGTTTCTCCGCATTCTTCAGTCCTTTTTTGTAATTCTTAGCGTCATAGTATTTCTAAATATCGACATGATTACGGCTAATTGTTTATAAGCTTGTGCGTCTTTGGCAGGTAAACTCTCTGCTCCTTTATTGATCATAAGTAAAAATTTGAATTAATAAGATATTGTTGTAAACTTAAAATTAAAGATGTTCATAATGCTAGAAATAAGCTATTGTCTATCATAAGAAAAACTCATTCTCTTCTTTTTACTCTTTTTTTCGATCGGACCTCTCAAATATCTTTTAAATCAGTTCAGGGTGTTTCTTTTCGATGTACTTATACTTACGTCGAATTTGAATTCTAGTTTTCTTCATCAATACTGCAATCAAAGATAAGTCAGTACCATGCTGTTTTAACAACTAAGCAAATTATTTTTCTTAACTTTTACTAAAGGCAACCTCTTTCTTTGGTACTTTATCACTTGTCTACTGTTTTATTAAGGTAACTTTTTGTTTTTAGAGGCAATGGCCAAGAGTAACCAAACTGGCAATGGTCTGTAGAGTATGAGTTTGAGACTAATAGCGATGATTGAACAGATTTTAGTCTTCATAGTTAGATTATGTAGAGGCGCCACCGACACGATCGTTAAGTAATCAGGGAGTGGTACGCCTAAATTTTTTCAGATCTTTAAGTGTTGGTTTCCATGAAATGAATAAAAAATAAATATAAAAGAATATATATTACACGTTAAGATACCTTTTATTTCTAAGACTATAATGGGTAAATAAAGACTTAATATTTTCAAATAAATATTATTGAGTGATAGCTATTTTATAAATGAGTTAGTTATCATTTCAGAAGAAGTTGAGACCTGGTATCAAATTTTTGACTAGGATTATCATGAAGAAGATACTAATACCTTTTGAAATCCAGTTTCTGATCTTGAATGCCCAACTCTTCTCATAAATAAGTTTTTATTACAGCTTTTCTTTATTAAGCACTAATAGTCTTTCTAAGATATCTTTGTATTCATTTTAAGTTTTATTTTATTTCAAAAGTGTTAGTAAAGTCTCCTCTTAGGTAACTTTTTTAGAAAAATAGGCTCTAATGAGTGCTAGCCAAATGATTAGGGCTCTTCTTATATACTTTCTCTGAATGAAAAGTGGTATTTTATCATAAACTAAATCAATAATAGTCGGTGATTTTGGATATTCATGCATAAAGAACTCATAAGCAAAAAAAAGCACAGTCATAGCAAGCATAATCCTTCTCGATTTTTTGGCTTAATTATCTATAGTAAATGAAAGGATATAAAGAAAAGCTATGAAGTAGAAGATGCCAGTTTCTGTATAGAACGAATATTTTTTAAGTTCGACCACATCATTCAATTTCATACCTGTTGAACTAATATCTGTGTCAGTCACATTGTATAGGTCATAATAGTTACTCTATTGATTCATGATCTTTTTTAAACCTTGTATCTGCTGAAATACTTATTGATCACCTCCGTGATCAGGATGGTGCGTTCTCAATGATTATTTAAAAGCTTTGCGAAATTGTTATGTCTGGTATATTCTCGGCAAATTCATATTCTACAATACAGTTTGAGGCTAGATTAATTTTTGGATGATAGGTAAAGGTGCGAGCACAGCAGGAGGGAAGAAAATATAAGGAGCCAAGGTATTTGCTATTAATAGAAAGATAATATTTTAGATCATAATGTTTATAAAGTTGATAGTTATTTTTTTGAATGTATTTATCTCAACAATCAAGCCTTTAGTTTTTGTAAATTAAGACACACTGGTTCCACCCATCTAGCCACTTAGGCAGCGTTGATCAGTTTCAGGATCTTTGAACCTCCCTCCTCTAAATATAAATAGATTTACTGAAAAGAATCTCGACGTTCATCATGTTTTTAGTGATCCAACGTACTTATTTGACTGTTTTTGATTCGACTACTTTGTGCTTGTTAATGAACTCTATTTTTGAAGTTTTAATGTAATAATGAACTTCAACATCTTCATATTTTGCTTTTTGTCCAGTCTCCTTGTTAGGTTTGATTATCATCTGCTCGGCTAAATAGTAAGATTATTACCTTTCATTTTGAGTTCCTCTTCTGGATCTTCATTATCGAATTCCGCCAAAATTTTGCTCATTCTGTTACCAACTTCTGATTTTACTACATCCCTAATATCCTTAATAGGTTTTTCTTCAGGTGCATTCTCATCAACTGAGATATTAAATTCAGAGGAATTGAGTTCTTTGTTGACTTCTGAAGCAGCAGTCTGATGTCTCATGTTAATCGCAGCTTTCTTATATTCCAGAGTTTTGATAATATCCAAAATGTGTTTCTCAACCTCTTCTATATGTTTTGAGTCAATATAGACTGCAATCTTACAGATAAGTTTCATCATTAGAGCAACAGTGTGAGTACAAACAAAAGAAAGGGCAATATCAAAGTGAGAGTTGTATTCTTCAAGCTTTACTTTTTCAAGATGCTTCTGAATGCGTTTATAGATCTCGTGAGAAATCTAAATAGACTTTGAATTACTGCGTTTTCGGGTAGGAATAAAAATAGTTTGAAGATCAACATGAAGAGAGTTCCGAAGGGTATGATTTAGATTATTGCCAAAATGTAGTACTATAGCTTAAGGAAAATAGTAAAGATCAGCCATTTAGTGCAGAGTTTTTATTGTCTACTTTTCTTGAGTTTTCCTGATTCCAACTCAAAGATAATGCGATAAACCAAAACTGTGTATCCTACTACTGTAAGAATAGTGGAGGTAAAATCGTAAAATGTCATAATAAAAAATATAATATTAGTTGACTTTTTGAACTATATTTAAACTATATTTGTATGCAGGATCAAGTCTTGGTCAACTACGAGCTCTCATCTATTTGCATATAATCTATTCTTCGATGTCACTTTAAATGCACTCGTTTGACTATTATTAGGGTTCATCTTAATCTTCATCAGATAAAGATCGTTTTCCTTTGCCTCTGGTTTTTTTAGCTTTTACACTAGCTGTTTTCTTTTTTGGTTTAGCTGCGTTTGACTTCTTTATCATTGGATTTCCTGATTTCTTGGATTGCTTGGATTTAAGAACTTTTTCAAGTGTATTCATTCTCTAGCTGTATTTCGATATAACCTCAGCTTTTTATTTTTTAGAAAAGATTTCCTTAACTAAACTATTAAATTTTCGAATCTATGTTTCAGCCTCTGAGAATTTTTCATCTTTAATGACCTTAATTATTTTTTGTAAAGATGAAGTGGAAAACAGGGCAAAATCTGTATCATTGAAAACGTCATTAGCATTAAGAGTAAGTTCTCTATGATCATTGACTACTTGTAAATATCTTGCTCCTTCATCATTTGTGTAGCTGAGTTGGACTTGCATTGGCAATCTCTTTTGTTTGATGATATCCATATTAACTCCCTTCTTTTCTGCCTACTCATTTGATAATATTTTGAAATTGAAGGTAAGCTCAGTATCTGCAGTAAAGTTACCAAAATCTTGACTGAGAATGGTCTTATCAGCTGAAATTTAATTTGGTTTTGTGTTTTAAATTTCAAAGAAATGATTAACTACAATTCTTAAACTACTGTCAGTACCGTAGATTTACTCCTTCAAAATTTTATTAAACTAACTTCCCAAAAGCTTAGGATCTATTTTCATAATAGACCCTCCAGTTGACAAAGCTATCTTACCAAGCTCCTTCAAATTGCAATTATCACCCTTAAGACTTAAAATACTCACCATTACTCCTTTTTTTTTGCATATTTTGCTGTCTTTGTGTAAAACTAGGGTCCCAAAAGGCCTACATTTGCTTATCCGTCAGTACAAAGAACTATCTTCGTTCCTCTCTTGCGACCTGCCAGCTGAATGCTAGTTAACAAATCAGGTCCCAAAGCTGTAAACCCATATGTTGTCATTTATAGAATGATTTTTTCAAGTTGAATAAATTTGTTTGAACAGGATACGCAAACTCTTTGACAGTATCAGCAAATTTAACAACAGAATAAAAATTCATATAATTGTCTGGAGGAACTAAGATGTCTTTTTATTTCTGTTTGACTATAACTTGAGAACCAAATAAAAGTATTCCAATTTTAATTTTTTATCCTTCAAATTTTAGTCTGTTTATTTCATCTCTTATTGCCTACCTCACTGCCTCTAATCTTCCTTTATTCTAGCACACCCAATTCATACTGCCGCTTACATCAATACAGTATATCAAAACTTTCTACCCACTATTTTTTTGAAGTTTATTTTAAGACTTCATTGGAGCTTTTAATAAATAACAAGGGTTTTCGTCTTTTGGTACAGTTATACCTTCAGGAACTTAGTTACGATTGTGGAAAAATTCACACACCCAAATACCATAGTTGCTAGATTTTAACAGTTGTTTTTCAGCATCACTGAGTCTTTTACTACGAGAAACTCTGCTCTTCTATGATGTGATTTACTTCTAAGGTTTTTAGAGCAAGCTGAAAGAATTCAAGAAAGCTTTACATTTAGTACACTCAAAAGTTGGCTATGTAATACTCTTCTTCTAACATTCAGGTTGATTGTCAAATTTCAACTAAATTGCTGATGAGCAGCATCTATAGACTCTTCAGAAGATGAATCTGGAGAATTAGATCGCTTAGCTTTTTTCGTTCTACCTCATGAATTAAAAGTAGGAGGCCTGAATTTATACACAGCTTGAACAGCACATCTGGCAGTTTGTTTAGTTCTTGCCATTTTATATCTCTTTTTATATAAGAAAACTGTATCTTAAAACATATAATCTATCATATCTGATGATTTCTTAGAACCGAACTCAAATAATTATCAGCATCATCTTTCTTAAAATATTTCAATAGATGATCTAATATTTTCAAATCTTTTTAAAGATTTTAATCAATGATAGTTGTTGTGATAGATATGTAAGTAAAACTCAGATTCGCCTTTTAATTTCATGATCAAAATGGTGCGTATCATCATTTTCATCGTAATTCATTGCAACGGTAAAGTGTATTTTAACTACCCTTACAACAACTTCAAAGATATTTATATAAATAAAACAAGAGTAAAAATTTATGAATTAGTTTTGTGATAATTTCATATTAAGACACTAGAGATTTATTTTCTTTATTTTTTGGAGCTAGTTATCGAATTACTTCTCAATGATTTTCTGTTTTCAATTTAACTTAATAAAGAATTAACATTATTCACGAACCAATGTCAAAAAAAGATATGACTCTCGTATACTATTACGTTCCCGAAGATAAAGATGACCCAGATTGCCCCAATGTCTTTGGAGTGCCACATTCAAAAGCAAATATCAGATTATCCCACATACATTAGTTATTTCCATTGAAAGGCTCATACATCTATCGTTTCAAGCATAACCATGAAGGTTCTACAGTTTGGTTAGATCTATCCGACCTATAATCAAAGCTACCCACCTATAAAGATCGCATAATCATAAAAGCAACAAGAGTATCATGGAGTGATTCTAAGCTTCATTCACAATATAAAGAGAATCAAGTGATTAATTTTCAAGTCCCTAAAAAGGTAGATGAAATAAATGTAATTGATGCAAGCTTACCTTCTCAACCTACAAAACATGTTGAAACTAAGCAACATCAACAGCAAAATTTCAATAACAGTCATAACTTATTGGATTAAAAAACTCCCCAAGTCCAATCAACTCCAAAAGTAAACTACTCTGATTTTAATCTTTTTGAAGGAGTGAATCACAACAATACAAATTTCGGAAACAACCAAGTTGGACTAAAGCCACACTCAATCGATTTCATGCATGAATTTAAAAACGGAGACTTAATTTGATTCTGATTAATATGTATCAACAATCATGATTAGAACTTATTATAGCTGTTTGAAGTACTTCCACCTTTTTTATTTGCCAAGTTGACATAGTTTTCTACCATTTTGTTGACCTCCACGCTGAGTTGTTGATTGACTTCCCTTCTAATAATTCGAGTGTAAATAAACAAAGCAATCAAAAAGCTGAAAGTCAATACTCCAAGGATGATGAAAATGGTTTGCCAGCTACCTGAGGCTTAACTTTATCTTGTATTGTGATTTTATTTAATAAATTTGATACATTCTTTTGGAGGATCTATAAGAGAGCCGCAGATAAACTTAAAAACTTAAGGAGCTTTGAACAATCCATAGAAATTACGATTGTTGATGGTGACTTAAGGGTAGAAAAATATTGACATTTCTTTTGATTCCTGATAGCTTTGTCTGATGATGTTATCCTTGTTTTATTTGAGTTCAGTTTAAGTTTGAGCTACCCTCGCCTTTATATTGTTGATAATTATATCCGAAATCTCTTTATCTTTCATAACTGAGTAAGAACAATCCTCCACATCTTTAACCCCAAGACAGTCTTATCTATCAAATTTATCCATATATTTCCACCACTTGAGTTTTTAGTTAGTGGATTTTATCTCTTCCCATAAATAGTACTATCTCAATTGTTCTTTAATGAGTTCCACTCCCTTAGCTGATTATGAACTAGAATCATCATATTTAGTAGCAGTTCTACAATATTTTTAGGAATTTTTGCTTTTCATGCAGTCATATTCGGAACAAATCCAATTTTCGCAGTTGTTCTCTACTCTGAATCTTACTTAAAACAAAGTTACCTCATGCTCAGTTCAATTCTGTCCTTAATAGCTTAGTAATAGCCATTCTTATGGAAATCTCGAGCTAAAATATATGTTTCTCTCTATATATAAACTGTATTACATTGTTAGCATCAAGCCATAGAGTCACTTGAGAAGTTTGCTTTTGATCTATCTCGAATTGAAGTTTAACAATAGGTAAATTCTTGCATTCTTTGTTTGTACTCGAAAGTTTTAAACCATCGGAGTTACTTATAAATAGGGAAGGAATTTCTGCAAGATGGCCATGACCATCATTTTTCATCACAACATTAGCACCTTCTCCTTATATATCATTATATATTATGATAACATCTGCACCCAGATTTTGAGCATTGATTACTTTTTATGTGAATTTGCATCCGCCCCTTTTTACTAACAAAATATCTTGAGTATTCTGTCCATGCTTTCTTGTACTCAAAGTCTAACCTTATATCTTGCAGAGTTGTGGCTAATTTGGCACTCTGATTTGACCGATTATTGTTTGCCCATAGGGTATTTCTCCGAAGTTTGAGAGAGTATACTAAATGGTCTAAGGCATCCTTGTGGCTGCGCACTAAGGTCCATAAACTTTGAGATAAGAAGATGAGATTTGAAGTACCAGAAAGATAACCAAATATTTAAACATTTAATTTTTATAAAATACGGTGGTTCATTAAATCTCAAGTAATTAGTAATTACTATTGCAAGTTACTAATATATTTGCTAAATTATGCTTATAAGTGGAATTATAGTCATTCATATACTAATTAAAAGGAGTCAATTTGATTTATCAATGATAGACCCATCCAAGTTTTACAGGAACATTATACTTAGTTTGGAAAAACCCTTCGTACAAAATGACTCAGAAGATGTCATTTGGAAAAGAGTCAGCTTTGAAATAGCTTCAAAACTCAAAATTTAGATATCTTTTGATGCTCGATTTGCCGAGACACTCAAGGAATACTTCAAAGAAATAAACCTAAAGTACCAAGGCTCAGAAACCTTTATCAAGAAAATCAAATTTATATAGTTTATTAATCATTTGTTCTTCAACAAGAGCTTCATCTCAAGGCGCTAATATTAGAGACTAAAAGAACAAATATATAAGATCATGAACAGCCCTTGCAATGAATGGCAAGAAAATTTGAGCTACATTAAACAAGCTGACAGCTTACGATAGTTTAGGGAAGACTTTCTATATAGGTATTGCAAGTTATCTGAAGAATAGTACTAAGCCTTACTAGATGAAGTTGATACCTTTGAAGGAAAATAAAAACTAAAGGCCTAATACTAAAAATTCTTCACTCATTTAATCGAAGTAGGAACATCTTTGAAAATTGCAAATTTTGTTGAAACTTGCTGGTCTCAGTGGGAATCCAAATCAGAAATGCTTTCCAGAGAGTTGATCCTAGCACTTTAAAAGTATTTAGGAGCGGAAATAGGCCGTACAACAGACGAAGTCGCAATCAATAATGCTTTGATCAATATTGCTCAACAGAATTCATTCCAAAATGATTGTGAAGTGAAGCAGAAATTGGAAGCTTAAGTAAAACTCATCTAAAAGGCTCTGTAAAAGTTTAGTGGGTTAAATATTCTCAAAGATAAGAAAATAGAACTTAGATTAGGCAGATTCGGATCAATAGTGAGTGGGTTCGCTGGTATCGATGCAGATTTAGATTTAACTATACTTACTAATTGCTATGTCAATGAACTCTAGCTTTTGAAAGTGGTCTACTAGTTTCTCAAAAAGTAATATCAAGAGGGTGACAGACGATCTGGTGGGAGAAGAGTCATTCCCTAACTCATAGCTACTGCTAAAACTCCATTGATCTCGATCACTATTAGTGAGAGAGGGTAAAAAGAGATAAAAATTGATATCATAGTAAACAACATCCTTGGTATAATAAACTCGAAGTTTCTCAGTGTTTACGCTAGCGTGAAATGGATAAGAAATCTTGGTATTTTGGTCAAATTATGGGGCAAAGCATCAAATCTAATAGGCAAAACAGTTCTCAGCTCTTATGCAATGATATTGATGTTGATACACTACCTCATAAAATCTAAGAAGGTGAATGCTATTCTTGATGCAAGAGGCAGAAAACCAGATACTCCTCATTTCAAATTCAAAAGAATGAAGCTCAATGAAATTGAACAATTTAATGTTTACTATAACTTCAAAAATAAAAGTTAGGAAGTGGCTACCAATGAAAGAGTAAATTATTATGAAATACTGCTTGGCTTTATGAAATACTATGGATTGGAGCTTGAAAGGGACAATTAACTCAACGAAAGTAGAATCATAACTGTCGACCAAAGCACTGATTGCTAAATTGATAGGGAAACAGCTATAACAATCAAAGACCCATTTGATAAACCTCATAATCCTGGTAGATTAAAAAAAGAATCACTACCTTTTATGATAACGAGGTTTAAGGAGGCTCATGAGACTTTAGCAAGTGGAAAAATCGAAAGAATAAAAGATTTGTTTATCAAGTATTGAGATATAATGTGATAATGCTGTTGAATTATTTAACACAATACTATTTAATCAGAAAAGAAACAGTTTCGGGATTTCCATTCATATGAAACTATAAAGACTTTACTTATAAAAAAATTAAAGAAAAGTTAGAATTATTAATCACAAACATTTTAGTAGAAATTATGTATCTTGTCAAGTGCTTCCTTCTGAAAAATATTCTTTTCATGCTAAAACGAATTTCCAAAAGGTCCTAAGCTTCTTATATTAAACCATCAGTATATATTTTATTGTATTTTTAGAATTTATGAAGGCATTCCAAAAAGAGCAGGAAGAGTAACAAGATCAAGCTCTCGATTAAATCAATGACATCGCCAAACGTCTCAAAGTCCAAGGTCATATCATAAACGAAGAGCTAACCAAGCAGGGTGAGCTCATTTAAGAACTCGATGGAGATATGGACAATACAATGAAAAAGATGAATTTTGTGCAAGCTAAACTGGGCAAATTACTCAAAACCAACGATATGGGACAAATATGCACTATTGTCGTACTATTCCTCATTCTTGTCGTTATGATTTTTCTTGTGATCTACACCTGAATGATATCAATTGCTTTTAAATAAACATTAGTCACTATCATTTTCATACTAGACTTCACAAACTCATCAGGATTTTGATTTTGCTGTCAGGTATTATGCTACATTTATTTATTTTTATTGACAGTAAATTTCGAATTTTGATTGATTACCCGTCTATTTGCATATACTAAATCTCATTTACCAAAGGTCTGTTCATTGTGATATCAAATGGTCCACACCCTTGTGAAATTCTAGCTCCTGAACGGCAGATTCTTTAGAGAGCCAAGCTTAATTAAGTTTTATAACCTACGAACTCAACCATACCGTCATTAAAACTCTGTGGTTTCCATTCATAGATTGGCTCTCTTGAGGCTATTTTATTTGTTCCCCAAACATTGTTCAAACCACACATATAGCTAGGACAGTTCAAGCAGACCATACCTCTATAGCCTTTTTTGATAGCTATATTTGTCGCATTGAGAGAAGCTTTTTAATTTTCTTTGAAATCTTTAAGAATTTGAAAGTTAGTCTCTATTTCACTATTTGAGTATAAGTTACCTGATATTTCTCTTTCAGCATGACATTTATCAGTAAACATATTCACTTTACGATAAAGTTCCTTCAGTGGCCTAAAAAAGTTTATACAGCCTACCAACCCATACAAAATTTTATTAATACAGGCTGAAGCAGTACGAAATCTTTCCACTGTATAGACTACTCTAGCATCCATACTTAGACCGACATAATTTGTAAAAACTTTAGTCAGTTTGTTGCCTTCGACTTAAATCTACTCTTTACTTGCAATATTGTAAATTTTCCCATTTTTAAATGTCTCAAGAGTGACTTCCCATATATCATACTTTGTTACTCTGCTTTACATCCATTTTTTGACAATCTTAATTATACTACCTGCTGATATTTCGAACATATTGAGATCCCAGCCTAAAGATCTGCACATGTCGTTTCCTGTTCCAATAGGAAACAGTCCGAATACAACTGCTGAAATTTTTATCTTACTTTTGACCATCTCATTAAGAACCCAACTCACTGTTCCATCTCCTCCACAAATGATGAGATAGATTTCTTTCGATTCCAGCTAGGTATCTGATCTGATACTTTACAAAACGCTCCTAAATTGTTATTTGTCGAAAAGGTTGATGAATCTAAATGATATATACTCAGGAAACGAATTTGCTAATAATCGGGTATTGGATAATTACATTATTTGGGCTCCCTCTCCGTCTCCGCTTTTGGGATTAACTAAAAAATAGAATCGTTTTGGTGTAAATTCTGAATTAAGACTCTCGTCCATTTCTTATAAACTTATTTATAATGAATTTATA
>Ga0194117_10002609_pt1 | contig 18932 bp, 10 predicted proteins | sample TA2MahsurfametaG_FD_160579 | JGI IMG/M metagenome (GOLD analysis project Ga0194117, IMG submission 160579) | Freshwater microbial communities from Lake Tanganyika, Tanzania - TA2015009 Mahale N1 surface | ecosystem: Environmental > Aquatic > Freshwater > Lake | place: Tanzania: Lake Tanganyika...
GGGGAGTTGACAGAATGCAGCTGATTCTTGTTGCGGAGTAACTCGAGGTCCCGACGTACGCCTTGGAAGAGATACGGGTCATAGATCGACAATTTTCGCTTGGCCGGATTGTGAGCGTCAAGAGTCGGCAGAAGTAGTTCTGAAAGAAACTCCTCACGGTCTCTGGCAATTTGAGTGCCCCGACTCAGTAAGGATCGCCGTCGTACTAGCGGGCAATCGGGATAGTCGGGTGGGGTCGTACGTAGGGGAGGGGGGGTGAAAGTGCCAGGTTGGGATGTAACCAGCACCTCCGGCTGCAGATCGCGATAAGTGGATGAGGATTCGCCATCCCATGCTCGCCATAACACAGACCTGTGGACAAGATCATTTTTCAGACCTTGCCATACCGAAAATGGAAGATGATTCTTAAGGTAATCGATATCGCCCCCTTTGAGTAACAGTATTGCAACTTCTCGTAGCGAAGCAAAAAAAAGCTTGGCCTCCCCTGGGCGTGAAGCAAGATCGTCGATGGCAACTCGATCGACAACAGTGCGTGTGAACATGTCAGAAGCCCAGTTCTTCAAGGCGTTCGTCAAAGAAGCCATTTGGCCATCGAGTCATGAATTCACCGTCTGACGAGATAGGGAGCTCTGCTATCACGGAGTTTCCATCGCGATCCTGATCGACGTAGAGCACCTGAATCTCATCGGGGGAGACTCGCTCCTCGCGAATTCTCCGCAAGAATCGCAGCATCAGGCTCTCGCTGTGCGTTTCGATGAGAAAGCGCGCACGGTTACCGCCTGTTGCCTGATCAATAAACATGTCCGCGAGGCGTGCCTGCATTGCCGGATGAAGATGGAGCTCCGGCTGTTCTATGCATACAAGCTGGTCTTTGGCGAGCACTGATTGGGCGATGAGGGGAAGTACCTGGCTATAACCGACGCCGACGTCACTTGGCGAGACCTCAAGGTTTGAGCCGACATTCGTTAGAACTAGATGAATAATGGTCCCGACGGCCTCTTTGGACGACATCAGTACGACCTTGATGCGGTAAGGCAGTTCCATGCTGGCTAAGACGTTGTTGACTTCCGTAACGAGTCGCGGCTGTTCGTGCAGCAAGGCAAGCATGTGCTCTCCTGATCGTCCGACTTCGCGATCCTCCGTGGGAACGTAGCGTTCAATACGCGGTGGCTCTCTTCGGAGTGGTCCAACGTGTACCAAACGCCGAAACTCTTGATTGAGCGTCAGCCAGGTAGCTCGATAGATGCGATCCCACGCATCCACCAGAGGATTCGGGAATCGATGCGGCTGAGTCGCATCGTCTCTGATGAATGCAGCCTCTACATCGCTGTCAGCTGTTATCTGATTAATTCGACCACCCCGACGTATGTTTGGCGCCATCAATTGTTCAGCCAACCGTCTTGGGAAATGATCGCCGTGAAACTCTGCGACCAATCCCAAATCAGCTCGAAGATCGTCTGCCATTTTGCTGTCGTGGTCAAAGGGTGTTTGACCTTGTTCGATTAGTTCTAGCCAGGAGTGAATTGATTCGTTCTCCAACGTCCAACGAGGGGAATTCGGGACTTGACGAAACCGTACACGTCGGTCGTCAAACTTTGTGCCAAGCAACAGCTCTTGCGTCCCCTGTTGTTCAGTGAGCTCCCAGATTGCCTGGAACTCCTGAAAATTCGTTGGTGATGTCGCGGCAATGTCCTCGAGCTCAACTCCGACCCGAAGCGTTCTGTCCTCTTGGTGGTTGGAAATCGTTGTGATAAACGATCCAAGGTCGACTGAGTCACCGGAAAACACGAACCCGGATGACCTGCGATTACCGCGAGCACTCGAAACGAATGTTTGCTGCATCATCAACAAGGCCTTAAGTATCGACGACTTACCAGCAGAGTTTTGCCCGTAGAGAAGGGTGATTGGCCGAAGTCGAATCCATGTGGGCGTGATGAATGACCTGAAGTTCTCGAGGAAGAGGTTCGAAATTCGCGTCACGTTTGTCCTCCGACAGTTTCTCAATTATCCTAAATGGAGGCACGTAACGGCGCGCTTAGGGGGGCCAATGGATGCAGTAACGAAAGCGATTGTTGATGCCTTGAAGTGTGTTGGTGCGAACAAGGGCACCATCTATGTCACTGTTCGGGATTGCGCGAGTTCACGCTGATGAGCAATCTAGGAATTCGAGATCGCTCTATCAGGAACAGGTTCAGAGATCGGTGGATTAGGGAAGTTAAGGAACCGAATGAGGCAGACGCTCGCGCTTACACCCTTATGGTGCAGGTTCAAAGTCCGAATCGACTTGTCCTGAATCCAGCGGAACTGCAGGTGTCGGACTGGTCACAAAAGCAATACAACGACATGTGGGATGCGGTACTTGCCGAATTTTGCGACAAGCTGGTCGTGTCGCCCTATTGGGCCTTCAGTTCCGGCGGTCGAATGGAAGTCCAAAGAATGTTTCTACTGAATCGTCGTGTAGAAGACTTGTTCGGTAACCCAGTCACCAAAGTAGTGGTCGAGGAAGCCGATCGAAAAGTACATGAGCAGTTGGCCGACATGGGGTTTAGTTCCGAGGAAATTCAAGGTCTGCTACCACCGGTGAAGATTCCTGCTGCAACAGTCGGAGTCACCAGATTCGAGGATCACGACTTCAATGACACGATCAAATGGATACTTGAAGAGCGACAATGGCAAAACAGAGTGCAATCATTCGACGACCGACTGCGAACCGACCGACACGGAGCCAAGGATGAAAACGGTGAGTGGCGAGTGATGTTGGACAAGTACTTCGAGCAGGCCCGCCAGACCGGGGTGGAGACGGATGAAGGTCGCACCAAGCTGTTGGTGTTTGTAACTCTTGCCGTTGCAATGATGGAGCAAGTTGGTGTTGCCTTCGGTCCATTTCCTGAGCCAGGCGTCTCAAGTGGCGAAGCGATAACTGTCAGCCAACTCAATGCCCCAGACATGACGGCCGAACAGAGATTGGCATTGGCATTGGCATGGATTGCACGAGAGGAAAGATATGTGCGGAGCCGATTTTCCGAGGGCCATGATGATGAGAATACGAAGGAAGGTCTCGGGAACAACTCCTGGTGGTATCGACAACTGAGGCTGTATTGGCATAAAGCGCATCAGCAGGGTCTCGACACTCCGCTTGGGCGGCGTTATCTGGGGAAGTACGTAAGCACGGCGTTCGGTCTGGCCATGAGTGTCGTTCGACTCTACGGATCTCCGCCTAAGCCCACAAGGAAGACTGCTGAGGAGTTATTGAGTCGAGGCCTGTTTTAGTTCGCGGTCAGCAGATCGCTAAGTGCCTAAAGACCCTCCCACTCGATCTCTGCTAGTGAAGTTGTGCAGTTTCGCGCGTTTACTGCAGTAGTGGGAATTCAAGCCTGCTGCCTGCGTCGCTCTTGATCACGCGGATACCGATGGGAAGCTGGCGCTGCATCGTCTCCACATGGGTGACTACTCCCACCGTTCGGCCACTGTGTTGCAACTTGAGAAGTGCGTCCATCGCGCTTTCGAGTGTCTCCTGGTCAAGACTGCCGAAGCCCTCATCGATGAAGAGGCACGGAATCTTGATACCGCCCGCATGCGTCTGAACGACTTCTGCGAGGGCCAGCGCCAGAGCGAGTGAAGCCAGGAAGGTCTCTCCTCCCGAGAGCGAACCCACGCCACGCTTCTTGCCGTTGAACGAGTCAAGCACGTACAGGTCGAGCCCTTGAGCGTGCCTGCCCGCTGCATCGGGATCTGCTTCGAGCGTGATCGAGTACCGACCCGAGGTCAACTCACGCAATTGTTGGCTTGCCACGCGACACACCTGCTCGAAGAGCCGACGTTGAATCCACTCCTGCAGTCGGTACACGCGGTTGACGCCGACGCCATGACCTGTTTTCATCGCCCGCTCCAGGGCCCTTGCCTCGGCAAGGCGTTGCTCGGCGAGTTGCGCCTTTGGCCGTAGATCGCCCAACTGTGACTCAAGTTCCGTGAGTCCATCACGCAGCGATGTGATTTTCGCCAGTTTCGTCGTTGCAGTGTTCTGGAAGTTCCGTTGGGTGCTCAACTCACGCTCAAGGACACGGGTATCGGGGCGCTCCTTGGGAATGCTTTTGCCCTCGACTCGTGCAGTGAGACCAATGATCTTCGTTTCTCGCTGTTTGGCCTTGTCGATCAACTGCTCGCTCTGCTGCACTCGTTGGGCGGTCAAGTGCGCCTTGGTTGCATCGTCGAGATGACGGAACCCTTCCTTCTTGAGCGCCTGTTTGACGGCATTGTCGAGTGTTGAGAGTTTCGTGGTCTGGCGTCCATGGGCCTGATCGAGCGAGTGCTTCTTGCCGACCAAATCCCTCAGCTTGGTGACTGCTTGTGTCGTTTCGCGTCGGTGTGCCTCGCTGAGCGGTGTTGGTGCTTCTGCTTTGATCCGCGCAATCGATGTCGACACGCGCTTGATCGTTGCGTTGGCGCCGCGAAGCTCGGTGGTGAGTCTGGTCTTGTCTTCCTTGGCCTCGGCAAGACTTTCCACCACCGCCTCGTAGTTACGTTCGATGCGGGCCCGAGCCCGCGACGCGACCTCTGCCCGCTGGAATTGATCGCGCATCTTGTTCTGCGCGGAAACAGTGGGAAGCTTCGACTCCGCTTTCTTTGCCGCTGCCAGCGCCTTTTTGGCGTCGAGTACTTCGCGCTTGGCGTGGGAAACGGCCGTTCGGGCTTCCGCATGACGGTCGATCGCGGCTTGAACGTCGATCCTCCTTACTGTGCGCGCCGGTTTTGGATGCTCGGTCGAACCGCAGACTGGGCAGCTCTCGTCATCCTTGAGTCGCTTGGCGAGTTGCCCTGCCAAGTGATGCTCGTTGGATGCTTGAGCCTTTTGTAGCGCACTTTCAGAGTTGGCGAGTGCAGTCGTTGCTTGGGCAAGCGACTTTGTCGCAGCGGTCAGACGGCGTGTTGCTTCGTCGACATCGGCAGACTCGAGCAGAAGGTCGAGAGCGTCCACCTTCCTCTGCAGCTCGGCGTGTTTTCCTGCAAGCGCATTGACAGACGCACGTTCCCCGCCGAGCCGCCTCTTCTCGGCCTCCAACTTCGTGATAGAAGTTGTTAGCCGCTTGATCTCGTCGTTGTATTCGGCAGACTGCGACTTGGCGTCATCGAGCTCTTCGTCGAGTGCTGCGAGTTCGTCTAGTGCATCCAATGCAGAGGTGACGGCACGAGACATGACCCCGAATTCTTCCGGGAGATTCTGCGAAGACTCGATAGCGCCACGGAACGTGGTTACCTGCGGAAGTTCGATCTTCACTCGTGTGGCTTCTCGTCGAAGATCACGAATGATCAGCTCGCGTTGGGAGGCCGTCGACTCGAGGGTCGCTGCCGTGAGATCGAGTTCGTCTTTCTGTCGTAATGCCCGCTCGGCGCGCTTGTGGGCATCGAGCGAGTCAGTTGCATCCTTGAGCGATGCAGCACCATCCTTGGCCTCCGCACGAAGCTTCTGCAGTTGCTGGGCGTCGTCGAAGAGCTGTTCGAGGTTCTTGGCGAGTGCGAGATCACCGCTGAGCTCCTGCACCTTCACCGCGGCAGCCTCGCTCAGCTTTTCTGCTTCGGGTATTGCCTGCTCGACGGTCTTGATCGCCTGTGCGAAGTCGGAAACATCATCGGGGAGTCCCAGGTCGGGGTAAGCGCTGCGTACGTTGCGCAACTGATTGGTCGCTGATTCGGTGGCAGTTCTCATGGCAGAATCGATCTCGGCGAGCGCGTTTGCGAGTTCGACAGTGAGGTCGGCAACACGCTGGGCAACGGCATCGTAAATTTCGGTCCCGAAGATTCGCTGCAGGATCTCCTCCTTTTCACTCGTCTTGGCGACCAGAAACTCCTGGAATTGGCCCTGGGGGAGCAGAACGATCTTCATGAACTGGTCGGCCGTCAGCTTGAGGAGTTCCTCCACACGTTGTGTCACTGACCTGCGTTGTGCAACTCGTGCACCTTTGGGGAGTTGCTCGTAGAAGTCGCCGTTCGTCCTAGCGTTGTCGCGTACTACGCGATGGTCGGCACCATCGTGTGAGAACGTGAAGTCGATGAACGAACGTTCGTGTGGAAAGGTCGACTCGATATCGCGGCCCGATGGCACCTTCGCGAACAAGGCGTAGCACATCGCCTCGAAGATCGTCGTCTTACCCGCTCCGGTAGGGCCCACCACGAGATACAGACCCATGGCATCGAGGTGCTCGAAGTCGATGGTGACTTCCTGCGGAAACGAACCGATGCCCGCCATGCGGAGCAACTTTGGTTTCATGACTCAGTCCTCTCTGGAGTTGACGACGTGCGCGACCGCCTTGTCGGCGAGTTCGTGTTTGAACGGGTGTTGCGCGGCATCGAAGTATTCGTCCATGTAGCCGGCAACTTCCTCTGTGACCGAACGTGCCTTCCCACCGACGATCTCCTCAATCGAACCGTCGCCGTTGATTGCAGTTTGCACCAACTCGAGTGCGTGTGGGAAGCGCGCTCGGATACTCTCCATCGCGCCGATCTGAACTTGCTCGTCGGTCAGCTTGATCCGTACGTAGAGCTGCTCCGCAGCAACAAACTCACGACTGGCAAGCAGTTCGGCGAGTTTGCCCTTGATGGTGGCGACTCCACGACCAATCCCCACGGGAATCTTCATCGAGGTCATCGTGGCAGTGTCAAGGACGACCACCGACTTTTGGTGCTCTTCGGAGAAGGAGTAGGGAATCGGTGACCCCGAATACACAACATTGCCACCTGCGCCGAATTGCTGTGGCCGGTGCAAGTGGCCGAGAGCCACATAACCGAAACCATCGAACAGTCGGTGGTTCACCATGCTCGTGCCTCCAACCGACACCAAGTCGCGCTCCGACTCACTCGACTCACCGCCACCTACGAACGCGTGGGCCATCACGATGGCTCGGCTCGGTTCGACGACCATGGTTCGCTGGTGCTCCAACGCCACTCGCAAGACGTTCTCATGCGTACGCTCGCCTTGATCATCGGTCAAGTCGACGCGATTGGGTTCGAGGAACGGCAGGCACACCACCTCAATGGAACCTCCGGCAGGGGGAGCGAGAGTGATTGGTTTGCCGAGAGCGGTGAGGTCTGCTCGTTCGGTGTGAATGTGCAGACCACCACCCGCCATGAATCGCGAACCGAAGTGCAGGCGATCAGCCGAGTCGTGATTGCCCGAGATCGCCACGATCGTGGCCCCGGCAGCTGCGAGAGCAGTGAAGATCTCGTCGGCTACCGACACGGCTTCGGCGCTGGGTACTGCTCGGTCGTAGATGTCACCGGCCACCAGCACTGCTTCAATTTTCTCGCTCTTGACGAGATCGCACAGCCAGACGCCGAACTGCCGTTGCGTGTCGAGCAGATCGACTCCCGACCAGATGCGACCGATATGCCAATCCGAGGTGTGGAGAACACGCATGGTCACATCATTACGCACGGGTCCGACGTGATTGTGCTGGTGGGCGAGACCGAACCCCCTTGTCGCACCGGACACCCCTGAACTATCGTTGGGCTACTCATGCCGCTGGCGGTCGCGTATTACCCGAGCGCCAGCGAGGCTTTGCCTGACGCTCTGGGGCATCTGGGTCGCGCCACCGAAGCCACCGATCTCTTCGGGGAAGTGCACGTTCTCGTACCGACGGTGGGCATGCGGTCGTGGCTCTCCGAGAAGCTCGCCAGCACACTCGGTTCAAGCGGTTTGGCCGACGGGGTGGTGGCCAATGTCAAGTTCCACATGCCGACAGTGCTGGCGCGCGGAACGTTCGCCAGACGGGAAGATGAGCAGTGGTCGAACGAGCGGGTTGTTGCGCTGCTGTTCGAATACTTCACGACCAGGGCTAGGGATTCCGACGGTCTTGCGACCTTCGTGACCACTTCGGGAGGGCCACTCAGTGCTGCCGCCCGGCTGGCGGGGATGTTCAACAAATACTCATCGAGACGTCTTGCGATGTTGCGATCCTGGGCACTGGGCGTGGCGAGTCTCATGCCGGTGGGTCTCAACGCTGGCGCAGAGGTTTCCGCGCCGGAGCTCACTGCGAACGACGTATGGCAATACGAGGCGTGGCGATTCGTGTACGAGCAGATCGGACAGACCCATCCACGGATGGATGACTCGATGCTTCAACAGGACGCCCGCAATCTCACGCACCTGCTCGTCTTCGGTTTCGAGACACTCGACCACGACACCATCCAGCTCTTGCAGCACTTCGGCGAGGTCGCCGATGTGTCGGTGATGCTGGTGTCGCCCTCGGCCGTACTGGTGCGAGAAACGAAACCGGTCGTGAACTCGTCATCCGGTGTCAATGCACCGCCGACTCGCCGACAGGGAGAAACATGCCCGAAGCAATTGAAGGCCACGCTCAATCTGCCTTTCCATTGGTATCGCGGTGTGCGCGAGACGCTCGGACTCCTGGCATTGAACGGAATCGAACCGACCAAGCACGAGGTGCGGCCATCAACGTCGGCGAGCACGTTGTTGCGCCTGCAGTCGGTGGTGCAAACCGGGGTGCGAGCGGATGGGGCGAGCCCGTCGTCGGCCAAAGGCGATTTGTTGGCGTCGGATCAATCCATCACGCTGCACCTGTGTCACGGCAAGGCACGTCAAGCCGAGGTAGCAGCAGACGCGGTGATCGCCGCACTACAGGACCGAAACATCCCAAATCTGCAGTTGCACGAGATTGCGATCGCTACGCCCGACGTTGCCACGATGGCGCCGCACTTGCAGGCTGCATTCGGCAAAACGCTCACACTCGAATTCGAGCCCGAGGTTGCTGCCGAACTCTCGGCAACTGCATTGTCGTCGGAGGATTACGAGAATCTCAGGAAGGTTCAGCTGCCCGTCGTCGTCGCCGATCGTTCCATCGGCGAGATGAATGATGGCGCCCAGTTCTTCATCGACCTTCTGTCCCTCATCGGTGGCAGGGTGGACAAGGGTTCATTCTTCGATTTGGTGCAGCAACCTGAGTTCGCTCGACTACGGGGCTTCGGGGTCGAACAATTCGATCGATGGTGGCTCATGACCGAGCGTGCGGGTCAGCGCTGGGCGATCGACAACCAGCATCGGACCTCGGCGCTCGGTGTCACCGATACCGGTGTCAAATCTGCCGCTCAAATGTTGAGTGACAAGCACACATGGCTCGACACCGCCCGAAGGGTGCTGCTTGGGGCCATCGCAACTCGAGACACCAAATTGCCCTCCCCCGTGCACGTGCCGATCGAAGACGTCGATGCGGAGGAGTTGCGCGATGTACTCGACCTACTCGACTTGATCGACAGCGTGTCCGACGCGGTGCGCGAGGCGTCGTCGGAGCGCAGTTTGTCGGACTGGGCACAGGTGTTGGGGCGCCAACTCCGACGACTTTGCGGCAGTGAATTGAAGTTCGTAAGGGTCCCCCTCGCCGAAATCGAGGAGCTGCGTCGAATCGGAATGCAGTGCGACCTGCCCGTGAGTTTCGACGATGTCCGCCGTTACCTCCTGGGTCGATTCAGCGTCGTTCCCGATTCGTCCTACCGTCGGGACGGCCGCATTCTCGTTACCAACATGGCCTCGCAGCATTTGGTGCAACGACGAGTCGTCTGCGTGGTGGGTCTCGACGATTCGTCGCTACCCGCCGGAGCGATGGATGGCAACGATCTGACGGGTCGGCAGATGATCGAAGGCGACGCCGATCCCCGTCACGATCTGCGCCGGCAGGTGCTCGATGCCATCATGTCGGCGAGTGATCGTGTGATTCTCACATGTGACGGTCGCTCGAGCAAGAACAACCAGGTAATCGACCTCATAACGCCGCTCGAAGAGCTGCTCGAATACGCGGATGCGATCGGTGCACCAATCCCCAAGCGAGAGCATCCACGGCATCGGTTGAGCGTGAAGAACTTTCTTCTGTCTTCCGACGATGTTGGAAGTGAAGCCCGAGTCCATGCGAACGCACCCTGGTCGTTCGATGCAACCGCCCGTGACATCGTCGCGAGTTCCCGCACGGACGAGAAGTTCGAGGTCGTCCGACCCGCAGCACTGCCAGTCGACATGGCTGCACCGCTCCCACTCGGCGAGATCAAGACCATGTTGACCTACCCGCTCTCCATATTCTTGGAGCAGCAGTTGAAGATCTACAAACAGTGGGACGATGAACCGACCGACTACGGCACCATTCCCCTCCAGCTCGAGCGCGATACATTCGCGCTGATGTTGCGCGAGCTTCTCCAGGCTGCGAGCCGAACGGATGAAGACCTTGCCCGTGAGTGGCGTCGCCGCGCCCTATTGCCACTTACCTCCGTCGCCGAGGAGTCGGCACTCGAATCGATCCGCGATGCTCGGGATGGCATCAACACGTTGTTGGTGCTTCGGTTGGAGAAACAAGGCGATGATCAGGCTCTTCCGGCCCCCCTTCGTCTGTGCAGTGAAGAGGAGTTTCGGCTCGTGCTTCCTTCGGGGCACACGATTGACTACAGAATTCCGAGTCTCGACAGCGGGCAGACCGCAGTTGCACTCCTCAGGTCCGACCGAAGGATCTCCGAATCGGGTCTCGGTCGATTCATCGACGAGATTGCATTGGGATACCTTTTCGCACTCGCGGCAGGCGTCGTTTGCACTGAATGGAACGTGATTGCCGAAGTTGGAAGCTCTTCGAAGAGTCAATGGGTGCGCATGGAAGTGACCATCGCCGGATTACCCACCGAGTCGACCCGTCGAAAGGAGCTGGCAGCAAAGTGGCTCGACGAGTTGGTGGCGCTGTGGGTGTCGGCGGCAGCCGTACCGATGCCGACGTTCGGCACGTCGCGCGACGACTCGGTTGGTCACCTCTTCTACGTTCTTCGCGACCGCAAATCGGCGGAGGACGAATTCTTCGACTACACGTCGTCGGACGTGTCCGACCACGCGACACCCTTCACGCAAACCGATGAGGCACTCGTGTTCGGTGCCGAACCCGAGTTCGATGACTGCTTCGTCGCCGACGGACCAGAGGCGGCGTTCTGGAATGGCCGCCACGAGCAATGGACGGTCGAAAAGAAAAAAATTACTGCAGTACCTCGATACAAGGTCGTGTTGTCCGCGCCAGGTGGATCGTCGGGTGCGGAGGGGGAGGAAGCGGCCGATGCCTGAGGGAACCTCAAGCCCGACTCTCGATCTGCTCGGTGAGCCGATCGGTACGAAACACATCGTCAATCTGGCGATCGAGGCGAGTGCTGGTACGGGGAAGACCTATTCACTCACCGCGCTCTTCGCCCGCTTAGTGGCAGAAAATGACGACGCAACCGTCGACCGCATCCTGGTGGTTACCTTCACGCGCAACGCGGCCGCGGCGCTGAGGTCTCGTATTCGCGAGCAGATCAGCGACGTGATCAACGAGATGTCGAATCCAACGTCCGACACCGGAGCGTTCCCGAATCAATTGCGCCGGCATGTCGATGGGTTTGCCGAGGATGCTCGCCGCAGGCTCGAAGCAGCGCTGACGTCACTCGACTCAGCCAGCATCATGACGATCGACTCGTTCTGTGCGCAGATTTTGCGGCTCGGCGGCGTGGTGGTACAACCGGAAGGTGCGGGCAAGCAGCAATCGGATCGGGTGAGTCGTGCAGTCAACGACGAAGCAGTCAATGCAGCGGTCGGAAATGTTGCGGAACTCATCGACGAGGAGCGATATCGAACCGTCGTGAACGCGCAGCTGAAGCGGGCGATGGCGGAGCCCCGATTCGAAACCCCGCACCCCGCACCTGCCGGGTCGGTGCATGCAGGGATACTCGACCGTCTCGCCCGCCTGAAGCGGGTGACCCAGGATTCGAGTGGTGACGCGTCGGTCGACTTCGACGAAGTCAAGCGTCGCGCAGTGGAGATGGTGAGAGCGGGCGGTCCGGTGCTCGACTCGCTTGCTCGCCAATATCGGTACGTTTTCATCGACGAGGCGCAAGACACCGACTGGCAGCAGTGGGAATTGTTCGACTTGCTTTGGAGCGAGGTGCAAAGTCAGGCGCGCCGGGCCGGTGAAGGAGCTGCTCGCGTGTTCGTCGGTGACCCCAAGCAGTCCATCTATGGGTTCCGTGGTGCGGATGTTGCCGCGTACGTGAAGCAGGTCGACCAGACCAAAGCGGCCGGAACATCCCGTGTCTTGAACACCAATTATCGATCGGACGAACCGGTACTTGGTGCACTCAACGCGCTACTCGATGGATCCTCATACGGACCGTCTGCTACCTACGAGTCGGTCACCGCCGGGGCGTCGGGCAGGCACTTGACGGGTGATGGTGATGCTGCAACTCCGGTATCGCTGATCGAGTGCGATTCCATCTGTCCGATCTCCGACAAGGGAGTGATTACGTACCCGGCTGGATTGGTGGTCAAACCAGCAGCGGCTCGTGTGGTGGACCTTCTGTCGAAGTCCATCGGCGTGGACGACGACGGCAGTCCCCAGACGTTCACCAAGTCGGACATCGCCGTATTGACTCGGTCGGGAGCCAATGCGCGAGCAATTCAACGTCAGCTCATCAAATGGAACGTCCCGGCAGTGAGCAATAGCACGTCGTCGGTTGCGGAGAGTGATGCCTTCGTCGCATGGACAGCCTTGGCGACGGCACTCGAACGACCGTCGGACGAGGGTCGTGTTCGGAGAGTTCTGCTCTCAACCCTCTTCGGTATGCGGGGTCACGACGAAAAACTGCGCGATGCCGATTTCGTAGGTGAGAAGCAAGAGCTCATGGAGAAGTGGCGAGGCATTCTGCTGAAGGATGGAGTAGTTGCATTGGCTCTTGCAGTGTTCGCGGCACCATCGGTGAACCGAGCGTTCTTGTCGGGTCCGAGTTTTCTCCGACGGCTCACCGACTTCAACCACCTCGTCGAGTTGACTTCGGCAGCGGCTCGCGGTCGTGGCATGAGCCCGCGAGCGCTCATCGAGGCATTGGCTGACATCGCAGCGAGAGAGAGCATGGACGAGATTGCGGCACGTCGGGTTGAGTCCGATGACGATTCGGTGCAGGTGATGACGGCCCATGCGGCCAAGGGTCTGGAGTTTCCCGTGGTCGTCGTTGCTGACACATGGAAACTTGGCAAGAAACCCAAGGGGCCGCGAGTGGTCGCGGTTGATCCGACGGATACGCCACCACCATCCGATCCCACATCTCGCCAATGGCTGGAAGCGGCTTGGGTCAACGACAGTGCAACGCCGTCCGGGAAGGGACTGGTCTTCGATCGCGAGATCGTCGACCGAGTCTTCGACAAGAAGCGACTGTTCTACGTTGCAGTGACTCGGGCCGAACACAGTTTGAGTGTTCTCACCACGCAGCCGATGGGTCACGACTCCGTGCCGAAGCCATCACAACCGATCCACTGCATGAAGCTCGACGGAGCTGCAATCGACCCGTTGGAAAAGGCCGGTGTACTGCAGCGTTTGGATGGCGAACGGCTGGTGAAGAGCACAAAACCGCTCCCTGCCCAGTCCACCAAAAAACTCGCGCTTGCCGTGGCGCAGAGTCATCGACCGGTCGCACAGACGAGCGATCGTGTGTCGTACAGCGATCTCGTCGGCAGGCTCAATGGGGATTACGACGGACACCGCCGGTCGGTGTTCGAGGAGCTCATTCGACAACAGGACGAGCTGGGTGACCAACCCAACGACGTCGATGCCGTCAGCGAGGTGGAGATGCCGCTGTGGGACCTGCCTGCCGGCGGTCATGTCGGAGACGCCTTCCACAAGGTGTTCGAACACCTCGATGTATCGGCCGATGATTTCGATGCGGAATTGCGACGTGTCATCGAGCGGTACGCCTCGCAGGATTTTCTGTTGCCGCACCACGAGCGTCTCTTCGAAGGCCTCAAGCAGGTGTGCGCGACCCCGCTCGGTCCCGAGTTGGACGACATGACCTTGCGTGACGTCGATCCACGGTTCCGAGTCGCGGAAATGCGTTTCGACGCAGCCGTGTCGGTGGGGATACCGGGCGATGCGGCAAGCGTCGGGCACGTCGGCGAATATCTCCTCGAACGGCTCGGCCCCGATGATCCTCTGCGTGCCTATGGCGAGAAGTTGAAGTCGTCCGGAGGTCGGGAGTTGATACGAGGCACGCTCAACGGTTCGATCGACAAGATCATTCCCGTAGGAAGCGGCGACTCGCTTCGCTTATATGTGTCCGACTACAAGTCGAACAAGGTGGCAACACCTCAGGGTGCACGTCCGGTGGACAGGTATCTACCGAGCAATCTTCGGGAAGTCATGCAAGATGCGCATTATCCGCTCCAGGCACTGCTCTATGGCGTTGCCCTGCACCGGTATCTGCGGTGGAGGGCTCCACACCTCGATGCCGATTCGGTCGTCGGTGGTTGGTCGTACCTCTTCCTTCGTGGAATGCTCGGCGAATCCGCGAAGGAAGTCGAGGGCAGCGTCCATGGGGTGAGCACATGGTCGTCGCGAGAATATCCCGGGTTCTGGAGCGGCCTCTCCGAAGTACTGATGGGGAATCGCCGATGACATCGACGCCCGTGACGGCTGCAGTGAAGCCCGAGCAGTATTTCCACCCATTGCTTTTCGAGGCCCAGCATCTCACTGGTGCGGACTATCTGCTGCACGACTACGCGGCGGTCGGAGGGCTCGACGAGGGTGACTTGCAGATGTTGCGGATTCTGCTCGCCCTGGCACTGCGATGCCCCGAGGATGGACACTCGTTCCTGCATTTGGGTGAGTTGGCGAGATTCAGGCTTTCTGATGACGAGCGAGCGGGAGTTCCCGACCTGCCGTCGTACGACGTGAATTTCTGGTCATCACTGGCCAAGAAGATTCCGAACATCGTCGGTTCGCCAGCGGAGGTGATCGAGACACCACTCGTATTGGAAGGGGACCGGCTCTATCTCGCGAAATTGTACGGCGACGAACGGGAGATTGCCCGAGTCATTCAGGAGCGATGGTTCGTAGGTGGCTCTCAGGGTGAAGCCACAAGTTCGTCCGCGAGTTTGTTCGTGCTGCTTGGTGGTCCTGGTGCCGGAAAGACATCGACCATTGCGGTTCGGCTCATCAGATTCATCAATTCGTTCGACGGTCGGCCCAAGATCAGCATGGCCGCACCAACGGGTAAGGCGGCCCTACGCATGAAGAGCGCCCTCGAGGGCTCACTCAAGCTGTTGGATTCGGGGAAGTATCAGTGGGCGAAGGACGAGGTACAACTATCCGCCGAAGAGATTGCGGCAGCGCGACCACAAGTGGAATCGGTTGAAGCCTTCACCATTCACAAACTCCTGGCATTCAATCCAGCCAATACTCGCAGCAGATGGGGACTCGGCCGCGAACGTCGGCTTGATTGCGACCTACTCATCGTCGACGAATGCTCCATGGTGTCCCTCGAACTGTTGGCTCATCTGTTGCGTGCCGTACCCAAAGCCGCCCACGTCTGGTTCGTCGGCGATCCCGATCAACTCGCAAGCGTCGGGGTTGGTTCCGTACTTGCCGACATCGAGTCGGCGCATGCTCGACTGGCATCGATGGATGATGTTGGTTCCGATGGCGGTTCGCCACGTGTCAAGAAGTTGAAGTCCAACTTTCGGCAGCAGACTCTCGGTCCGGGAAAGCAAAATCCCGTTGCCGATCTCGTGGATGCGATTCGTGCATCGGTCGGAGATGCTGGTACCAGTTGCATGAAGATTCTCGAGGATGCACGTGGCTCATCCGGGGTTGCGGTGAGATGGATCGATCCCACCCATGATCCCGAGGGGGCGTTTCGGCTGTTGCTCGCAGAGCTACGAGCTGATGCCGTGCTTCGTTGCGACATCGCGGAAGCCCCCGACTCCCTCAATGCAATGAAGGTGGCCTTGTCGAACGACTCCGGACCGGATTTCAAGCAGGTGCTCTGTGTGCATCGCCATGGTGACTTCGGTGTTGGTGGGGTGAATTTATGGGTGAAGAACGGGCTCGGCTTGCGCGCGGAGGATCTCTGGTACCCGGGTCGACCGGTACTCATCACCAAGAACGACAACACCAAGCGAGACGCCAAGGAAAAAATGTGGAACGGCGATACCGGTGTCGTGGTACGTGACGGCTCGTCGCTGAAGTTCGTCCTCACCGAACCGGCAGGCCGAGGGCCCCAGCCGGTGGCCAGACTGAGCGATCACGAGCTCAATTACGCGATGACCGTCCACAAGAGCCAAGGATCGGAATACAACGACGTAGTGGTGATATTGCCGATGAAGCCGTCGCGTATCTGCACTCGCGAAATGTTGTACACCGCGGTGAGCCGAGCGAAGAAGAACGTCGTCATTGTGGGACCACGCATGGTGGTCGAGCACATGTTGAAGACTCCTGTGACCCGCGCGTCATGGTTGAGTGCGCGGATTTGAATCGGACGTCACCACTCCCGGTAGTCGTCCGGGTCGATTGATTGGCCGAGTTCGGGCAGGTCCTCCAAGTTGACGCCGATTTCCCACAGGATGTGGTCGGTGGCTTGGAAGTAGTCGTGGAACTCGTCGAAGCCCTCCAAAGGGCACGCGGTGAGCGGTCCGAGATCACCGAGGTTGACCTTGCGCGTTCCGTCCTTCGTCGAATCACTGCACTTGTTGTTCGTACCGAAGAGATCCGCTTCATCGATGATTTCGATTTCTGAACTGTGAAGTGATTCGGGTTCGGCAGTCGACGTCTCTTCGGCATCGGTGTCCTGGGGGTGGGCTTCGTAATGCACCGACGTGATGTGTCGCCGCATGAAGGCGTGTTTGACGCGTTCGTCGATGACGAATCCCTTTGCAAGATCGAGGTGGTCGGTGATGTCGGCTGCCACGTGCTCTGTGTCAGTCAGCCTGTACGGCGTGGCCGCAAGGTCAACCGACAGTGCCGTGAGACGACATTGGTCGAGCGCCACCATCAGGACCTCCTCCGGGCAGGTGTCCGGGTGTATTTCTTGGACGGCCCTGAGAATCAGGTGAATCATGATGCAGAGTGCCTCGATGCATCGCATGATCTCGTCTGCGCTCCCCGTTGGGAAGCTGTGTTGCATCCACTCACCGAGGCGCTTCGAGAGTGCGCCGGGTACGTCCGACTTCACGGCGCGACCATCGTGCGTGAACCATCGCAGCGCATGGGCGACATCCGAACGGTCGATGACGCCGTCGGGTGAACCTAGCTCGGTTCCGTTCCGGAGTTCACCTCGCAGGGAAATGACGAAGTCGAGAAACTCGCGCGTCAGGTTGCTGTCGTTGTTGTTGATGACGTTCATTTATGGCTCCAGTTGGTTGATGTGCATCGACGGCGTCCATGCATCACGGTCATTTATACCAACGAGCGGCGCAGTTGCGTCGCAAAAAGTAAATGTTTCTTTTGGATCACAAATCTTTCGTGATTGTTTCGGTCAATGACTCGCCGCAATACCAAAATCAATCACCGAAACTATTGCTCGAGGATTCAATGGAGAAGAGTTCGCTAAAACAGTGCAGTCACTCGTTCGAGTTCTTCGACGATGTGACTGCGTACTTCCAGTGCGGTGTCAAAGATCTTGCCACCGAGCTTCGTACCCGGGTTGTAGCTGAAGGCAAGGGCAGTGAACCGACCGGACTCGAGTAGTGCAGCGATTTGATGCATGGAGTATCGGACCATCGTTCGAACGTGCTGGTCGAGGTGCGAGTACCCCTTGTAGTGAGGGCTGTCATCTTGGAGGCTTCCCGTTGGCACTCCGATGGCGCGGTGATGCGGCGCACATTGATACGGACGGATTACGGCATTCCCTCCACCCTTGGCGCACGCATCGAAGTCAGGCCGCGGGGGAAGCGATTCCTCGTGGAGCAGTGAAGCGCCATAGGGGTTCGACTGATCCAGGAAGTAGGAGAGGAACTGTTCCTCGTTGTCGTTGTAGACGAACAAGGTTGCGGCGTGTATCGGCTGCCGGATCATGAAAGCAAAGTCCCCATCGATTCCGTCTCTCAAGAATTGGCTTCTGATGACGCTGATCATCTGGCTGCAAGCCCTCGTCGGATCATCGCGATCTCGTCCATGGTGAGATCGGCACGAGCCTGTTGGAGGACCTCGTTGAGCAGACTATGGTCTGCCTTCCCGTGTTCGCCACCTCGGGCGTCTTGTCCAGCGGCAAGACGCCACGCGGCTGTGCGGCATCGATGCGTCGCCATGTGTACGAGCCGTTGGGCTGAGCACCGGTGACGAGACAATTCCAGATCGGCATAAATCTTCGACGGACTACGTACCGACTCGGTTGAAATGTGTGGTGAGGTGCAGGCTTTCCATACGGAGGCAGCCTGTCACGGGGGTGTTCGCGGTTCGGCTCCGGTATCCATCCCACTAACACCCCTGTGGCACGGTGGCTCAGTGGATCTGGCAGTGATTCGTGCCGGAAGTGTTGACGGAGTCGAACAGGAACTTCGCTCGAAAGTCGGTGCATCAGCCAGATGCAGACATGAAGTGACCCATTAGTGCATCATGAATGTGCATAATAACCGATAGCTTTGATCAACAGTCATGAAACCTGCCAATTCAAAGACGACTGTGGAAGAATTCCTTGTCGAACAGGCAACTCATTGGAACGCCAAAGAAGTCATAGAAGCTTGGCAAGAATTCATCGACAGCGTATTGCCGATAAGTTCAGCAACGCCAACCAAGTCATGGATGCACTCGGCGATTGTCGGCGAACCAGACATGAGTGTTGGCGAGGCCTCGGTGGCGAAGAAACCGCGCAGGCCACGCAGACGCAAGGAAGTCACGGCAGACAAGTTCATTGTGTTGCGAGTGACCGAAGAGTTGTACCAGAAGGTACGGTCAGCGTCGGAGTTGGCAGGCACGGACACCAGCAAGTGGGTGCGCCAAGCAGTCCTGGAACAACTGAGCAAGTAATTGATTTGCTAGCGAGTCTTCCAGGATTCCCTCTGGAAGCGGCCATAAGTGCCTGCAATGCACACGGAAATGGAGGACTTCATGAATGAGATTGGCACAATTGCAATTGTGGAACTAGACGCCGCCGCACCGTAGGGG
>Ga0194117_10002635_pt1 | contig 18834 bp, 11 predicted proteins | sample TA2MahsurfametaG_FD_160579 | JGI IMG/M metagenome (GOLD analysis project Ga0194117, IMG submission 160579) | Freshwater microbial communities from Lake Tanganyika, Tanzania - TA2015009 Mahale N1 surface | ecosystem: Environmental > Aquatic > Freshwater > Lake | place: Tanzania: Lake Tanganyika...
ATTGAATTGAATGAGCACTAGATATAATTATTGAGCTCCATGCCTGATTTTTAAGACATAAGACTCAATCTTTTTGATTATGAGAGCCAAACTAATAAAAATGAAGATGATTTGCTGTTTTTGGTTGAATTAATTAATGAATCAAAAGATTTACTGAGTTCAACAATCCACCAAAGAAATAAAGCTAGTTTTAATTGTGCACCTATTTCAAGATGATAGTAAATTAAGAATATTTCTACAACTTATAAATAATAATCACTGATTTATAACTGTTCTAATCTTTTGATTGAGACTATCAGATAAAAATTAAAGTTTATTAATTTTATTCTTTATTTTCAAACCCAAAATAATCAATACTAAAATGAAAAGAAGGTCAAACAAATTAAATCATCAAGATTCACTTCTCCCCAAAGGTATCAAATATATTCGAACTCCTCCTCGTAAAAATATTGTCAATGTTAGCAATAGCAGATATCACATCATCGCATAAATATGCAGAGAACTCAACTATTAACCCTCATATGACCGAGAAAATGCAGAATGGGATATCATGTGGAGAGATACTGCCATTAGCATCGATTTTTTAGCCAAAATGCGGCAGTATCAGAAAGTCAATCACTTTCCGGGAATGTCGAATTTATCGAGAAAAGCTTTACTCACTCGCAATTTAAAAAGAATGCAGAATGCATTTCCCGACTCATATGCATTTTTTCCATTAACATTTGTCCTTCCCCAAGATATTGCGAATCTAAACAAGTTCCAAGACAGAGCGAGACTGAAAGGTTAAAGACCAACTTTTATCATAAAACCTGAGGTGGGATGTCAAGGCAAGGGCATTTATCTGTGGCAGAGCAATATAGGTACTAAGTAAAAAACTCAGAACTATAATCAAAAACAGAAGTTGTACTAATCTACATAGAACGTCCTCTTCTCTATAAAGGCCTCAAATTTGATTTAAGAGTTTATGTTTTAGTGACAGGCTGTAACCCTCTTCGCTTGTATATTTTCAACTAAGGTTTAGTTAGGTTAGCAACTGAAACTTACCAGAGACCCAACGAATACAATATTGAAGATCTTCAAATGCATCTTACGAATTACTCAATAAACAAGACAAGTTAGAAATATATTTACAACGACTCCGTTTAGGATCTTAGCAAAGGTCACAAAAAATCATTAGCATAATCTTTCAGAATGTTAATGACTTTAGGATTTCCAGCTAATGAATACTGGTCAAGCATAAAAGATATAGCTGTTAAGACTCTGATTGCAGGTGTTCCTTGGTTAAAATAATAGTATTAAGCTGCGCAGCCCTCGAAAAAATAGAACACAATGTGTTTTTAGATTTTGGGATTGGATTTTTTAATTGAGGACAATCACAAAATACACTTACTTGAAATCAATCATACTCCTTCTTTCAATACCGATACTCTTCTTGACTATTTAGTCAAAAGTTCACTAATAAAAGATACATTGTAGATTGTAAAAAAGTAGTAAGAACTCAGGAAAAAATACTTTGAAAAATCAAATAAAAATTCAAGAGTCAGACAAAAATAGATAATCATGTCAACTTCAGATGTGACTTTTTCATAAAAAAGATAATTTCCTCCCATAATCTAGGTTTAGTAAGATCCCCAACTAGCCGAAAAGTATTTAGGATCTTTCGAAAGAATTTATCCGAATGCTAATTAAGAAAAACATTTAAAATATAGCCGTCTACTATCTTATTCTATCTCTTCCACCAGCACTTAAAAAACGCCCAAAAGAAAGAAAGCTAGCATTCACTCAAATTCAAGAAAAAGAATACACTCTTAAATTAAAAATTTCGCTCATCAAACAAATGAACTCTACTATCCTCCCAAAGAAAAAATTAAAGTTTCCAAATTGCTCAGACCATAGATCTCGCAAAATAATGCTCGAGGTCTGTAGCGGGTTTTTGATAGATAGTCATTCAAACAACAGATTTACAGCAGAAATAATAGGAGGAGATCGGAGTATCAGGAGTAAGAAATCAGAGGAGATACTCAATAGCTTAAATCTAGTGCAGCTTAGCTCAGATAAATTCTATAGTATCATCATCAAAAAATTTTTAGACACCGCATTCTTCAAGCTAAAAAGAGTACATAAACAGATAGCCATATACTTGATCTTTTTTAACTCTAATATAAACTTATTATCAAAATGGCGAGTAAGTATCAACATATGAGTTGCTTCCTATCTTCAACTGAGGCCTCGGTATGGTATAATCTCTAAACTAGACAGATCCCACTTTATTGGCCACTTCCCCATGTATCAACTGACTATGTTGCATCGTTTTTCTTAAAATGGAAAGGTCGATTTCGTGAGGTTTGTTTCTTGTTTCGCTTTGCATTTTTATAAAGTAGTTATCTTCATTTCTGCCATTGTAGATTGATTTGGGATTGTTGAGGATATCGTAATAGCGTTATTCTTTGTGAGAGTGTTTGGAAATGTTACTATAGTTGCTTCTGCGGTAACTATCGAAATTAACTTTCATCCATTATGGATTGTCCTAGCTTGTCCGGCTTTATAATTTTATCTATACCCCGTCTTCATTAACATTGAGGACCTTTCAAGCTAAATATCGCGATCGAATCTTTTGCGCAGATAGGAGTTATCTTTTGGCCAAAGAGATGATTATTGCTGAGATGATTAGAAGACTCTGCGGTGTCTGTAGATTGTTGGCATCTTCTATCTCGGTTTGATCGGAGAGAGATCTCCATGTTTGTGGAGCTTATTTGGGAAGGAAATACGTGTGATGGTTCATACACAACAGAATGATGTGCAAGTTTCATACAATAATTTTATAAATGTTTATAAAACCCCAAAAATAATTATAAACAAAATGAGTTATTTTAAAGGTGAATAATTGCTAGGTAATGGAATGAGTATCTTAAATAATGTTACTTAAATCAATCAAAGGTGAATCACCAGAGTTGATAAAGGCCGATAACTGAAGTGATTGTTCCACAAAGACCAACAGTTTTTCCTGAGACGGTTCCAGGGTGAAGGAAAGAATAGGCAACAGGAAGATCCAATATTAATCTGGCACAATCAATAATCAATGCCATTTATTTCTCTCTTTTCTCTTTCTCAGACTACATAGCACAATTTTTACTAATTCAAGATAAATTAGAAGATTTTTGAGTAATCCAGTATAGCAGTCCAAATACCACCCCAACAAACTAAAGTAATCAGCTTTCACTCGAATACTTTCATTTTGAACTAAACCCATCTATATAAACATCTGATTACTCTGTAGCACCAGAGATAATGATCGCAAATAAAGAACATGGCAATCCACAACGCAGACAAAGTTTTGAGAGTAAAAATGGGAGTAGACTACTTATTCCTTCCCTTTATTAGATCAAGTGTATTGAGGATGAATGTTTTAACGCAGTTGATTGAGGGTCCAAAACGTAACACTTTACGAGCGAGACCCATATTAGCCCAGACAGTATCAGCCTTTTTGATGCTTATAACTAGCTAGTTTCGTCGATGAGGCTGAGCCTCATTTATTTCTTGGTACCTCGAGGCCATATATTTGGCAAAATACTGGAAAAATCTGCACAACTAGGTGATCTACAGCTTACTTTTTCGCGAGTGGGGGTATTTCCGAGATAGTTGATCAAAGCTAAAACAACCTTACTGAAAGTCCCTGGTGATGTCATTGATTAAGATTATATTAGCTAAAGAAAGATCTAAAGTGATAAAACAGTAACAATTATAAATTGGATATAATGAAACAGTAATTCACAGATCCTTGAGTTTGCCATCAGCACCTACTTACACGCTAGGACGGTCCTATGTATTTATTGGTCTATCGTTTTCGAAACCAGCGTCAGCTGTTCTCTGCATCCATAGCAAGTCTTTCATGTGAATGTTTTATCTATTTTCGAAAATGATGTCTCTGTAGCATCCTGACTTATTTAGTTTCTAAATTGTTAATGAGTTACTCTAATAAGTTTGCTCAAGTTTTAGACAGTCCAATAACCACTTACAAGATCTTAGAAACTTGGCATACAATTGACTCTCATGGCTTCACGAATAATCGATAACTGACGGCTTCGAGAAGGAGAACCACTTACACCTTTAACTTCGTTTCCTATACCGTAGATAGCCAAAAAGTCCCAATTTTCAATTGAGCCCATCACGAGGACACTATCGAAAAAATCTCGAGTGCCAATGTAGAAGAACTTCTTATCGAAAAATTGATATTTCTAGTGTGGAATATAAGTAAATGGAATACGCTACGTAATGAAGTATTTACCAATGCTTGCATATTCAATCCAACGTTGAAGCCTTGTTCATAAGCAGTCGTGGGATCAAAAGTGACTAATCTTTTCGTCATCTTAAAGTATTCGTTGGCAGAGCTCAGGCCGGCAGAAAAAATCCTGATGCTTTGTGTTCGACAGAAATTATCTCCTCCCAATCTATTACTGTGGTAGTAATCGAAATCGGTATATTTACCATTCCTGACCCATTCCTAGGTAAAAAATAATGTACAAGGTTTCCTTCATAAGCATTGGGGAAAAGCACTACTCCATCGGCTTTCATTCTTAGATTATCAGCTACCCTCACAGTAACAGAATCGTTATATTTTAGTTTGGGATCATCAGGGGCGTTTTCCGTATTGACAATAGAGTTGTTTTTAGAGTTAGATTTATTTTTGTTTGTATATTTTGATTTGCTGTTCTAAATGGGTTTGGCTTCAAATTATTTCAGATATTACTCTTCCTTTCTCTTTTAGATATTATTTTTGCTGAATTTGTTTGAAAAGAAAAGCTAGTCTCTCACTTTTATAAAAAATTAAACGCCCCGAGATGTAAACTATTTTGCTATAGCCTTCTAGAGGTCAGGTCCTACAAACTAGCTGATACTAGAATTAGGCTAATTGTCAATCACGGTAACTTTTATTTCAGGGAACTGTTATTTGAGACCGTTCATAAACTAAAGACTCTAAATATTATAGCCAAGAACGAGTAAACTTTTGATTTTATTTTTATTCAAAAATTTGTTAAGTTTTAAATGTTAGTCTTTGGATCTAAGTGGACAAAATACATTTTCAGGCAAATTGATTTTAGAATCTTTTTATTCGTCAATTGTAATTCCTTCATAGGTTGGCATTTTGGGGACTATGCCTGTGGCAATCATCATCGCATCAAACTCCAACTTCGTGCCATCTGCAAATGTTATGTACGGATAATATTTCTAAATAGGGATAGCATTACCTTGTTGATTATACGGTAGGGTTCATCGTTGAAGACGAAGTCGATACCAAAATCTTTATACCACTTTTAATCATAATATTGGAGTTTTGAGTAAATTTTTTATTGGAGTTGGTCTTCAATGTACATATTTAGTTTTTATTATAAAGTCATTTTTTTAAGCTTTGACTTCTTTTATTTCTAGACTTTCTTCTTATGATTTTACTCCACATTCTTTAGGGTTTCAGGTTATTATAAATGCAGGTTAAGGAACTTTTTATGCAGGTATTCTTTCCTAAATGGGTATTCATAAGTTCCTTCCCTGGCTACGGTTATTTATCCTTGATAGTCAAACTGTCTTAAACTATATATGCAACCTATGGTAGCAGCATCGTCATCACCTAAAATTACTGCTTTTCTCAAATCTTCAACATCCTTCTGCGTAGTATTCGGAGCCACTGAGGTAGGAATGGCTAAGGGGAACAATAATTGTACAATTCCATTCGTTTCTTGTGCAAAGAATATGGGGAGATTGTTTACTGTAGGACCATATTCAATGCTTCCAGATTTTATATCGAAAATACATCCGTGATGAGGGCAGTAAAGTTTATCAGTGAAAATTACTGCTTTTTCTAATGACCGGTTTGTATCGCTTGGTTAGAATGGTTATTAATGTGGGCAAGTAGCTAAAAAGGCATACAATTTTCCTTGCATACGCGTGATTATTATCTTACGTTAGACTCCATTAATATCCTTTACTGTCACAATTTTTCGCTGATTTTACAATATCTCTTTTCCCTCGCATACATCAATATTCTGAAGTTGCTTAACATACTCTGCGAATTTTTTGTTTTTGATTTCATCTTAAGAGAGTGTTGATTCTTCTGTAGGTGAGTCGAGAAGTATGCGGTTTCTATATAGAGAGTAGCTGAAGACAGCAGTAGCAGTTAAGAGAGTTCTTGGGGATATTTTATTCCAGAGAGGGCGGAACAATCTGGCGAACATTTTTATAATATTAATGCTTTCACCTTAATTAATTTAATCGAACAGAAAATCTAAAGGAAAATGAGTTAGAAATAGAATTATCATTAATGTGAATTCTCACAAAATCTTCATTTTTATTTTTAAACTCAAAAACTATGTACCAACTTCTTTAGGTTAAACAAATATTTCTTCAACTGCCGCTTGAAATTAGCTTCATAGTCAAGGTGGTCAGCTTCTGAGCTTTGCAATATCTTGTAAAGCATTATTTTCGAGTATAATTATTCAAGTATCGGTTTAAATACAGTTTTAAAATCACTAAATCTTTCCAAAGCAAAGATTAAACAAAAATTGATAAATACTGAAGAGAAAGTTAAAAGATTTTCTTGGAAACTGAGATTTCAATGAGAATTATTAGGCAATTATGAAAATTCATAGATTTTGTATTGGGCACTCTAAAGAAATTTTTGTCTTAAAACATATAGAAATCAAGATATTGAGAAGGTAATAAAGTTTGTGCTATTAGTAAATTTTAAGAAAAAATAATTGTGATTTTTTAAAATCTTCCATTTGTATTTAGATTGAGATTTTTAAAAAGATACTAAATTTTTATTTTTTTGGAAAATAAATAATTTTCATAGCTTGACGGAGCAAATCTATATTGAAGATGCAAATAACACTCTAAATCAAAGAGGTATTAGATGCCTTTTTGGAAGACTACTTACTCGTAAAACTTTTAAGTATTCTCAGAATAACCTTATTTTAACTAATCTTAGATTTTTAATGGTTAATAAAATAATTTCCTAATCCTTTTGGACATATTCTGTCGATTTCTATTTAATACTAATTTTTAAAGTTCTAAGAATATCCTATAATTTAAAAATTTGGAAAATATGAGTACTCTCAGCATACACAATTCAGATATCAAGTTTGCCACTTACAAAACTAAGTTATCTAACTTCAACCACTCCAAAAAATCATCTCTTGGCTCTCATCTCACAAAATTTCTCCCTCAGAGGAATGCAATAATTGATTGGATTTATCGTGCCCAAAAAGCCTTATCATTTAGCAGGAGCAGCCTCTTTTTAGCAATAGCCTTGCTTGACAAACTATTAATCAAAGGATTGCCATTGAATGACTCGAACTGTGAACTAATTGGTGGAACTCTCTGTTTTCTTATCACGAAGTTCAACGAAGTGTATCCTGTAACTGTAAGAAAATTACATGCTCTCTCAAACCATAGTATTTGCCTTGAAAAATATGTGGAAATTTAATCTTTTTTCTTGTAAGCAGTCGAATTTGATCTTTCGCCTTAAAATCCTATATATGAAAATTTGGCAGAGCTGGAATTCAAACTTGGAACAAATTCATATGAGATTATTCGAATAGTTTTGACAAATCCTGCTATTGCTTTTAAGTTAAGCGAGGAAGCCCTTTTTGCTGCTTTATAATCAATGACAAATGGAGGCTTAAAGGAGAGAAAAAATGAAAGTAGGCTTTCAAGATAAAGTGTTGAACTAAGAACATAAATTCAAAGACTTCGTTCACGCTCGCCTAACAATCACAGGTTGGGTAGGTTTGTTAGTCCTACAAGATTCTGATTTGAAAATATTTTATATTGTTTTCTTTTTCCTTAATCTATTATGGAAAAAATCGGATATTTACATTGGTTTTCAAGGGCTTTGATATGAAATCCAATAATAAATACTTTTAATTCTTTTTGCCTATAAATAATCATTTAATTTTTAATTTAGAATTACCTATAGGTAATTTTATGCGAGTTTTAAAAGACAGTTGAACTCGAATATTCTATGAAGGAATAATTATTTGAGATCACAGTATCCTCTATTCTAATGTATTCGATTTGATATGGTTATTTATAACTAAGATTATCCTTTATGACTTAAATTTAATAAACACAAAAATACTACTGATATCTCCAACTAAGCCAGAAGTTGTTCAAGTACTCTGAAAAATAAACATCTGATACAACTCATATCTTCAATCCTAACTTTTATGGTATAATATAGATCTTGGATTTTATAAAATTTAAATATGAGCCAACACCAGTAAAATAATGCAAAGAAAGAGGAGGAGGAGGAAGCTTATCTCAAAATGTGTGAAAATTGCACAAAATTCTTCACTAATTAACAGGCTTACTAAACTCATCTCAAGATGAAACACGAAAATGTATAGGAGAAATAGGCCTCCTAAGAGGAAGCATCATAAGAATAGAGTGATGAAGAAGATGACAGAGGAGAAAGCAAAAACAATTCTAAAAAAGCAGCAAAGAACATGCCCATCAGAAGTCGCATGTTAGAAATACAAAGAAATTAGCTATAAGACAATATTTATACATTTTTAGGAGAACTCGGGTAGAAAAATGTTGAGCCAGCCACCAAAAGAGCAGACATAATAAATTTTGCCAATTAGCAAAAGTTAACTGGTCAGACAAACTATTCTGTGAATAAGGTTATCCGCACACCTTACGAGTAACCAATCAAATGTTCTGAATAAATTCTTTAGGCATAGATATAGAAAAGCAAATACAAAGATTTTTTGCTGGAACTGAAAAAATAGTTATAAATTTTGGAAGCTAAAGTATAATAGGAAAAATAGATCTGGTATTTTTTATGTAATTTAGGTAACTTCGAGACCCTATGGCTCCTGAAGAATAGGTTATGGATGAGTTCAGTTTGATGGACATCAAAAAATTGATTCAAAACTATCCCAAACGTAAAATTGATATCTCTTATCCTCATTTTTCAATCTTTCTACTATGGATTGGTAGAATTTGTAAAGCACCTGCATTCAAAGAGTTTTATATGATTTTAGGCTGCTATATAGCATAGTTCTACTCCAAATAAGAGAATAAAGCCAAGGGGTAGCAAGCATATGAATGCTGGAAAAAATTCCATAAGAGTTTCGAGAGCAAAAAAATTGACGAAGAGCAGCTTCAGAATTTGAAAATTTTTGTTGAAAAGGGATGCAAAAAGTTCATTTAGTACTATGTTAATTGGGCCGATATTTTTAGAGCCTTAAGCATCTGAAATGATTAGAGGTTTATTGATGAAATTAATTTAAATGTTAAGTATTAAATTAAATTTGTTTTGTGTAATTATTGTTTTTTGAACGACTTATGTTAATACTTAGCTATTTCGATCCTGAATTTCTAAAATGCAAAGATCTTTCTTCAAGTATAATTTTTTAATTTGTTTAATAATTTTTTTTCTAGAAAGTTATATCAATCAACAATTTCCAGTAGAAATTCTTAATCAAATTTTCAAGTCTTTCAAAAAATATTTAAGTGAAATTTAATTTGAACTGGCAATACTTTTATAAAAGGAAGGTTTATCACTTTTCTTACATGAGTTTTGCAGCTGTTTTTGTGAAAGTTGTGTGCATTGACTTCTTAGCTGCTTACTGGAATCTTCTTTGTTAAAGTTGTACTTTTTTCGCAAGTTTACTTCTCTGCACATTAGGCAACAAAAAGGATTGAACAAGATCTTTGATAAGAGTTTCGTTATTGTTGTATCTTCTTTAGAAACTTTATAAATGTTGGTTCATCTCTTTTTTTCTAAGATTAGCCATGATACTGGCCTGACGATCTGAAGCTCTTTCAACAGTATCAGTTATAATCCAGTTGAGATAGCTATCTACAGTACCTTGATTCATCTTGACTATTTCTTCATAAAGGCATTGTTCTCTAGCTCTGATAATTTATTCTGCATTTCTTCGACCTGCTTCCTATATTTATCTGTTTCTTCTCTATTTTTCGGCCTATTCTACTTTTTCCTTAATTTTTTTCTCCTCAGTGATTCTGACCAACTTCTTTGAAAGTTAATCAAGAGTTTATGCTATAATTTCTCCCTGCAATGCTTCATACATGGCATTTCTGAATCTCTCTTAATGTTATTTAAGTAGGATATCTTCAGCCTAGTTTTCAGGTAGATTGGGTATTTTTGCAACAATCAAAAGCTACTAAATAAGAGCCAATCTCTTTTCTTTACCCTAATACATAATATTTTGTTGGGCTCTTCCTCTCAATATTCTCTGCAAAAACAATATGGCAACTTCTCTCTTAATTGAATCCTTTGTAGATACTGATTCTTTGGCAAGTTAGTTTTTTGAAATACCTGACTTGAACTCTTGAATATTCATGTTTGCGTCAGTTTTATAATTTGGAGTACTTGGCCGAGCTATTACATTTCTCAGTGCCTCAATATCATTACTTACAACTTCATCTTATCTTTTTTAGGGTTTGAGTTTTTTATTGATATTTTGTTGAGCCACTTATAAAGCTTTTTTATGAGCAATGGAGAGCCTCGCTTCTTTATCTTCTTATTTTAAAGGTTTCTATGCTTTTATTTAAATTTAAGCGAGTCCATTGTAGCTATTTAAAGCTACAGGCTGCACTTAATACTTGTTTGCTAGTTTATCCAAAGTTAATCCTTACCTGCTTATACCTGCATAAACACTGGAGCCATAGTCAGCATAATCTTCAATAATGTCTCTGGTATTATTTTCCTGTCCTTCTTCTTTTCTAAATTTTAGTAACTTTCTCAATAATTTTATTTTTTTCCTTTGGATTTTGGCAATCAATCTATTTTTCTGCTAAGTCTTCTTAATCTTGATGTCTTCTATACGTTGTGCATTCTTATCAGTAATATCAGTCTAACGTTATATTATTGCTTGTTTGACCAATTATAAGCCCTATCGATGAACTTTTTTTATTTATTCTTCTTTCTTGGACCATTATCTTACCTCTTGATCCTCCATCAGCTTTCTTCTCATATTGAAGCTAGCCTCATCTGAAATGGGTGGTAAAGCATTTTAGAACCAAGTTCTTTCTCGGTTTAACTCGATATTATCCAAAACATCAATGGTAGCAGGTAGTCCATTACCATAAGTAAGATGTTTCAATGTCAAAACTTAAGGTTTTTCTCCTTACCTGTAGATTTCTTCAGGAGAATAAGGGTCTGTTTGGCATTCGGATTCTCTATAATCAGTTTGAACTTAGATTTATTTGGTTTATGACTTTATTAACAAACAAATACTTCTATTACTTCTTACACTACGCTTGGCTGAAAATTCTACTGGCTGATTTATTGGACAGGAGGTGCGAGATGTAAAGGTACTTCGCTCATTGTGGCGACCAATGGTTTTTTGACGAAGTCTAATCTGTGTTTTTATGGTATTACCGATGTGATCCTGAGACGTAGGCAACGCTGCTACCGTGCATTTGGGTGGAGAGAACTTGAGCACTCATTATTTAAAATAATCAATTATACAACTTATCGATATTCTTCTAATATGACATACAATGGTTTTGATTGAAATACATAAGGTAGGAATGATCATTTTTCTCATTTTTTTTGGAGGATATTGAAGAAGTATTCGACTTAAAGTATACCATCCTAGACTAAATCAGTACAATGGACTCCATTCTTTGCTTTGTCGCGGCCAAAGACAGCTCTCAAAGATTTAGGACGAACTGTACGAGCGAGTTCAGGGTCATGAGGACCGCATAATTATCTTAAACTTGGAACAACATTCTATTGTCTCACTTCCAAGGCTATGCAGGGACCATTTGTAAACTATTAAACAAGTTGATTAAACTCAGGTACAACTCCTTTATAAATTTCTAAAAATTCCTTAATAATGTTAGTCTTACTTCAGCAGATGGTCTATCTAACCAAAACATTTCTGCAGCACTGATTTCAAAGCCAGAACTCAACACAGCATCTAAAATTTGTCCAATATAATTCTCAGTGATAAGATGAGGTTTAATAACTAAGCATGAGCAATTGTTAAAGTAAGCAGGTGATTGAAGAGGAGAATTACTGGCGAAGAAAAATTATATTTCCTTTGCAGCTGAGCTAGCAGATTAACTGACCTGAACTGCTGCCCTGATTTGATCTGTTCCGAATTTAGATTTTAGAGAGGCACCTAGATCTTTCAATTTATTGATGCAATTTTATGCCAATACCTCTAAAGCCAACAACAAATCAGAAGATACATGAGAAGTGAGCTCATTAAAATAATTTTTTCCTCTGTGGGACTCAAACAGACGCTCTGCTTATTGCTTTGAAAGTTTAGCAAGTTTGAAATTTGTTATGTTGAATCCTGATTCTTAGACTACGTTGACTATCTTACCGAAGTTTAGGTATGCATCCGGGGTTAGTAAAATAAGTCCTCTAAATTAAAGCTAATCGTACTTTCCTTTCTGAACTTAAAATTTGGTGCGGGTGAATTCATCAGCATAATCTATAACTTTAAGCTGACGAGAATAAACATTAAGTACAGCTCCAACAAAAATATCTTTCAACTGTAATGCTCCATACTCACAACGTTTGAGAAAGATCCGTTTATTTTTTATGTCGAACTGAGTGATTACAAATGTACCATTTCGATGGATTTATCTTTGAGGAAGTAGGTGAGATTATAAGTTCTTACGAGGGAAGCTGCTGAGTCAAACCACTCAACGATGAAAACATATCTATCTTCGGCCATCAGTTACAATATATAATTATAAATGGAATTCGACACAAAAATAAGGAATGAGTTAGAATCATCAAGATTACTCTTCTTGTGTAAGCCAAGGGCTTATTTAAATTTAGCGCTTGTGATTTTTTCGCTAGAATTATTCAACAGAGCTTTTGATATTTGAGCACATCCTGGTTTTTATTTTGTTTGGGAAGTAGTTTTTGTATTTGTTTGCTGAAAATGAAGTCTTTGTGTTGAATAATTTTATATATTAGGCCTCATGGTATTTTTTGAAGTCATTGTGATCATTGCTCTTCACGAAAGTAAAACAGTTCTACTCCTTTACTTATGAAGAGTGTTTTTGGAACTTCTTTAGTATTTTTTTAATTTATTCATTATTGGATAACTTTTAGCTATGATTTTTTTGGTTAGGCACTGATTTATGTCTTTTTTCCTTGGCAGAAAAGTTTGTCTCAGGTAGTTTATGAATACTTCTTTTCTCAGGAGTCATAGTCTGCATATTCACTTAAGGTGCCATTGATTTGTTTTTTATCATTTATAGACTGTGTGCGCTGTTTCGGATTTCGGAATCATCAAAATCTTAGATATGTAAGGTTTTCTTTTTATTTTGGTTCCTGAATTTACAACGAGCAAGTTATCGTTCCTTGTTAGTGGGGCCTAGATGATTTGAGATTAGGTGTTTGGATTTGGGTGTAAATGAAAAACTAGGAGAAGAGATGGGACACTCAAGGTAGTTTTATATATTTTTATGCTTTTGTTTATGATGCTTTTTTTCTTCTACAAATGCCTGCCACTTTTTAACAATATGCGATAAATTATGATTTTTAATCTTCGAATATTTGTGGTTTGGCTTTTTGATATTTTATTAATCCATAATGTAAAGATAAATTAATATAGAATCTAGCTAATAATCGGATCTTCCTTATAAATGGCGTAATTATAAATAACTATGTGTAATAAAATGAAAATTTCATCTGTTATTTCTGTACTGATTTTATCTATCATCTGATTCAACTAATAAGATTTTTAAATCTATTTTTTCTAATATTGCAGAATGGGAGCCAAGGCAACTAAAATCACTTACTTTGATGGTAGCTATTATGAAGGATAAGTCAACGCCTAAGGAAAAGAACATGGACAAGGAAGAATTTACTATGGAAATGGAGATTTTCTCAAAGGGAATTTCGCAGATGGAGATTGTATTTATGCCATTCTCACAAAAAAGAACGGTGATTCTTATGATGGGCAAATGCGAGAACATAAGTATCATGGAACTGGTAAACTCATTACTAAAAATTATCAGCAAAATGGTCTGTTCAGAGATAATAGATTCGTACATGGCAAGATAACTTTTAGTGATGGTTCAAGTTACTAAGGATCCATCGAGGGAGGTAGTAAGACTGGTAAAGCTCATTTTATCGCAAAAGATGGTACTGTTTATATCGGATTCTTTAAGAATGATAAATTCGAAGGTTCTGGTTAAATTACATACAAAGATGGCAGTACTTATACAGGTACATTTAAAAATGGTATTTATCACGGAAAAGGACATCTCAAACGTTTCAAAGATAAAGTACTTGTAGCATAGTATGATGGATTTTTCAAGGATGGAGATTTTGATGGAGAAGGAAAGTTAAAAATCCATGATTTGAAAGAAGAATATGTAGGACGCTTTTCAAATGGTAAAAAACATGGCCACGGAAGATATACTTACAGTACAGGAGACATCTATGAAGGAAACTACAATGAAGATGTAAGAGAAGACTAAAGTTGTCAGATTCATATGGCAGGAGGTTCCACATATCAAGGAGGCATAAAAAATGGAGTCTATCATGGGAAAGGTGTTTTAAAAAGATCAAATGGTGATTACTATTAAGGTAGTTTTTTAGATGGGAAAAAGCATGGCTAAGGAGTATTGAAAGTGGGAGATGCAGTATATCAAGGCTAGTTTGTTGATGATTTCAAGCATGGAAAGGGAAAAATCACATACAACAATGAAGAAAATTAAGTCTTTGAGGGTTCATTTGAAAATGATTTAAAGCACGGAAAAGGAGTACTTCAAGGAAGATCTCAATATTTCTAAGCAAATTATGTAAATGGTGTAAAGTAGGGTCCATATCGTAAGAAAATCGGATCTGATTATCTTTAAGAAGGAAGTTATCACAATGATCAACTACATGGCAGGGTAAAAATCCAGAAGGGATAGTATAGTGCAATATATCGTTACGAGGATGGAGATAAAAAATAGGAACTTCATTAATGATTTAGATTCTCATCAAAATCTCCAAAATTATATATAATTCAAAAACTATAACTTATCTATGGATTTGAGCAAAATCGATTAGCAAGTAGAATTACTTCAGGTCATCGGCTTCACTCTTACGGTTGAAGAGAGGTAAAAAACTTTAAAATTAGACTTCGCATCAAAATGGCTCATGTTGCTTTGCTAACCGCGTATGCTGATATTGATCAATTCAAATTTTGGGGAAAAATCTAAGGAATCACTAAAAGCTATTACATAATGATTGGTCTTCGCTTTGTGAAATCTTACGAGTTTCCACACAAGCAATTTTTCTATTCGTATTTCGCATTCTATACAGTTTGTCAGGAGATTTAGATTTCAAAGAGTTACCGGACCTTTTATTACAGCATGAAGGTCTCAGTGAAAAATTCAATGTTATGCCTTTTGTCGGAGATGCTAATAAAATTTTAGTCAATTTGTAAGGAGAAGCTGAGGGACAAGAAGCTCCTCCTGCTGAAGAAGGACAAGCAGAAGTAAAAGCAATCGTTGAAGATGAAGATGATTAGTCAAAGAAAGTTCCAAAGAAGAATTTTATTGAACTTCATCGACTTTCTTATGTTGTAAGAGCTATCTAAAATGATGTACAAATAGTTCCTAGAGATAGCCATAGAGTTACTCCTTAACATGAAATCAGACCTAATTTGAATTTCTATGGGTTACAAGCAACAAATGGAGCTCTACCTGTCAGCTGGCAACACTTCAGACCTCCTGTAACACCCTAAGCTCGTAAGGTGATGGAAGACGATATGGTTGTATTTACGACAAACTTTTTCGATACAATTTAGCAAGATAAGCCAAAAGGTAGCTGGGGATTGCAAATCGATTCAAAAATAAAAAATGTAACAGTAAGAAGTTTTTTGTGGCCAGGATATTTTGCATTCCATAAAATGAGTAGTGATCTCTTTGGCTCAGCTTACATCGGAGATGGATCAAAAAATATTGACCTCCCATTCATGATTTGATACTTTATGATTTGATGTTTGGAAAGAACAAGAATTGATAGATGTATGCATATAAAAGCTTAAACAATTTGACAAATATTTATAGAATAGAATTGTATCATTTAAAATTGCTCGATGCTTTAATAGCCAAAACTTAGCCCTTAAGACAAATTTAACATAATACAAGATCTCATGGACGAAATACATCATAAATCAGGAGTATTAACAGTCAAGAGCGATGACATTTTGCAAGGAAAAACCTACTCTAGTGTTGTACATACCTACCAAATCGTAGGTTCAGATATCAATAGAAAAACACAAACATCTAATCTCATTCAGAAAGTTATGGAAGCTCAAAATCAACCTATACAATCCAATATCCAAGATTTAAAAATGGAAGAATAGCCTTAAGAAAATGAAAAGTAAATCTATCGATATTTCAAAAGTAATGTGCGATGTTTTAGGTGTAAGAAAATTGGACACCACAATTATGCTTGTCTGGATCAACAATCTTGTCAGTTTTGTCTATCACCAAGCCATTCAGCTTAAAAATGTCCCCAAAGAACAGTTTGTTATCAATGTTATCAATGGGGTCACATTAGTAACTAATGTAAAATATCAACTGGTAGTTTTTGTCTAGATTGTAAAAGAAAACATACCCGTTAGTGCTGTTTTTTGACGAGAGGAATCGAGCCAATTAAACAGATGTTTAACACTGACTATCTCTACAACCTCAAAAACATACGTTGCATGGCATGTTTACAGTATGGGCATATGATTTGTGGGTAAAAATTTGTTTAAGGTTAGCAAGAAAAAGTTTAATACTGATATTTGTGTCTTTTATGTCATACTTTACAAAAAAACAACCATTTGTATTTTGTTGTGTTAATTTTGATAAAGGATATATTTTAGTTATAATAAATAATGAGTATTGAGCGGCAACTTCGAGGGAAGAGGAGCACGTTTACCATCAATCTTATCGAAACTCCTCATGGCTACTCCCTTGTATAGGGCACTGAGTTGCTCAATAAAGTTGAGGGACAACCCAACATTGTTCAACAATTACAGCCCAATACAGCCAGCTCACATCAGCAAAATTACTCAGCACCATCCAAAGACTACAAACCTGTTTATAAAAGTACTATTCTATATGACTTAGAGACAAATTTGCTTTTTTTAAGGAACAAGCAAACATCTATCGCGAATGTATGTAAGTATCAATGATAATTAGAATCTACAAACAATCAACAAATATCTACACCTGCCTATTGCAAAGTGTTTGCTCCATGGTTTGATCTTAATTCTTTGCATAGTATCGAGAAAAAAGAAGTTAACTAGTGGTTTTGCTAAAAATTTAAAGTAACTGCTGAAGAGGCAGAATAGAAGGAGTAGGTAGAGGAATGGCTTAAATTGTATCAAAAGCATAGAAATTTCATTGTAAAACTTTACATTGAGGAATTCGCATAAAGTATTAAATCAATAAAGTAGATCAAAAGTATTTATCTGCAAACACCATCAGAAAATACCTAAGTCATGACGCTTTTTGGGTTATGAAGCTCCATCTTTTCTTAAGCAGTCTTGGTATAATAAATACACACAATCCAAATTTCGCATTTTAATCAAAAACCTATACACATATACTCAAAACAAGAAAGGATGGCAAAAAATAATTGCTTCCTCATTAACTCAAAACAACCATTCATAATGAAACAGACGAAAATGATCAGGGTCAGCTTTTGAAAAAAATAACAGCAAAAATTAGACCATATTGCGATTTTTGCAGAATTCATTGTGGAATTGTATGGTTCCAACACAATAGAAGTTTAGATCCTAAAGAAATCGCCAATATCATGAAAAACGTCAATTCTAAAAATCCTCCACTCTCGCAAAAAGAATATGAATACATTTTATGTGTAAAGTGTTACTGTGAAGGCCATTTTCCTCTTTTGCTTACTCATCATGATTTCAAAAAAATAAGCATAAATGATAAACTTGATCCAGGTAGAAAGAAAAAGAATAAACGTCGCAGAAAAGAAAAAAAAGCAAAATAAGGTGAAGAAATAGAAGAGTAAGCTAAAGAAGTAGAGGAAGAACGTTCGCATTTTGAAGAGTAAGAGGAAGGAGATAAAAAGGAGTAAATCAACGCAATGATCACTAAACTGATTAATGGAGTAGAGGAGCACTAATGGAGTTTGTAGTAAACCAATTTATTATTGGAGCTAATTTAAAAATATGGAGAGGATTGGGTAACTATACACTAACAGCTCAAAAAAAAGGGTTTTACTAAATCTTTATAAACTGAAGAAATTATTCTGTACTTTTTGAGTTTGCCCAGAAGAAATATCGGAAAACTCAAGGAATAGTATGACAATGACCAATTTATTGAATCCAACTTGTCAGCAAATAAAATCAATGTCGGCGATCGTTTGGCTTAACTGAAGTTGAACAATGCTATACAATTCGCGCAGAAATGTTCGCCTGTTCTTCTGAAAGAAATCACGTATATTGCAAGTAAATCTAACTATGCTTGGAAGAGCTAGCTAGAGGAGTTGATTAGATTGCAAAATAAAAAGATAGAGAATAGGCTGAATTATCTATTTGAGTGTTAGAATTTGGTGAAGCTCATCAAGTTATAGGAAAAAGCTGTTTGATTGTCTGAATCTTTAAATAATTACTTTGAATTTTTCATATGATGATTCTGTAAATATTTTTATTTAGAATTGAATCAAGTTCATATTTTCTATTAATGTGACCTCTTTTGATTTTTATTGCTAGATATGTTAAGTTAAATCTTTAATTTACATAGAGCTAAAATAAAATTTATTTTATGATAGTCATCAAATCTTAATTAGTAATGCAAAGGATTAGTCGAAGAACAATT
>Ga0194117_10002639_pt1 | contig 18820 bp, 19 predicted proteins | sample TA2MahsurfametaG_FD_160579 | JGI IMG/M metagenome (GOLD analysis project Ga0194117, IMG submission 160579) | Freshwater microbial communities from Lake Tanganyika, Tanzania - TA2015009 Mahale N1 surface | ecosystem: Environmental > Aquatic > Freshwater > Lake | place: Tanzania: Lake Tanganyika...
AAGTTGCCGGTGGAGGTAATAATGGTGGATGGGGTGGAGCAGGAGGAGGATGGGCTAAAATAAATAATATTAGTATTATTCATGGGACACCTATTACGTTAACTGTTGGCGCTGGCGGAGTATATTTAGTAAGCAATAGTATTCAATCATCATTTACATATAATGGTAATACTACTTTATCATTATCAAATGGAACAGACTGGAATGCGTCACAAAATAATTCAGGTGGCCTAAATAATGGTTATTCAACAGGTAGTAATGTTGCCGCACAAAATGGTTATCAATATGACGGAATATGGTATGGTGGCGGTGGTGGTTATGGTGGTCGAAATGCAACATGGTTACAAGGTGGAACTGGAGGCAATGGCGGTGGCGGAGGTGGTGGCGGTTATACAGGCTATATCGGTGGATCAGGTGGTGGAGGCAGCGGCGGAACATTTGGGACATCTACTGTAAACGCTGGCGGAGCAAGTAATTTTGGTGGTGGTGGTGGATATGGCGACGCATCTGGCAATGGATTTGGTGGATTTGGTGGCACAGGTGGCGGTGGATTAGGAGGCGCTGGTGGAGCAGGTAGTGGTGGAGGTGGAGGTGGTGGCGTAAATACAGGCGGTGGTGGTGGAGGAGGTGGATTTCCTGAAAATTCTGGTATGCCTGGTAATGGTGGAAGTGGAATTATAATTATTAAATATACAATTTAATAATAATTTATGTGCGTAAATTAGGATTCATACATAATTCTTGACTTGGAAATATATCGCCTGACATACATTTATCATCTACGCCTACTTGTGCGCAACTTCTATAGCCTCTATCTTCACCAATATAGCACCATCCAGAACTTTGTGCTTCATGAGGCTCATAATCACTGTTGCCTCCAGATTGTTGTTGTGACGTATTTAGCGCTTTATTTAATGAATTGTTGTCAAATTGATTTTTGCCACTTGTTTGTTGAACGGATTCACCTTTCATACTACTCTTTGCATTATTGGGTGTAATATCTTGGACCGCAGATAAGCTAGCATTTACAGCTGATGCGGTGCCGCCAACAACTGCCTTTGTGCCTTCAGCCGCAACATCTACAGTTTGACTTGCAACTCCTACAGTGGTACCAAATATTTTTTGTATAATTGGTCCAAAAAAGTTGGAAATATCTTGTGTGCCTTTGGCTAAATAAACGAAAATATTAAATCCTAAAAATGCTAAAATTAAAACAATAATAATCCATGTTGTAGCGTTAATTTCCTTTAAACTATCAAAAAAACCATTAGAACTTGATGTGCTAGTAGACAAAGACGGAAGTGTTGCTTCACTTGATTGTAATATTGCACTTGATAAATTGTTTGTGTTATCCATTATAATAAAAATAAATATATTAATTTTTATTATAAATTCGCATTTATTTAAATGTTAATAAATACAAAAATTGGTTTAAGTCGCCTAAAATTGTGTCTCTAATATTAAATAAATCAGTATTTGACATTGTTTGCAACGCTTTATTGTCATTTAATCCAACCAAATATCCTTTAAATGCTTCAACTTCTCTCTTTAATGATTCTTGGCTAGATAAATCAACCAAACGAATATTGGATTTACTCATTAAATCGATTCTGGAACCGGTTTTTCCTAAAAGGATTTCAATAAAACTATCAATATTAGCATTTAATTTAAGATATAATTCGTCGGTTGCTTTATGTGTTGCATAACTGGTTGTTTTCCAGTGAAATAATTTAACCATTAAAAGCATTTCTAAAAATGTTGCGGATATTTCTTTTTGAAAGTCGCTTAAACTGCTGCTTTTGCCTTTAATACTTTTACTACTACGTCTACTACTGCGACTACTACTGCTAAAACCTTTAATAGGTGATATAGTTGAAGATGATTGTCTTTTTGTTTTACGTGTTTGGGTTTTTACCATTGATATAATATTGTGATATTATTTTTTTATAAACGCGGCACAAAACTCTCTCCAAGTGAATTCATTGTCTCCAACTTCGCAATAGTTTTTTCAAGATTTCGCGATTTAATATCCTTAAACAAATATTCGGTTCCTGGTGATTCTTCGTTTTTTTTAATTTGCTTATATACTTGGTCTATTTTCTTTAATACATTGCTAATAATTTCTTGCTGAGATGGGCGAATAATTTCTTCATTACTTACAACGCTTTCACATAATAGAGAAATTGCAAAATATAATGTATTACGGCGCTTTTTTTGACATCCAGAAGCATAACGCAGCGTAAAAAGTGTTAGCAATGCGTCCATTGTTTTTTTAATTAACTTGGAACGTTTTGCCGCCTCAACTAAGAACAAATCCCAAACTATCCAAATAATATCCTTTTGTAATTTTGTTTCCACTTGTGAAAAGTTTCTTCTATCGCAACTAATTTTTTCCTTCTTCCCTTTACACACTGTTTCAAATTCCATAATCCATTCCAACCAATAACACGCATTCATTATATTTTTACCTTCTTCAGATATATTATAGCCAATTTCGTTGACTGCAGGAAATAATTCCTTTGGATCTTCGTCTAAAAATATATCTTGTGCGTATTTATTTGACGGAGCCTTAAATTTGTCACGCATTTGCGTCATATCAAAATCTTCCTTTTTAATTTTCACAACATCAAAACTATGCTTTCTTTTTGCATCACATAAAACACACATTATTTCGCAAAATAGTCGGCGAATTTTATCGCTATTTCGCATTCTTAATTCGCTATCAGTATAGCCGCTATTTACTATTTCCTTAAAATTCTTAATTCGCAGTTCAAGATAACACGCTATTTTAGGATTTCCTAAATGAATATGTTTTGTATAAAAAAACAAAATGACTTCCCATAAATCGCCATAATGTCCGGCACAAATTAATTCTGCACTCCAATAACATGCTGGTTCTATTTTTGAATTTATTAAACTATTTAGCAATTCTTTTTTCACATCTGTTTTTTTAAATTTTGAAAATGAAATGCCTTTAAATTCTCCTATTCCTCTAATATCATTTATCTCAGAATCGGCCATATAATTAAAAATAATACAAAAAAAATAACAACAATACATATAGATGAAAACATTTGATTCAATTATTAAATTTTATGATAAATTGTCGAATTTTGGAAAATTATTAGTCTTTATTGGTCTCCTTTTAATTGTTATTATATTACTTAAGCCACTGGTACCTAAAGTTGAAGGAATGGAAAATCAAAATAAATTCTTATTCAAAGAGGGCAATGCGGTTTATGACGATTTTTATGCGGACATTTACGACCATTTAGTGTATAGTAGCCTTAAAAACGATTATGAAGTCGGCGAAATCATAAATAATACAATACCTTCTGAAGCCAGTGTAATTGCCGATATTGGCTGTGGAACAGGACACCATGCCGGTGCTCTTGCAGACAAACATTTAAAAGTAATTGGTGTCGATATTTCGCCTTCTATGATTGAAATTGCCAAAAAGAACGCACCAAATGTTGATTTTAAAGTTGGCGATGCGTTGGACGGCACATTATTTAATATGAATTCTATTACGCATATGCTTTGTTTATACTTCACTATTTATTATTTTAAGGACAAGCAGCGTTTTTTTGACAACGCAATGGACTGGTTAATGCCTGGCGGCTACTTAATCGTCCATCTTGTCGACAGAGAAACATTTGATCCAATATTACCACCTGGCAATCCATTGTATATTGTATCACCTCAAAAATATGCCAAAGAGAGAATTACCAAAACAAAGATTACATTTAATGATTTTGTATATAACGCGAACTTCAATTTAGATAAGGGCGCCAACGTTGCGACATTTGATGAGAAATTTAAATTTAATGACGGACATGTTAGAAAACAACAACAAAAGTTATATATGGAAGACACTAGTGCAATTGTAAATATGGCGCAAAATAGTGGCTTTATTTTACACGCAAAGGTCGACTTGGTTAAATGCGCATACGAACATCAATATTTATATATTTTTGTTAAACCAACTTAAATTGTATACATTTACGGATAAAAAAATAAAATAAAATATAATATATGAATTATTATTATATTTTATTATACATTTTAATATGTATTATTATATTTTTTGTATTATTTATGCCACATGAATTGTTTTGGTTTTTATTTGAAGTAGTTTATAATAATATTACAGATATAAATGACCCGAATTTTACTGGAGGAGTTAGTTATCATTTTAATCCATTACGTCATTTTTTCACGCCATCGGTCATTTAAAATAATATAATTGCTTTATAATACAATATTTACAATTTTATTTGGTGTATAGTATCGTAAACATCAAATCCATCATCTGTTGGTATAGCAGTTAATAATGGTTCATATCCAAATTTTTTGATAAATTCCTCATTAGTTTTTAATAACATATTATTATCAATTGATTTCCAAAGGTTTCTTGATAACCAATTAATGTATTGATAAACAGAACAATTAGTATAAGTTTTTACATTTTCTGTTGGATCAAATAAATATTTTTTATTTATAAATCCAGGTTGTTTTTGTAGAAAAGTAGTCCAAACAATTGTATCAATATCAATAAATTTATTAATATCTTTACACCATATATTTTGTTTTAACAATTCAACCACAATACTATTGCTTGCAAACGTTAAAGTAAGTAAAATAATTAAACGTAAAACTAACATTATTTACTTTATATATTTATTATATCTTTAGATATTTACATCTTAAGATATAAATATCTATTTAGTCTCTGTATTTTAACGCATTTAAAACTTCAGCATAAGACCATGTTAAATCATATGCTGAAATTTGTTGACCGGTATTTTTATCAATTTGTTCATACATATGAAAATTATAATCTTTTATATAATTTTTTATTCTTAGTAATAGTCCATCACCTTGTGCTTTAAAAAAACTGGCGTCATTATCTGGCATTTTATCAATATTAAATGCTTTTAACCACATTGAAATAGTATTTTGATTGGTTATCATATAACCAGATTTTAATTTATTTGATATTCTATACATTAATGATGCTAATGCAGCCGTTGTTAAAATCCAAGGATTACCTCCAGCATATACATCCCCTGGATAACGTCCATATAAAATACCATATAAGTTTTTATCTTTTAAATTAATAGGATATTCATTACTAAATACTAAATTATAATGATAAATAGTAGATGCTACTTCGTATGATAAAGGATCCAAAAAATTATCTACTTCATCATAACCATCATTTAATCCAACAATAACTGCTCCATCTACTGGTCTATTATTTGATTCATAAAAATAAAAACCATTCCAGTGTGTAGAATAAATATTCGATTTAATAATATTAGCAATATTTTGCCAATTTTTAGCATCATTTGTATATCCTATTGTCTTGGCAAATTTAGAACCGAGAGATAATGCCTTAGCCATCGTAACCCGATTCCAAAAAAAATCTTTATTTGTTATTTCTTCCCATAAATCACAGGTATCGCTATTATATCCTGATACAATATAGTCTAAATTATATTTAATAGTTGGCCATGATTTTTCTATATCTGATGCAGAATTTATTAGAGCAATAGCTTGTAATCCAGGTCCATCATTTTGAGGTCTACACCAACCACCTGTATATGCTGTTCCAGATGGAATTTCATATTTTGGTTCAATCCTTATATCAATACCATTTGGATCTTTTATACTCTGAATTAACTGAACCCATTTTAGATAATTATCTGTGTATTTTTGAGAGAATGATTTATTGGTAAATGTATACAGGGTATTAATTGTTAATGCTCCATCGCGAGCCCAATGATAAAAGTATGAACCGCCAGGAGTATTTAAATCTGGTGCTGCAGCAACTGCTCCTGTATTTTCAATATTAATATTATTTAAAAAATAATTAAAAAAAGTATTAATTTCTAAATCAGAAAATGGAAAAGTTGGAGGATTTAAATATGATGCAAAATAATTTGTATAAGATTGTTGGATTGGATAAGTACAATAAGAACTATTATCGCTTGTAGGTTGCCAACAACAACCTTTACTTATACATTCATTTTGATTAATTCCTAAATAACCACAGTCGCTTCTATCTGAAGCACTTGATTTATCGGGACAAATTAAGTTACTACTAAATAAAGGTAATAAAATTAAAAAATTCAAAAATAAAAAATCCATTATTATCATTATTATTATATATTTAAATATATAATAATATATTTAAATATATTATTATATATTATTATATAAAATATTTAAATATGTATAACCTAATACGTCATTTTTTTTAATAAATTAAATTAACTCGTAGTGTTAAAATAAAATAAAAAACAAACAAATAATATGTTAGACTATATTTCTTACATATTATTCTTTAGTGTATTTACGATAATAATAATTTTTATTTATATAAGACTTAAATTTGGCTTTTGGGCTATTCAGCCGGTATTTCATATTTACGACGTTAAATATATGGTGAATCCACCAGGAATAATAGACGACTATTTACCAGAAAAAAACAAATATACTAATTTTAAAAATATCGATACCAATTTATATGCGGAACTTACACAAATACAAAAACAACGCCTCACCAAACTTATCCAGCATAATTACTTGCAAAGAGGTGACAATACTTTTATACCACGCTTAGAAAACATCGAACCATATTTCACCGGACATAACGACAAATCGTTTGTTTCTTTTTATAATGAACCTGATTTTATGATTGACTTAAAAAAAGGCACTACCATAAATGATGTGAAAATAATTGGATTAATGACTTCTAGACCATTATACGTGTCAATTAATAATGGCGATAAAGACGCAAAATTCCGTGCTTATTATGTGGATTATTTATGTGTAGATAAGATGCATAGAAAAAAGGGAATTGCACCACAATTAATACAAACACATCATTATAATCAACGACATATAAATAAATCTATTGTTGTTTCTATTTTCAAGAGAGAAGATGAATTAACTGGAATAGTGCCAATGTGTGTTTATACGACATATGGATTTTCTGTTACTACTTGGACGAAACCACCAGATTTATCCGCTGAATATAAATTAGTTGAAGTAAATCCACAGAATTTCCATATTTTATACAACTTTATTTTGCGAACTTGTGGAAAATTTGACATTGTTATTAATACTGAAGTAACAAATATAGTAGAACTTATAAAAACCAAAAATATATTTTTGACTATGATTGTTGTAGATGATGAAATTGTTGCTGTTTATATGTTTAGAAAATCTTGCGTTCAAATTGAGAAAGGTATGGAAGTATTAAGTTGTTTTGCATCTATTTGTAATGTGGATGAAAATATATTTTGTCAAGGATTCAAAATAAGTTTTTGGAAAATAGCGGCTGATAATTATTTTGGATTTTGCGCCATTGAGGACATTTCTGATAACCATATTTTTATAAATAATATTAAACTTAAAACCAAACCATTGGTTATAAGTCCAACTGCGTATTTTTTTTATAATTTTGCATATCCAACATTTAAATCAAATAAGGTCTTAATTATTAATTAATATTTTTATTTTTTATCTGGTTCGGCTGAATCAGCCTTTTTAACCACCTTTTTAGCACGAGGCTTCTTTTCAACTACTGGCGCCGTAGGTGTAGGAGTAGGCGCGGGCGCAGGTGCAGCAGCTTTAGCCTCATTATTAATATGATTCATCTTTGCTTCCAATGCAACAACCAACATAGTAGCCGCTTCAATTTTAGCCTTTGCTTCAGTTTCAGCTTTTGCTTGCTCTTCAAGCGACTTCTTTTTGTCTTCATCAAATTTCTTCTTTTCTTCTTCAAATCGTCTCTTATCATATTCTAATTTCATAGTTTCTTCCTTTCTCTTTTTATCTTCCTTTCTCTTTTCTTCTTCCAAATCAATTTCAGCCATAAAATCATTTGACGAACAATCTTCACAATATTTACCCAAATCAATATAACGCTTTCTTTGCTCTCTACTTAGTGACTTACACTTACGAATAAGCTTATTCGTTAAATTCATATTCTTAATGTCATTTTTAAGCTCTTGAGGAGGCATAAATACTTGGGTTCCTTGTTCCAACAAAAAAATTTGATTGCGCTTATTATAAAACAAAATAGGGTTTTCATCATCATCCAATTCAATAATGCCGCAAGTGCATTGTTCTACGTGTTCAACATCCTCACTATCCTTTTTACACTTGGGGTCAATTGAATCGACATCATTTATGTAATCTTCAAAAAAATCTTGCGCGGAGTCTCTGTCATTAAACAAAAAAATCTTTGGCGGATTAATTGTAATGGAAGTCAATCGTAATCGCGCTTTTTCATCTTCGTAATATTGGAAGTCGTAGCAACCATTATGGGTATTATGTAGTACAATGTATTTAATCATTCTATTATTATAGTATATTGTGTTTGGTTTAAATTGTTTTTTTATAAATAAATTAACTAATATTACAATACATATAAGGTTGTCCGTGTTCCCTTATAGCCATTCCCAGTAGTGGTCCTCTGTATGGTTTATTTATACGCGCTTTATAATTCGCCCATTTGCGTTCTGTTTCTTCATCAACGTATTTTTTTTGTTCATCCAATATTTTTGTAAATTCCCTTTCTTCTTCTAGTCTTATTTTTAATTTATTAATATTTGCATATTGCTCGCTTAGCAAACATTTCTTTTTTATTAAAAACATTTGTTCCATATTTTTTGTTGTTTTATTTTTAAAATCCGCATAATTATTAATTTTTCCTCCTGTTACTTTACAATATTCTTCAAAGTTCGCATTCTCAATTTCATTTACAATTTCAATATTTTGTTGGATTTCATTTTTTAATTTTTTTTCAAATATTTCAAAGGTTTCTTCTTCAAACATGTTTAATAAAGTAATTTATTTTTAAGTATTTTTATATTCAATAACATTAGTATTTACACCAAATATAGTTTGTCCGTATAAACTTTTCCATAATAATTTGTTATCATTATTTTTTTCAAAAGTAAAATGTATTTGTCCCATACCATCATTTAAATAAGAAGGAAATACTTGTTCTACTTTAATACATTTACCTAAGTCTAATAAATTTATTCCATCTTTTTCAATCATTTTGTAGTATTTTCCTTCTCTAACATCGGCTGCTGGCGTTCCCATTGCTTTCACAACTGCTTTATATGCTAATTCTTCAAGTGTAGATGTCATAGTATATTCTATTATACATTTATTTATGTATAATAAAACGAAATCAATTTTTATCTTACGTATTTACCCGCTCTAACAAAAGTATCCGCAACAAAAATAATAAAAACTCCTAAAAATGAATATAAAACTACTTCTTCGGTTACGTTGTTTGTTCTCTCGTCTTGTTGATCTTCTAAAAGTGTAATCATATAATTTAACTTTTGCATTAACAAATCTTGAGACGGATATCCAGTTGTTTCGGCGCTTGATGGTGCTGCGTTTTTATAATAAGGTTTATTATAATTACTTCCATTTCCACCTAAATATGACGCAATATTATTTTTATAGTATTCTTCAGCACCATAATTGCTGTAATTATTTAGATCCAAATTGTCGCTTTTTTCATAAATAGGTTGAGGCGCTCTTCCTAATGTTCTTCCATAGGCAGAAGTTGAATCATTGCTTGAAGTAATTGTGGCCATAGATTCTTGTTTGGGTGGTATAGTTCGTTGAACGCCAACTGATTCGGCGCGTGGTGGAGGATTAAAATTATCCTCACTTTCGTCATCGCTTGAACTATTATGAATTTGCGCAAGAACAGAGTTCACTTTGTTTGTATCAAAATTTTCCTTGGGATACTTTTTTTGTGTTTTATTATGGGCTAACCTTTTTTTAGTTATTAGATTACTTTCTGAATTATCATTATTTGTTTCAGTATTTTCATCAAATGGGGCTGCAAACATTGCTAAAGACATTCTCTTATTAAAAATTTAGATAATAATTTACTAAACACACTGAAATTAATATTTTTAAAATAAATTATATCCTATTATTTATATAATGAACTTTAACCTTGGAAGTAAAAATAACATGGGTGCAATTGCTACCGTCATTTTAATTATTTTATTAAGTCAATCTAAATTCTTTAATTTCTTAATTGATACCGCTTTAGGACGTATTTTCCTTGTTGCATTTATTTTAGCAATTTCTTGTATTAATAAAATTTTAGGCGTTATTATTGTCTTATTTATTATGATTATGTTTAACCAAAGTTCTATTGGATATATGGAAGGTTTTACTGCGGACCAAAATCCTTATAATGAACCAAATTTACCAAATGTTGCTCCTGAAGATAAGAAAAAAGAAGAAAAACCTAAAGGTAAAGAAGGTTTTAATATGATTGATAGAGAAGGCACTATTTTAAAGGGTAAGCGCTCAAATGAAGTTCCTGTTTTTGCCAATGCTCGCAATCAAGATGATGTTGAACCAACTGACAAATCGGTTTTTAGTGATTCTTATTCTTCTTTCTAAAATATTTAATAATATAATTATATATGAAATATTGGATATATAATTTTATTTTATTGCTTATCATAGTTTCATTTGCGTATAATAATAGTATAAATGCCTCAAATGTAGAAAATTTTACTCCTAAAATGAGGGAGTTCTACAGACCTATTGTTAGAAATGCGCGTTTAGGAGCAGAAGGATTTTACAACAAACATTCATCTAATATGTCTAATTTGTTTAGAAGATTTGGTTTATTATAATAGATAAAACAAAAAACCAGCAAAAAATATAATAATATATTAATTTAGATGAACCCAAGTCAACCAACAACTAATATACCACCACAGCCACCACAAATAATGGTTGGAGGTAAAACTACAATATTTACACCTTTATTTAATGGATTATCCTATGCAAATCATCATATTATGTATTTAAATAATAGCAAATTTTTTGCCGGTGTAATAATGATTCTTCTCAATATTGGTTCTAAATTTATAACTATTCAATTTAGCAAATCAACTGAAGAATATATGAAATGGACTGTAAGTAAACAGTTGCTTGTTTTTGCTATGGCATGGATGGGTACTCGTGATATTTACACTGCTCTTGGTTTAACTGCTGTTTTTACCATATTATCCGAATACTTATTCAATGAAGAGAGCAAATTATGCATTGTGCCACATAAATACAGAGTGCTTCATAAGTTGATAGATACAAATGAAGATGGTATTGTTACTGAACCAGAATTGGCTGCAGCAATTGCTGTTTTAGAGAAGGCAAAGAGAGAAAAACAAAGAAAGATGCAAAAAGAGGCATTTAAAAAGTTTGATTTTGAAAAATACAATTATGATAATTAATTTATAAAATATTTAAAACGATCTATTTTATAAATACAATGAATCCTAAATATTCTGTTGGAGATGTATTTTGCTATGGTGGTAAGCAAGACATAACTAAAATATTATATATACATTCTGAGACCACTGAAAGTTCTGAACCTTATTATTGTATAACAAGTTTCTATGCTGGCCGCCCTCCAAACCATATGAGTGAAAGCAATATTGATAAATATTTAACAAAAATACCTAATTATCAGAATCATCATCCGAAGCAATAACTAGTTGGGTTTTTTTTACCTTAGATGTAGTTGATTTTCTAGTTTTTGTTTTAGACTTAGGACTATTTGGGGACTTTCTCTCTCTAAATTTCTGTGATTTTACACCAATATTTACTTGTTTTTTGTAAGGAATGTTTTCAAAGGAATCTGTATCAAATATTGGTTCTGATATAGTACCAGCATTATTGTATTCTTCATAATTTTGAAGCACTCTTTTATATAAATATAAATGAAGGTATTCATAATCTCCCATTGAATAATGTGCTTTACGTTGTTCCGCTTTTGTTCCATTTTTAGTATATTTTTTTGTTAAAATTTTATAATATTTTTTAGTTCTATATAATTCTTTTTTTACATCAAAATCTGGATCAGATAGTATTCTCATTTCCAATTCAACTAAAATATACAACGTTTTAAGTATTTTACTTATTCTATGAGAATAATGTTTTTCACTTAATAAATCCAAAATTGTTATTTTTGGTTTAAAAAATATTTCCAAATATCTATTTAATGTTTCAGTTATATAACCAGTATATCCTCTTATTACTTTTCTTAAATAATCGTAATCGTCTTTTTTGGTAGTTAAATAATTATATATATTTTCCAAAACGTCTCTACTTGACATGTCTGGATTTTTTAAGCATAATTCTGCAAAAAAGAAACTCCAAGCCATACAATAACCACCTGGTTCAGCCTTCGAATGTTTTAGTTTACTTTTACCTTCAAGTGTTTGTAACCCGTGAATATAAGGACAAACATCAGATGCTTCAACATATGTTGCTGGCGGCACATTTATTTTTTCAAATTTGTTATTTAAAACTTTAATAAACATACCAATAAAATGTTTGGATATATCTTGGACGTTTCCTTGATCCCTATATTCTCCGCCGTGTGGTTCAAAATGTTCTATAACATTTGTTTTTCTTCTATATATAAGCATATTTGCGTGTGCTCCTTTACCTCTATAATAACATAAAGGTATAACAACAATTTTATCGCCTTTTTTAACGCAATTAGATACTTCAGTTGCGATTGCTTCAAATCTATGTAACATATCTTTTTGTTGTTCTTGAGGCAAACCCTTTTTTAAACGCAAAAATAATGATAATTTTGGTTCCATTCCCGGAGCATGTTTATGGTAAGGAACACATTGTGTTCTATATTTTTTCATTAAATACAAATACATCATAATTTCAACATAATCATGACCTTCAATTGCAAAAATATCTTCCCCTTTTTTTTCTAAATCGTCTAATAGTTTTGCCATATTTTTATTTACTTTTAATGGTTCTGGTAATTTTAGTTCTTCCATATATTATACTAATAATTTTTCTTTGTTATATTGTTATTTGGTTTTTTATTTTCATTCATTTTTAATGTTTTGCTATATTTTTTATATAAGGGTGGTATTACATATGGCTTACCAACAAATGCAGCATATGATTTTCTAATCGCGTTCCACTTACTATTACACTTAAAACTTTTTCTCTCTTCTTCGCTTATTTTTGTTCCAGGTTGTAACTCCATATACACGTCAATAATATAAGATAAATTAGTTTTATTATCGCTTATTGGTATTGGTTTATAATAGCTTGGATTGTAATAGTATGGATGATTAAAATTATTGGGTCTGTAATATGGATTATAATTTAGTTGAGGAGGCGCACCACCAGTTGCAGCAAAACTAACATTACGTTTAATTGGACTTGGTGAGCGTTTTAGTGCGCTTTTAAGTGGTATAGGTGGAGGTGGCGGTGCATATGATGGTGGAGGTGGCGGTGCATATGATGGTGGAGGTGGTATTGAAGATAAATCTATTGATGATGAAGCAGGTGGAGCAGGTGGAGCAGGTGGAGCAGCTGTAGGTGGTGTCTTGGTTGGTGCCGGTGCATTTATTTTACAATCTGGAAAATATTGTAAAAATAAATTATTAAATTTTGGATTATTATTTGTAGGTGTTATCATTGAATTTTCAAATTTAATCATTAAATCTCTATAAAAGGTAAAATAGTTTTTATCATCTGCAGAAATAATACTTGAATAATAACTACCAAATATTAAAAATAACAAATATAACGGACACGTTAAATTATCTGTCGGTGTTCTCTCAAATATGGTTGTTCTAAATGTATTTATTTTATCACCTTTACGAACGCCATCTACATAATTTGGAACTTTTTTAGAATTTGCAAATGTAATTAATTCGTAATGGCCGCTATTATAATACAAAAATAAATATCTATTCCAATCATCATTATTTGAAGTTAAATTGGCAAATGGTATATATAATATTGTTTTTGAACTTACATTTTTCTTGCTTCCAATTGGAATAATATTTAATTTTAATATATTACATAACGCAACTATTGCCATTTGATTTGCCCAATAATTATTACTTAGAATATAACCCTTAATTTCTGACTTTATAAGAGGTATAAAAGGCTTATTGTAATTTGCAATATCTATTGGCACATTTAATGGAAGTTTAACTAAAAAGTTTTCATTTCCAAAGTATATATCATTGGCTATTTGTATATAATTATCAGGGCTAATATAATCACTACCACCCGATGCTTTTAATGCGTCCTTTATTCCGTTTATTTGTTCTTCAAATTTGGTATTTAAATCGTCTACAATAAAAGGAACAACGTTTGTTAAATAGTCATCTAAACCAGCCCAATTTGCAATGTAATTAAAAACAAGTGTCCTTAAAACTTGTTGTGTAAATAAATTTGGGCCAGAACCATATATACCACTTATAATTCTCTTATCTTGATTATAAAAATTGTAATAATTGATTGCATCTGCAACAGCAATAAAAAAACAATCGCCTCCTCCAGCATTTTGCATTACATTTATTCCATCCACACTTTCTAAATATGCGGGTTTACTTATATTTTGTGAGCCCATAACCATTTTGATGCTTGTATTGTTATTTAAGTAATTTTGTAGCACGATTTTTGTATTGTTATCACATTCTCTAAAAATAGCATTAAATAAACCATAATAATCGTTTTGTTTGAAAAAATATTGTAATGCAAAAGTGGGCTTGTTGGAACGGTTAAAAGGTGATGGCTCAATTACTTTATCTTTATCAACTGTTGCCGTAGGTGGTGCTGGATTAGGTGGTGGTGGTGCTGGCGCCGGCGTAGCCGTAGAAACTTGATTAGGTGTAGGTGAAGCCTGTGTAGCCGGCGTCGCCGTAGGTGCTTTAACACCACTCGCAATTCCAGTATCTACATTTTTAGGACCTGTAAAACTGGGTCCATACACAACCGCATCAGGTAATTCTTTTAATTCTTTCTCTCCACTTATAATTTCATCTCTTACTACAACTGTTCTTAAATTTGGATTTGTAATTTTTGAAGAATCAATATCTTCTATTTTCTTTTTTGTGGATATTTTCCAGTCACCATTCGTCCATTGTGGGTCAATAATTACATAAGGCTGTTTATTTACATATATTACAGAACCTTCATTAAATATACTATTTAAGGTCACTCTAATATTATTGTCAATATAGCCTTTTCTTGTTGCTTCTTTAATTCCATCTTTTGTTGCAGGAATTTTTTGCTGATTTTTATTCAAATGATTTACTAAAGAGAGAAATAAACCTTTATTAAAAAAACTCTTTTTTCTTAAGTTTTCTGGAATTTCATTAATTTGGTTTTGGCTATATCTAATTAATGGATCAAATGCGACAGTTTCATCATCCTTACTTATATCTTTTATTAACATAGAAGGTTTAAACTTAAATTTTTGGAATCCTGGAATACTTGTAATTATATTTATAGTTAATTCGTTTGGAATAGTAGTCATACTTATAATAATATAATATTATTATTGCCTTTATTGTATTTAAAATAAAATTGACATTAATAATTGAAATACTAAATACCGCATATAACAAATAACAATGTCATTAATGCTTGAAATTAACGATTTAATTGAAGGAACTGTTTACAAGCGTCCTTCTGCATATATTAAAACACCTTATGTCGCAGATATTGTGCCATTTGGTGAAGAAGAGACGATATTAGGTCATACTGCTTCACTTGGTTGTTGCGGTTTGGCTGATGTAGGTGCGACTATTTTGATGGCACCTGTTCCAGAAAAAAATAGAAAAAATGACGATAAACTTCACTGCGAATATCGTGTATATTTGTCTGTAATTAAAGAGCGAGGACACGAAACAATTGTAGGCATTCATCCCAAGTTGGCCGAAGAATTAGTTGAATCCGCGCTAAATAAAAATTTACTGAGTTCATTACAAAATGTATTGACATATAAGAGAGAAACGGCGATTTATGTTGCTGGTAAAGTGGATTCGCGATTTGATTTTACTGGAATTGATTGTAATGATGTGCCATTTATTTTAGAAGTCAAGAATGTGCCGCTTGCTGATTATGAGGATATTACTGCAAAAGACAGGAAAAAAAGGGTCGCATTATATGACGCAAAAGAGTTTGACTCGAAGGTCGCATATTTTCCAGATGGGTATCGCAAAAAAACAGATGATACTGTGAGCCCACGTGCTTTAAAGCATATTAAGGAACTGACGCTTATTAAACGCGCATCAAAAACAAGGTGTATAATGTGTTATGTTATTCAGCGAACAGATGTAGAGAGTTTTCAGCCGTCTATTATAGACCCGGAATATAGAACTGCATTTTATAACGCAATGGAAGCGGGGGTAGAAATAATAACTTTAGTAGTGAATTGGACGAGAGAAGGAAAAGCATATTTTGTTAAAGATAATTTAAAAATAAATGTTTAGATATAAATTTAAATTTCTAAATATAATATATTATGCCACCAAAAAAAATAGAAAGACAATCTCCAGTATCAGATACAGGAATGCCAGAACAAAGTTCAACACTTTTTTCTACGCCAGGAACTGAAACTGTAAAAAAACCTAGAAAACCACGATCACCAAAATCTGATGTTGCAACTGCAGGAATAGAGACATCTACACCTATATCTTCTACACCAGGAACTGAAACACTTGTAAAAAAACCAAGAAAACCACGATCACCAAAATTAACCATTGGTTCTGAAGTAATAAGTTCTAATTTATCAGATACAGGAACAGAAGAAAAACTTAGTTCAAAATCTTCTGATGTTGGTTCTTCTAATATTGATTCAAAAAAAGCATCAGCATCAAGTTCTGTTGGTGAACCTGTTGGAGATGATTTTGAAGGTCCGGATACAAGTATTTTAACTCCATTTAATAAAGGTAATGATGAATTTCAAAGTAGACTTGCTAGTTTAACACGTTCAGATGCTCACCACGATTTAGGTGCGGTATTTAAAGATACAACATACAATAAAGATTTAGACATTCAAAAAGCATATAATGCTGGTATTCCAAAACCTGCAACTGAAGCATATCATGAAGGAGAAGCATTTGCGTCTGTTGTAATGAGTGCGGACTTTCAGGGCACCACAATTCAAGTACAAGACGACCCAAAAGCAGAAGATAAATTACTTGAAGCACTAAATGCGGTTCCTGACTGCACTGCTGGATATAACGGAAGTTATAGTGTTTTTAATATTGGTGTTCCAAGTATGCCTATTTTTAAATATAAAGTTGTTAAATTTATTACACAATGTTCAAATAATTCTGGATTTAAAATTACAAAACCTGATGGAACACCTGGTACATTAGAAGACATAGCATGTAAAACCAATTTTGGTAAAACATTTGTTGAAAACACAAAATTAGGTGAAGACGAACAAGAAGCCGCTATTATTGTAGATTTTAGTCAACATCACTTTATAGAAGATTTAACATTAGGAGAAGAATCTCAATTTAAAGTTCACTATTTAATGACACCTGAAGTTGTTAATGACCCTGCAGGCAAACCAAATGTAAATAATAAATCACTTTTTGGAAATAAAAATACAGGTGTAAAATTAATATCTTATGTTGAAACAAGTGACGCAATAACTAGTTATACAAAATTTGATTATACTGATCCAAATACAGCAAATAACTTTTTTTCAAATTATGATTTTACATTATCACCTATTAAACAAATTATTACAAAGCAAAAGGCAGAAAAATTAATTACAACCCTTAATATTAAATATGATACACCAACCGGCAAACCTTTAACCGATACTATTGAAGATAGTAAAGGTGAAAATAGTATTACCACTGTAACTGGTTATTTAAAAAAACTAATGGAACAAATTAAAATAAAAGTAGATAATGCTGTTACATTTAATTTTAATTCAAAAATACAGCAAAAAAGAGGAGGTGATTGGTTTCAAGCTTTATCATGTATTGATGCAAGAAATCGTTACATAAGACAAATTTTACCTTTTGAATCAAAAGAAACTATTCAACTAAAACAAAGTTGTCCTGTATATCTAGTAACTCACGATAGAATTGCGGTTTCATTTGCTCTTTTAAATGGTGTAAATGTTATTTATTTAGATTATTATGGTCGTATATTTATTTTTAAAAACGCAAGCGATAGAACCCTTAAAGGCTCTGGAAAATCTATGGAGAATTTATTGTTTAACGGGATTAAAGATAAGTGGTTTAAAGAAAATGGAGAAATGGAAGACCAATTGTATCAACTACTTGCAACTGCAAATAAATACAATGAAGATAGAGATGTATACTTAAATACTGGCCTTGGTACTTCAAAAGGAAAACTTAATGATTTTGAAAATATGTGTAATAACATGGTTACTACATTTAATACATTAAATTTAACTGGTAAAAATCCGGTAATAAAGTTTCAAAAAGACGTAAAATCAAACTTACAAAATTTATTTATGGCCGCAGTTGAATTGGCATTTATTAAAATTAATTTAATTGACATTAAAAATGATATTGAATTTATAAATAATAATTCTAATTTATTTGCTTTCGATTTTGATGAAGATGATGAAAATTTAAAAATTAAAATTAACACATATAGTAAAGCCTTAAATAATATAAAAGGTGTTCAAGATAAGTTTGGTATTTTACCAAGTCAAAGTTCTTTTACACAAGCATTTGCAAATTGGATTAATGGAAACGTTACTAAACTTGATGTTTATAAAAGCGCAAAAAAAGTTTTAGACGATTTTAATCCTGATAGCCCAGAAACTTCTATATTTGATTTTAATAGATTGTTGTCATTTTTTAGTAAAGATAGAACTGAAGAGAGAAAAACGGATTCTAATATATTTTTACCATTTATTCAAGATATTTATTTACAAAACAAAAATAATTTATTATCTGTTTTAAATGCGTTAACTCCA
>Ga0194117_10002640_pt1 | contig 18819 bp, 11 predicted proteins | sample TA2MahsurfametaG_FD_160579 | JGI IMG/M metagenome (GOLD analysis project Ga0194117, IMG submission 160579) | Freshwater microbial communities from Lake Tanganyika, Tanzania - TA2015009 Mahale N1 surface | ecosystem: Environmental > Aquatic > Freshwater > Lake | place: Tanzania: Lake Tanganyika...
TGCATAATTTAAATATTTTGGAGATTACCAATCTTTGCAGTTATAAAAAGACAAAAATCAGAATTAAGAGCCATTAACAGAGTTACTCAGAAAGCACACTAAAAAGTACACAATTGAAGCGCATTCTGAAAGGAACTAGTTCCATTTGCCTGTATTAGAAAAATATAGGCATAAAAAAGATTTTCGAAAACGCAATACTACATAGCAAAAGTTGGTACGAGGACTAGATAGTATCGAAATAAATATTAGAACACCAGTTAGTAAACCTTCAAACTATAGTAAATAAAGATAAGGGTATTTTTCAGCTCTATCCATGAATAAACGAACAGAAAGTTCATTAGAAGAAGATCAACATAAAATCAGCTCCGGGAGAGATCAAAGCCGTATAAAAAAGCAGGCAATAAAGTAATATTTCAGTAATTACAAGTAACAGTTCAAACATCGAATGAAAAGTATATCTGAAGCTATTAAACTATATACTTGATTCTTAAATTATGATATAATTCTTTCTATATAAGTATCAAGATGGAGCCACCAAAACAGTAACCCGCCAAGATAACCAAATTCAAAAACCTATCTGATGCTGAGAAAGATACCCTCATAAAAAATGCAAAGAAGAAGTAAGTTTATTTTGATTTAGAAATGCTGATGGAGTGATCATCATTATAGAAGCTCATCCTCTTTGCAAAATCTTCAAAGATCTACCAGAATTCAAATACATCGTGTCAAAAAAGGACAATCTTCGTGAAGTTGACACCAAGATCAAGAAAAAAATTGGAGAGGTTGACAAGAAGCTAGCCAACCAGAGTGTATTTTTATTTACTGAGAACAAGTTACTTAACAGAGGTATTAGTTTGGATATATAGACACTTCAATTGAAGAATTGTATAGCAAATACAAAAACTTCAAGGATGGTGTAGTTTACCTTTACTATGCTAACGTTGATAGCTTTTGATTGTATTTAGATTATATCTAACAAACAAATTATCATCTTTATGAACGCATTTAATCAATCCAGAAGATTCATAAGACGAATTCTCCATTTAATGTTCTGTTAAGATAAAGAATTTATTTTTCATTTGATTTTTTTTGTTGTGTTTAAACTATTTGTAAGGAAGATCGAGAAATCCAGAGCTAGAGAGCAAATAGTTTTTGATAAGCTTAAGCTATTGTTTTGACTCGATTTAAATCGCTAAAAGAAGAGAAAATAAAAATAGATTTCATATAAAATTTATTTCTAAGATTAATTTACAACTTTTAAGAGCTATGATTTTTTACAACCACACAAGAAACTAAACTAAAATCAAAATAATTATTCCAAAAGTAAATTTTATCAACTTAAAAATATTACTTAATAACTAAGTATAAACTCTAATCCCTATAAACTTGTTTCTTTTGTGTTTATAGATTGCAGCTGATATCTCTATCTTTTAATTCTTTTAATAATAAATAGAAACATATCTACATAGATAAACCCATGTATTGGGAAAGCTATTATAACAACCACCAGCTTAATACAATTATTAAGCATTATCTTGTTTATCTTGTTTCGGAAATGACTTTGAGCCAAGGGTATCTTGATAGACTAAAATTATATGTTTATTTAAAACACAATAATACTTTTATATTTTTGTCTTTGATTAAAAACCAGAAGCAAAGAATATCAAATGTTTTTTATTAATCCAGCTTAGAAGAAAAGCTTACTCGTATTTTGCTAAAACGAATCCAAAGCAAAAAATGACTCAGAATTGTTGTAAATTTTAGCTAAAAACTCGTTACATCGACTATCTTCCTTCTTCTGTATAATCGCCGTTAACTCCTAGAATTTTAGAATGGATTATCCCTACAAGAGGCACTCTATTTGTCTAATAGCTTCACTTAGCTCAATTCTTTCCCTAATGTACTTGCTATTGAGTTTCTGATGTTCTTGATAGGCTAGTTTATAGCATTTCAATGCTAAAATTCCCGTTATCTACGGATAGATATCTTAATCGATAATCTTATCTACATTTTTGATAAGCTCTGTAATATTTTGATGCAGTCTTTAATGTTGATACTCTTAGTCGAATTTACTTGGTTTCTTCTTGAAAAATTTCATTTCCACTGGAGCTTTGTTTTATTTCTAAAATACGATATCGCTTTATTTTCTTTGTATTCTGTTAAATTAAGATAAAGCTCTTGGACAAGGTAAAGCTTGAGGCACTTTCTGTAATTTGAGATTATTAGCTGCGAATTAAAATAATTAGTCCCAACTGACTCTCTTGAAATGATCTTTGACTAAACATTTCTTTATGAAATCCTACAAATTTGAACTAATAGCATTTATTTCTTTATTAAAAAGTAGACTTTTGTTATCTAAGACATTTATCAATCTAGCAATTGAACTTTCTTCAAAAGGACAGAATCCAAAAGCCATCTAGTAAGCAACTACTCCCAAACTCCAAATATCAGCCTTTATGGTATAAATCTCTCCTTTCAAAACCTCAGGAGCCATATAGATGGGTGAGCCTAACATAGTTTGAGCTAAGTCTCTTTGATTTTCCAAACTTTTACAAAACCCAAAATCTCCTATTTTTATTTTCCCATTATGAAGAAGTATATTAGTGGGTTTTAAATCACGATGCATGATATTATTCGCATTAAGTATTTTAAATGCTTCAAGTAGTTGTTCTAAAAACTACCAAATTTTAATCTAACTTAATTTACCATTTCGTTTGATCTATTGGTCGAGAGTACCCGCATTACAGAACTCATAAAAGAAGTAAAAGTTGTTAATTGTTTTCAATATCTCAATAAAACGTACAATATAGGGTGACTCTATCTTATTTAATACTTATATTTAGTTTAGAGTACATTCCTACAACTTCGGATTCTCTTTAAACCTCTTTACATTTATTACTTTCACTGCCACTTACTTTCCTGTCTTACTATCAACTCCCCTATAGACTTTGCCATACTCCCCCTCTCCAATTTGCTCGTGAAGAGCGTAGTTTTAAATAATTTTTACCATCCGTTAATTATATTTAGTATTATAAGGATAAAAAAGATCAATTCTCTATATTCGGTATAGATGTTTTTTATAATATAGAGACTACCTGAGTCAATTTTAAACACTTACTTGATACGCATGTGTATCCTATTTTTTTGCAATCTTTTGCTGTCTCGCAGCTTTGACTTTCTTTTTGGATATTAGAGAATTTTAGTTTAACACATTCTCCGTTTACAAAATCCTCGTCCGAAGCACAGATTTTAGGTATTTTTATACAGGGTAGTTTGAAAAAATAAATTATTTTTGTATCCAGACAAGGCGAACAATCATCAATAAAATTTTTCTTAACTCCTTAAGCTGTAATTCCACAAGAAACTATAAGTTTAGATTTATCACATTTATATTTTTCAAAATCTTTACACTTGATTCGCATGCTATAATTCAAGGTGAAAAATTTCTTTTTATAAGGATACTCCTTTCTTATGCATAAACCACTTTCACATTTGAATCCTATTACACACTTGACATCTTTGCAACTGCTATAATTCAAGGTGAAAAATTTCTTTTTATAAGGATACTCCTTTCTTATGCATAAACCACTTTCACATTTGAATCCTATTACACACTTGACATCTTTGCAACTGCTATCAATTTGAGTCAAGACAGCAGTAAAGAAGAGAAAAGTGATCAAGAGAATATAGATTTTGGAAGACATATATTTGATATGGAATAACAACAATCTTTCCTTTTCTATTCATTATGTAATGCTTAAATACTCTTGTACTTAGTTTTTTTATTTTGCAAAATTTTGAATTTGAAAAAGAAAAAAGAAATAGATCAAATAGAAACGTTATCTTAGGCTTTAGCTCATAATAGTATCTTAAGTGTATTAAATTACTCTCTAACGATCCTGTCTTCAAACGTTGTGGATAAATCTAATAACTTTATTTTTATTCTAGATTGTTTCATTTTTTTCACTTACTTTTCCATTAATTTCTAATTAATTCCATTGGAAATAGATAGAATCAAGTGTTAAAACTCAAAAGGACTTATAAGTTTATAAAATCTTTTTGAAATCATGAACCAATAGCTCAAAGGATTAACTTTCTTCGATATGATCAAAAGAGCTTCCTCTAAAGAATTTTTGCAATTTGATCTTTCTGATGCATCTGAGGAAAATCCAGAAAATTTCTTCGATTTACAAACGGAACAAGGTGCAGTATGGAGAACAAATCTCCTCATAGAAGGAGAGGAAGAGAGGCGGGCTAAGACTATGCTTCTCTGCAGAGTGACTAGCATTGAATAAAATTTTGATAACACATCAATCTTCAAAATCCATCACAAATTCTGACATTAACATGATATCTGTATGCCTATAAGTAAAATATTCAGTTTAAAAGTTTGCAACTGTTTGTTTGTTTATAAAAGATTGTCTAACGACCTTATAATATCAGAATTAAGATGTAAACTATGTTTTTTAGTTATAAGTCATTATCATTTGAAGTTTGTTTAAATTAATAAAGAAGGGATCAATGTGAGAGTTCAACAAACTTTTATAACTTAGTCTGTATTTCCTACCATATTTTGACTGTATTATCCATGAAGTTTTGCTAAAACTTGGTTAGTCTCTTCAATGTCCGACGATAAAATTATCTTTTCGCTGTTTTGTAGCCTTCAATCTAAATAAAGCATACTAATCCAACGATTATACTTCTTAACGTTTAAATAGACTACTTTTATTTTTTCAATGTTTAAGTCTAGACTTCAAGTTGGTATTTTATTTCATCTGCTGTGCCTTTCATTGTTATTGTTTTAATATTTTTCTTACCTGATGAAACTTCGGCTATAGCTGCCATATTTGAATCAATTTTTGTTTGTAGTTCCTTAGATTTGTCTTCATAGAGTTAAATACTTTTAAGAAGTTCCTCAAATGCTCGTCCATCTCTTTCCTCATTTTTGATAAGATCATAGAGTAGCCAATAAGGGTTAGTAGAGGTGATTTTTTGCATGATTTTTTAATGTTTGAGCATCTGATTTTACTCTTTATCTGCATAAAGCAATCGATTAGGTTCGATGAAGCCAGTTAAAATCACTTCTTCATACATTCTGGCATTAAAGAGAAAGTCATCTATATTAATACACTTTTACTATAAGCTTTGTTGTACCTATCTCTGTCCATTGCCAACTATTTTGCCTACTTTCTATAGTCTAGCAGTAGTTTTTTGTAATTCTAAAGTTTGTCATTGAAATTGTAAATTTATTGGTAGATATTAAAATCTATCTCTTTCTAAATTATCCATTTCTTACTACTGTTAAGAAAGAAAACAATTCTTTGTATCGCGTGATGATTGAATTTGTTGAGGGTATAGGCCATTTGCTGTAGGTATCGCTTAAATTTATTTACTGTGAACGAAGCAAAGACTGAAATTCCTCACAATAATATAGATATGGTCTTGATCCAACTTTTTTCAAAAAGTCATTTAGATATCTTCCTCTTTTAAGATTTATATCTTCCTCATTTTTAGTTATGGGATTTTTACTTGGCAAACTAGGTATCAAACATCCCGGCCAAGCTTTCTTCATAGCCTATCTCATTTAATGAAACTCGTTAAATCTTCTCCACACTTAAAATGCTCCATTTTTGTCATGACCTTTTATTAAATAGACTGTATGTTTTTTCAATGCTGAGCCTCTCGATTCATGTTTTTCAATGCCTATGTTGATATCTACACTGGTTTCTTCTGGTTTGTGTTACGCTGTGTCCTCTTTTTCAAAAAAGTCCTCTTCGAAGTGTCTTTACTAATCTGAATCCATTAATCAATAATATAACACATTTGTTTGAGTAATTAATTACGCCTTTAGATGTTTTTATCTCTAACTACTCAATAAGAAAGGGGCAATAAAGATATTTATCTGCATGAATAATTCAATTTTTTTTATAATTCAAGCTTGATATTTATTTCATTTTTTAATAATTATGCAGATCACTTTCACTAATAATAATGTTGAGAAGAAGAGAATAAAATAGGTAACAAAGATGTTCTTACATGAGTATAATGCTATAATCTCTGAAGCATAGGATGGATTTTATAAAAATTTACTTATTTGGATACTGGCTTCTTAAGATTGACTGCTTTCAATAATGGTTTCTTATCGCATACTTCCGGGAAATGGGATTCTAAAATTTGAAAAATGGTGGAAAACACCCTCTCTAATATGACAGCAAACTCTATTTAATACTATTGATTGGCAATCTTATTCAAACTTAATAACTAATCTTTTCTTTTTACAATAAAATCTTTATAAAATTGGAAGCTTGAACAATTGACAAAACTATGTTTTTAAAAATGAGTTTTCGCAACAAATTAAAATATGCTGATTTCTATAAAATACTCGTTTCTGCTCAAAACATAGAACAAATGAAACAAAATGATTTATTTTTTGTGTATCTTTTTAATGGTTTCCGCTAATGGATATTCTGTTTGTATTTAATAATTAAGAACAAAAATTTAAAATGCTTAAAGATAAACTACTATTACTGCTTATATTCCTAGTCCTCTCAAAATAGCAATTTACTACCTAGTAAACTTAAATATTAGAAAAAGCAAAAGCAGCTCTTGATAGTCATCTTTACTTAGGATAGAGATGGGGCATGCAATACCATTTTTACCGTCCAGGTCTTTACAAATATGGACCTAATCAATGGCTTTGGGATTCATGTTTTCATATGATAGCTTGGTCTCGCCTAAATGTGACAAACTCAATTTTGGATTTGAGAAGTATGCTCTCAAAACAAGACAAAACCGGTAGAATACCAGAAATGATTTATTGGGGTAAACAAACAAAAAGGGATGCAATGATGAATAATTTTTTTCATTCTGACCCAACCTAAACTGACATTACTCAAATGCCCATGACTCCGATTGCTTTGAAAAAGATTTACGAGGTAACTAAAGATAAAATATTACTCTCTGAATTTTTACCAAAACTGATAAGATATCACTAATGGTGGGCTAATCAACGGCAACCTGACAAAGATGGTCTTGTAGTGATAATCCATCCATGGTAATCAGGACTTGATGCATCTCCTATGTACGATTAAGCTTTGAAAGTTTAGAATGATCATCCTAAGTTGAAAGAACTGTACTCCAGATTTATTGAACTACAGCTTTCATATAAGCATATTTACAAATGGAATCAAACACTGATTGTTTCAAAAAAGAAGCATTCACCTAAATCTGTATTTTTGGACTATTTTGTGATCAAATAAGTCGGAGTCAATTCTATTTATACTTATGGATGGAAGATATTGGCAGACTTAAGCTAAGAACTTGGAAATCAATTTATGGTAGCAAAATGCAGCCAAAATTACAATCATTTCCTCAAGGGACTCTTATCTCTTTACAATGAAGAAAAAGGAAGATATGTTTCCAAATACTTAGATGCTGATGAATACAAAACAGCACATAAAAATACAGTTCAAACACTATTTCCTTTGATAGTGCCCGACATTCCTCAAAAACATAAAGATAACATAATTTAGATGCTCCAAAGTGTAGAATTTTTTTAAATTAGGATAAACATTACAAATCAGACTACCCTATCCCAACTGTTTCTAGATCTGAATGCGCTTACAATCCTATATATACGATTAATCTGATGTGGAGAGGTCCAACCTGGGCTCCTCCCAATTACTTTATCCTCTAGGCCTTGAAAAATTAAAAACAGTTAGTTCTTTATAAATAAATAGCGTACAAATGGCTAAAAGGAGTTACATAAAATGGTATATGGTAGATGTGGAATCCTTAAACAGGAAAACCTTATGGAGTGAGATAGTTGGGAATGAGTACTAGTATAGTTGATATCATTTATACCCTTCAAGAACTTGATTGATTTTTATAACGTTTTGAGATTGTTCGAGAATATTTAGATTCGTATAAAAGATAATTCAATTAAGCTTTAGTATTTAGTAAAGTTGTGAATGATAAAAATTATTCTAAAAGATATACTAGCCTATAAAGTTTAAGTTCCTCTTCTTTGGTTCGTCGGTCTACTCATTCTAGTCTTCAAATTTGGTTACTAGGTTTCAAAAAGAAAATACTATCGTTAAAACAGTTAAATTCTAAAGGTTGAATCTATCATACCATTTAAAAGTGACCTCGAATACTCAAAGTCTCCGCTCTAAAAAAGTTATAAAGATTCATCATTTGACTCACATGATTGTAAATTAAATCCTGTTTCATAAATTAAAGAATAAATAAAAGAAGGAGCATCCCAAAACTAAAATATTGTTTCAGATTTGCTGAAGTAAAAACTTGGTTTATAGTCAAAGAAGTTACAATCAACAAGTTTCTTGTAGATTAGGATATAACCTTCCAATAATTTGAAGTATATGAGAAAGATTTAGAAGCATGAACTTGTAACTGATTACTAACTACAATCATAAGAAAATTCTACTTAAATCATTCACTTTAAAAACAGTTCGAATGTAATGCTCTCATAACCAAATTCTTGCCTATCTGTAGTAGCAAGGCAAGATCACACTATGAAGTTGATTTCTCCCATTTTTTAACAACAATTCGTCAAAATGAACTATTTTAGTGATTTCATGAAAAACAAAGAAATCACATCTTGGTTGACTGAGACAGGCAGATTCAACAAATTCTATAGGAAAACGAAGATTATAGGAAAAGGTGGTTTCGGTTGCGTTTTTAAGGCGGAGAATATTTATGATTAGAAGTAGTATGCGATAAAAAAAATAATAATTGATGGAACTGTTAAACTGAACGATCTTTTACGTTAAGTAAGCATAATTAGTAAATACAATCATCCAAATGTTGTTTTTTACTATACATGTTGGATTGAACTTTCAAATTTAGATGAGATAAATCAAATATCTTCCTTCATTTAAAGTAGGATAAAAGAAAAGCAATCTAAAAGTTCTAAACTGGAATCTTTGAATTATGTATCAGAGAATAGTGGATTCGAGTTTGAAAAGAGTTAAAATAAAAAAAGTAAATCTAAAAAATCAATTAAAAATAGTTAAATTGTATTGGTCAAATAGCCATTTCAGTCTAACCAGATAGATCTTATCAATATATATACTCTACACATACAAATGGAACTTTGTGATGCCAGTTTATATGATTATCTCAGAAATAGAAAAACCATTGACTATAAGTAAACTTTTCAAATTTTGACCCAACTACTACAAGGCCTATAATTTCTACATTCGAATGGTATAGTTCATAGAGATCTTAAACCTGGCAATATACTCATGAATAAATATAAAAATCAAATCAAAATTGGAGATTTTGGATTGGCTACTTTAATATAGAGTCATTCTGACCATTCCGGAAGAAACAAAGTAGGGACACCTCTTTACATGGCTCCTTAACTGAATTCCATTGTACCCGTTGTTAAGTAAGATATGCATTTGGTGGATATTTTTTCATTGGGAGTTATCTACTATGAACTTCTGAATTAATTTAGCGCATGTACTCAGCATTAAAGATACTAAAAGATACATTCATTACAACGAAACAGTGTAAATTTTGAGTCAAGATTATTAAAAGAAGAAAAGAAATTTATTAAACTTCTAACTAAAAATTCAAATACAAGACCATCAATAGTTGAAGTAATGCAGTCTACTTAGTTCGCTGTTTTGAAAAGAAAATACGAAATCTGAAGAAATAAATAAAGTTTGATAGTGTATTTCATTTATCAAACTATGTTTATTTTTTTTTATAAACTATATTTGCCTAATCTTCTCAAATAAGCTAAAATGAATGTATTCGATTTATTGAAATAAAATTTAATACTCATTAAGAAAAAATGTTTGGATATATGGAGAAAATGATAAATAAACAAAAAATCATAGAGGTAGCATAATTTAGCTATTGGTTTGGATAAACTCTTAGTTTATATTGCCATTATAATATATTTACAGTATTCTAGTTAATGTTTAGAAGAATCTTACGATCAGCCTACCGCTTTCACGAGGTCAAAAATGCAGAAGAGTACAAATAACTCGTCCAAACTTTGAAAAACCCATATGTAGTCGGCTTCTTTGCCGATTGGTGCACTCATTGCAAAGAATTATTCCCCGTTCTTACGCAAATTGAGAAGTAGAGTAATGGGACCTGGGATTTGATAAAAGTAGATGTTGATAAAAAAGATCTACGCGATATCATTCAAAAACATGATGCTACGACAGTGCCCACTCTGGCATTTTATAAGGGACATCAAAAGCTTTTCCAAAAAGTAGGAATTAAGGAATCTTAATTCAGGAATTTGTTGGAAAAATATTTGGGAGTAAAATGATAGACTAAGCCATTATTAGAGTTAATATGACTGTTTTAGTTATAAAGTCTTTATTAGTTGACGTAGTCTTATTTTTGGTTATTACTATTTTAATTCTTCGCCAGACTTTGTTTGAAAGTTAAATATAAGCTGATATAAAGTTGGAACAGTTTATAAACATTTCGATGGAAAAAGGAAAAATTCATCACATCGATTTTCTTTATAATGATCTCTATCAATTTACCTGCTCTTTTACTTATTTTCAAGCTCGAAAACATTAAAACTAGGCAACCTTTTATGTATTCTTTAGAAAGCATGCTTTTAGTGGACAGTACGCCATCTTTGCAGGCCTCTAATAAGTCAGAAAATTCATTCATAACTTTAAAATTCATCCTTAACAGTAAGCTTTCCTCAGAAAAACTCTTCCTAATCTTACCACATAGTATTTTTAGTGGTTAAACCAAGATTTCAGTTCAAAAGTCAAAGTAAAAGCATTTAGAGAAGGATAAATAGTCTTTGCGAGGGAACCTCTAATCTCCTATACAGGTCCTTTGGGTTTTGTTCAAATTCTATAAACACCTATCCTTAACCTCCTAGGTTTCGCTACTCTTGTAACTACAAATGCAAGCAGAATGGTTAAAGCAGTGACTCCAAAAAAGTGTGTTTAATTTGGAATAAGAAGAGCTCAAGGTCCTGATGGAGGTCTAACTGCAAGTTCCTATGCCTATCTAGGAGGTTTCTAAGGAACTTCGAATATGAAAGCATCACAAATTTTCGATATTCCATGCATTGGTACAATGTCTCATGCATTTGTAACAAGTTTTACTTCTCTAAAATAAGTTTAGGAGTTCTCTATAGGTAACATAAACATTGTTCAAAGAGCATTATAAATCCGAAAATAATTGGGTTGGAATAATACAAATGAAGGAGAACTTACTGCTTTTTTGAGTTACGCCAAAACTTTTAGCTACAATTTCAAGACTTTAATTGATACTTATAGTGATTTATAATCAGGCCTCTTAAATACTATAATCATAGCCAAAGCTTTGTCATAGGTAGGGATAAAATAATTTGGTATTAGATTGGATTCAGGTGATCTTTGCTAGCTTTCAAAAAGATGTCGATAAATATGGCTCAAATACTTGCCTTAATGTAAATTTACAATCTATGCTTCTGATGATCTTTACGAATAAAGGTTAGTTTAGATTTAAGAAAATAAGAGTTAAGCTGATGTTTATGCTATTGGAACCAATATAGCCTCTTGCAAAAAATAACCAGCTTTAGGCTTAGTCTGTAAACTCACGAAAATAAATGGTCTTTCGAGGATGAAACTTTCAGCTGATCCCTAAAAAGCCACTTTGCCTGGTGACAAAGCTGTCTACAGAATTCGGACTAATAATTCAGACAAAGCCTCCTTTGATTTAATAGCATTAGAAGGAGAATAGATTATCTTAGGTGAGAATAAATTGTTCTTTTTAAAAAAAGAGTAAGCTCACTCGATAAATATTACAAAGTTCTGAAGAATGAATGAAACATTCGAAATTGCTTAATTTACTCATACCCTGAAGTAAAATAGATAGATATTACACAAATCTATGAATGAACTTCCTGAAAATCTGTTTGCTTTGAAAGTATAAACGACTCATCCCATCCTTTTGACATAGGCATACCTCAAAGAGTTTAAAGCGATTAGATAATCTATACATCAAAAGAAATGATGAGTATATAGTTTACTACTAACTATCTTAAATTCTTAGAAATAACATAAAAAATGAAAGATATTGTTATGCTGTATATTTCATAAAATTTCTTATTGTTTTCTTATATCTTTTATACGTCATATTTTACATGCAACGTCTCTCTTTGATAAACGAACACATCTCAAAACAAAATACAAAACCTTTAAATGGAAAAACTGTAGTCATTACAGGAGCTTCAAGAGGTATCGGCCTCGCTATAGGATTGAGATGTGCTAAAGATGGAGCAAATGTCGCTATTTTGGCAAAAACAACGACCCCCCAACCAACTCTTTAAGGTAACATTTATTTCATTAAGGTACAATCTATACAGCTGCTGAATAAATTAATAAAGCTGGTGGCAAAGCTTTGCCTTTGGTTTGCGACATAAGAAATTAGCAGAACGTCAAATAATGCATCCAAAAAGTTGTAGATACTTTTGGGGGAATAGATATCTTAGTCAACAACGCCTCAGCTATCAATTTGATAGGTAGTATTGACCAATCGATGAAAAAATATGATTTGATGCATCAGATTAACACCAGAGGAACTTTTGTTGTTTCCAAATACTGCTTACCACATCTATTGAAATCCAAAAATCCTCACATTCTTAACTTATCTCCTCCATTAAATATGGATCCTAAATGGTTTGGCAACCATCTTGCTTATACTATGGCTAAATACGGAATGTCAATGTGTGTGCTCGGAATGGCCTAAGAATTCAGATCCCAAGGAGTAGCTGTAAACGCATTATGGCCTAGAACTGCTATTGCTACAGCTGCAGTAAAAAATATTCTTGGTGGAGACAATTCTATAAGATTATCACGAAATGTGGACATAATGTCAGATTCAGCCTATCTCATATTGACTTCAAATAGTAAATAAAACACAGGCAACTTTTATATAGTATATTTTTGGTAATTTAGGATGAAGATGTTTTAAAAAAACATGGAATTAGTGATTTTACTAAGTACAGAATGGATCCCAAAGCAAAAGAAGAAGAGTTACTTCATGATTTCTTCGTTTAGTGATTGCTTTGCTTTGAAGTCGTTATTCTTTCATTTTTTAGATTGTAAACTTGAAATACTTATAACTTACACAGTCAAATCGGACATAATTAAAGAATATTTATATATTTATTTGCAATAATTTATTCATGATTTTTCAGATAAAATAATTGTTTATGAAATTATCACTTCGCTTATTCTTGGTGAATGAACAGTCTCTTTTAGGTCCATTAATTTGATAATTCAAGTATTTGAAATTCACATATTTTGCTTCGTAAAAATAAATTTAATATGGGAAAATCAGGAAAGTTATAAGTATCGATAAACTATCATTTCAAAATTTGGTTTTTAAATTCTTCATCCTTGCTAAAAGCTCCATACTTTTCTTTTTTGTATCTTATACTCTTTAATTCAAGGTGTTTTTATATTATTTACTAGTTCCGTAGACTGAACCATCACTTCTGCTAGATTTTATGTCCCATGATTAACGTGTTTTGAATGAATCAACTTTTCTATATGAGGCGAAGCTTTCATTTTACATTTTATCACTTTGAGATCTGTCCTCTAAGCTCTAATTTTCTGAAGAATGTTTCAGATGATTGAAAAAGGCTGATATTTTTTTTTAGTTTTCCATGTAATTTACAAGTTTATTCTCATTGTCAATTTAAAACTCTTTAAGGAAGTACTTTATTTTAATATCCTTATTTAAACCAACACATTTAGGATCAAAGATAAATTTCACACCTTTACCCGTAAGATGACCTGCTAAGCTAGTCAACTAAAACTCAAGTTGTTCTATGATATCCTCTCCCATATCTAGAAGCCATTTGTCAATTGTTAAAGGAACATATTAGTAGTAAAATGAACATATGTTTTTTGTACTGTGTTCAGCATGTACAAACGAAATTAGTGATTAGCTCTACAGGCTTGAAAGGATATCGCACATTTTGTCAAGAATTTGAAGTTGATGTTGATGTTAAAACATTATATTTTTCCTGACAAGCACGGCTTGCTAGGTGGCTTAAGTAACCAGACCGAAAGGATATTCTTACTGCATATCTACGATTGCATAAGGGACATGATTGATGACTATTCTCTCCATTTTTATTCTGACCAAAAAAATATTATAAATATCAGGAATGATAATTTTTCTATTGAAAAAGTGACTCAGACTATGCTGAAGGGCCGATATATATTTTCAAATGTGGGTTAGTGCTTTGGATCTAAGATTTTGCAGAGTTTTCGTTACTTTTTGCAGAAAATAACGATAAAAATAGCATGAATTGATATTGAAAAATAAAGGTTTTTAAGTATTATTTCTTCTTTTCTTTATAAGATATATATGAAAAACTTGCTTGGTTTGGAAAAAGACTTAAGTATAATACTTTAAAAAATAAAATAAAAAATTAATCGTAACAGACTTACTGTTAGATTCAAATATTACTTACCCAAAAAAATAAATGTTTTTAAAACTTAAATATATATAAATATTGTTACTTAATTTGGTTTGAAATTTCACAATTCTTCGGCTTTCTCATCTTAAGATGAAATTATAAAGAATTCTCCATCCTATGACTTTATTCTAATTTGGAAGATAAAAGAATGAATAAATTACTTTTGATTTGAATTATAAAACGTTAATAATGAGACTAAATTAAAAGGCTAAAACTTCTGTGTTTTCATAGTACGAAAATAATGAAAACGATTCCATTTCATCAAGACAACTCTAATACTGGCTAAAACAAACTGCTCCCATCGTTCAGCCCAAATTTTCCGGTATTTAATGGACTCTCATGAGTACGAATTCCATTTTTTAACAAGAAGAACACACCCTCCAAAGAACTTAGACATTTTAAAGCATTAATAAAGAAAACGATTATCTTTCATTCAACTCTGCGAGGCCAATTCTCAAAAATACCTCATCAATAACAAAGAGTAAATCGTATGTTAATGCTATGGTTGATCTTCAAAACAAAATAAAACATTTGTAATCAGAAAACTAGAGTCTCAAGTAAACTCTAAATTCTCTTAAAGATGAAAGAACGCGTGTTATCAACGAGTCAGTTCATATTGCAGAGGAGATGAAGAATAGATTGGATATTTTGGAGCCCAAAACAAGAAGAATTTAGTAGCTCACAAAAGAAAATAAAAGATTGAGAGATTTGAGAGAGTAAAATAACAAAAAAACTAAGATCGTATAAAAGATAAACAAAGAAAACTAGATGAAATTGAGTGAATATGAAAAAAATTTACATAATTTACAGCATAATCTAAAGTAAAAATAGAAATACATTTCATAATTATAACTCAAAAGTGTATAGCAAACTAGTTTAGCTGAAAAGAACAAAGAAATAATGCATAAGATACAGGAGAAAAATAAAATTCTCTAAGAAATGAAAGAAAAGTCGACTACCTCAATCATTTAAAAGTATAATAAAAGCGTAGAAATGATTTAAGTGTTGACAACTGAAAATATGAAACTCAAACAATAAAACATGAACTTTAAAGACAAGTACGAAGAAAAATTAAGATACGTCGAATAAAAATATAGAATTGAGAAATAAGAATGGATGAAATTAACTGAAAAACTAAAATTATAGATAGTTTAGAAAAAATAAATCATCAGTAATCTAAGTAAAGATACAATCTACTTCAAAGAAAACTATTAAAAAAAGAACTAATAGCTCATTAAAACACTTAGAGATCATGCCATTTAAATCAGGCAAATCAAGGAGACCCACGAGAAAGAAGCAGTAACATGGAGAGAAAAAGCTGTTCTTTATCTGTAAAAGAAAACTGAAAAGAAAGAGTCTATGATTGAAATCAATAAAGAAAGTATGATAAGAGTTAAAGAATAGTAGCCTAAATATCAAATTTAGTCTCAACTATAGTTTGAAGAACTCAATTCGGTCTAATAAACACCTGAGGTCTAAGAAATTATCATACATTAAACAAGAAGCTTAGACAAAAAAAGTAACAAAAATTCAGGTGCAAAATCTATTGTTACAAAACAGGTTGATTGCTTATCACAAAAAGAATCAAAAAATAAAAGTGCACAGTACAAATCCAAGCAAAAAATGAACTTTGCCATTCAAGAATCAAATGGAAGAAGAAAATCACAAGAAAAAGTAACTTAAAAATCAAGAGAAAAGGAGAAAAGCAAATCAAGATAAATAGCTGAAGGTATTATCAATGAAAATGACCATAGCTTTATCTTAAAGTCTTGCTAACCGATTACTCTTACACATCAGCAAGATCGGGCTTAAGAGTTAATTTATAGTCGCTAACCTTACTACTATAATTCTGCAAACAATCAACTTTCAAAGAATCATATTCCTTACTATTGGTAGCCAAATGAAATACCTTAATTTGGCATATCTCAAAGAGGAAATGCGAATAATAACTAATACTCTATAGAAAAGGCTTTACTAGTCTAAGCGAATAGATAGGCCATACGTTTGATCTAAGAACAGTAAAAATGCATAAATTTACTTAACGAGAATGTAAGTCAAACTTAAAGAGCCTAAAATCTTGGAAGAATGAAGCAGATAAGTGAGCAAATAAAGCTGAACAATTAGAGAATGTTGTAACTAAAAATAAAAATTGCAGGATAAACTAAACAGTGATAATAATATGAGATACATTGATTTTTATCCATATCTATGCTAAATTCCAAAGGCAAAATTTTTTAATTTGTTAACTTACTTTGGAAACCCAAATATAAAGCTAAAATCCTTAAGCATAATTTATTGTAAATCTATATAATAAGTGTTGAAAATAAAAGTAATTCTTTGTTAAAAATCTATTAAACAATCAAGATCAAAATTTGATTTTCCGACTTAACTATCACATACAGAATATGACATGTGCAAACATTTATTCATTCATGCTATACATATTTTTATATTACAATGTTCGAGAGTTTACTTTCAAGTTTTCTTGTATTTTAAATTTTCTGATCAAGCGAATTTTAATATTAAACCAAACATATCCTATTAAAAATAACTTATGTCCCAATTAATCTTCGGCTATTGGAAAATTAGAGGTCTCGGACAGAATATCCGTCTCCTCCATGCCTATTCTGGCTTGGACTTTAAAGAAGTTCAATACGACAACAGAGAAAAATGGTTTAACTAAGATAAAACCAACTTAGGATTTGATTTCCCCAACCTTCCTTACCTCATCGATGGTGACTTCAAACTGACTGAATCATCCGCCATCGCTAAATACATTATCAAGAGATCAGGAAAGAGTGAACTTTTGGGAAAAAATCCTGAAGATTAGGCTAGAGTCAACAACATCTTAGGAGTTATTAATGATGGTTTGAAAGATATTAGAGGTCTCTATTGGAAAAAAGATTATGCTGATGTAAAAATTGAAGTTTTGGAGAAGGCTAGACCTAAACTCAACTACATCAAGGATTTCGTCGGAGATAAATAATGGGCTCTTGGATACTTGACCATTGTCGACTTTGTCCTTGCTGAAATGCTTGCTTATTTCTAAACCCTTTACCCAAGTGAATATAGAAACTACAGTTTCTGGTGGAGAATTAAACACAACTTTGATGAACTTCCAGAAATCCAAAAGTACTATTAAAGACCTGATGCAGTCCATGGACCCTATCTTCCTCCATATGCTGCTCTCCAACCAGTTTCCAAAAGAATTAAAGTTGGATATTGGGGTATCAGAGGAAAAGCTCAAGTCATTAGACTTCTGTTGAGCTATTCCAAACAAGATTTCCAAGATGTTATCTATACATCACCTGAAAAATGGTTCCAAGAAGATAAACTTCACTTAGGTCTTGACTTCCCCAACTTGCCCTATTTGATCAATGGGCCATTTAAGCTCTCTGAAGCTGCAGCCATCCAAAGATACGTTATTAATAAATGGGGTAACAAAGAATTGCTAGGCAAAAATCCTCATGATGAAGCCCAGATCGACTCTTTCCTCTCGATCTTCTAAGAAATTGGTGATGCAATCATTGGATTATTCTTCAATAAAGACCACTAAACTGCCAAACCTGAAGTCATTAAGAAGTATGCTTCAAAACTTGAACTCCTCAACAAGTTTGTTGGAGAAAAGAGTTTCGCTTTGGGATACTTGACTCTCGTTGATTTCATCGTTGCTGAGTACTCTCACTACATCGAAACTGTTTTCCCTGAAGAATACAAAGCCTATCCTTTCTTAAACAGAATCAGAGAGAATTTCGATAATTTGCCTGAAACTAAAGCTTACTATGCAAGTGACAATGCATTTAAAGGAAGATTCTTGCCCCCTACTGCCTTTTATTCAGTTGAGAAATGATCCCTATATAATCCATTTTAACATTTGTTAAGCTATAAATAATACTTAAATTCTGATGAGTACTTCGTATCTGTTTATATTTTTATCTTAATATTACAAGAATAATCTTAGTTCGAGGTTATCATAGAAGTTCAAATTTACTGTAAATGAAAGCATAAAGGTATTTGAATTGACAACTTTGAAAATAATGAAAAGATAAATTTTTGTAGCATTTTTTTTATAGATACTGATTTTACAATCTTATAGTAGTTTATTAAAATCGAATGTGGTGGGATCCGTCAATCACTATGGATAGACACATTATCTCACTCATACCATTCTTCTAACCCATTTAAGCGACGAAATATAACATAAATATAGAGAAAATCGAAGAAATATGTAATTCAAGTGTCGAAAATCTCCAAGTATAATCTCTAATAGGAGCTTTGACTATAATCATTCAAAAAAGTAAAGTGTAACACTTACCCACAGAACTCTCCAT
>Ga0194117_10002651_pt1 | contig 18783 bp, 14 predicted proteins | sample TA2MahsurfametaG_FD_160579 | JGI IMG/M metagenome (GOLD analysis project Ga0194117, IMG submission 160579) | Freshwater microbial communities from Lake Tanganyika, Tanzania - TA2015009 Mahale N1 surface | ecosystem: Environmental > Aquatic > Freshwater > Lake | place: Tanzania: Lake Tanganyika...
AAAAAAATATTCATTTTATTTTATAAAAAAACGCATTTAAAGAGGCTTTTTAAAAAAAAGCCTTACCGAGTTTTACTTCGTAAAATTGGTTGATAAAGCTTCGCTTTATCTCACCCAAAAAATTATTTACTAATTATATATATATTTCAATTTTTTTTTATATTTATTTATAAAAAAAAATATAAAATATTTTTAACTGAGTTTTCATATAAAAAATATTATCATATATTATTAAATTAAATACGTAAAAATTATATAAAGAAATATTCATTTTATTTTATAAAAAAACGTATTTAAAGACTATTTACTAATTATATATATATTTCAAATTTTTTTTATATTTATTTATAAAAAAATATATAAAATATTTTTAACTGAGTTTTCATATATAAATATTATCTAATATTATCTAATTTAATTCATAAAATATATAAACAAATATTCATTTTATTATATAAAAAACGTATTTAAAGGGGCTTTTTAAAAAAAAGCCTTACCGAGTTTTACTTCGTAAAATTGGTTGATAAAGCTTCGCTTTATCTCACCCAAAAAATTATTTACTAATTATATTTATATTTCAAATTTTTTTTATATTTATTTATAAAAAATATATAAAATATTTCTAACAGAGTTTTCATATAAAAAATTTAAATATTATAAAAATTCAATATGTAAAAAATATATAAAGAAAAATTCATTTTATTATATAAAAAACGTATTTAAAGATTATTTACTAATTATATATATATTTCAAATTTTTTTTATATTTATTTATAAAAAAAAATAAATTATTAGGTGTAACTGATTGCTTTACTAATGAGTTATCATTTTATTTATAAAAATAAAATATTTAATGCAAGGATATAAAATATCTTTTATTATTTTATAAAATAATATTTATCATATTACTTTGCTTATTTTGTTTTTTATTTATTTAATTATTTTTATTATTAATTATTATATATTTATGAATAATAATAATGTTTTAAAAAAAAATAATAATATTAATAAAATTAATAAAATTATTAATAAATGGAAAAAATTTGGATTTCCTTATGTAAAAAACTTTCTTAATCCTAATACTATGTTTAATGATCTTAAAAATACTACTAATAATAATTTTTATTTACTTCAAAAATATATTAATTATAATCCTTATCATCTTAAAGAACGATTTATTTTATCTAAAAATATTGATATCAAATTTAGAAATCAATATATATCTATTTTTATTCCTCTTGAAGATTTTTCTAAAATGGATCTTTTAGTTGATTTCTTTACTGAAAATTCTAGAATCAGAGCTAAACTTAAACCTTCTAATAAATCTTTATATAATCATTATTCTGATGGTGATCTTATTCAAAAATCTATTCTTAAACTTATGAATGATAATAAACCTATTACTATCCAAAATTTAAGAGACGTTTTTTATGAATTTAAAGATATTTATAATGCTAGTCCTGAAAGCACTCTATTCTATCTTACTATGTTTTCTATTATTTTTAATAATAAATCTAATCTTTCTGATCTTATTATTATTGATGGAGCCGGTGGATATGGAACTAGATTATTAACTAGTATTATTCTTAATTGTTATTATTATGGAGTTGAACCTAATACTATGTCTATACAAGGATTTAATGATATGATTAAAGATTTCGGAGATTCTAATAAACAAATTATGTTTCATGATGGTCTTCCTGACGCTAAAGGTATTAATAATTTACCTAACCTTTTCGCTGATGTTATTATGTTTAGTCCTCCTCTTTTTGACGGTGAAATTTATTCTAATAATAATAAACAATCTACTAAAATGTTCCCTACTTTTAATGATTGGAAATTTAATTTCCTTTTCAATTCTCTTAAAATTCTTTGGTCTAAACTTAAAATTAATGGATTTGCTATTTTTCAAAGTATGAGATATGATTATATTCATGAATTTATGACCTCTTTACCTAATGCTAAATTTATTGGTGTCATTTCTAGAAAAACTTACGCTGGTAGATATAAACCTAATTGGATTTGGACTAAAATTAATTAAATTTTTACCTATATCTTTCTTGTCTTTTCATCCATATAATCTCATTCTCTTGTGTTTTTATTAAATTTTGTAAAAATAATCTCTCTGATTCTGTTAAACTATTATCATTCTCTAATAATCTTTTACTCATCATTATTGCCATTGAATGATGTGGTATCATACTTGTATAATATTTTTTTTTATCTATAAAATACTGCCCTCTTAATAATATTATTACTATTATTATCAATATTAAATTTATCAATATTATTGTATATGTTTTATTCAATATTGACATGAAAAATATCATCCATAATGTCATCAAACTTATCATATATATATCATTTATTGATATCCTCACATCTCCTATTTTATCTACCCACATACTCATTGATGACATTATTCCACTTGGAACCATTATATAAATCATTTCTAAATAATCCATCATCTTTTATTATTATATATATTTATATCCATATATATAATATTTTAATTTATTTTTTTATAAATCGCATAATATGGTAAATCTAATTTATATTTATTCTCTTTACTCCTCAATTTTTTGAAACCTTTTTTATTTAATTCTATCTCCAATTCTCTCATACTCATATAATATGTTTTATATTTTTTAACCCATCTAAAGTCTTTTACTAATATTGATTCATAATATCTATGTATAAAATCTACATATTTTTTATAATCTCCATCTTGTGAATTATGTTCTTTTATTATTAATAATCCTCCCTTCTCCAATACTCTATTTATACTATTTAATAATTTTTCTCTACTTATTGGATCTATATGATGTAAAACCATTATTGAACTTATTACACTTATTGATTCCGATTCATATTCTAAATCTGTTCCATTATAATATCTAAAATTACATTTTCCCATATTACTTTTATCTATATTATATGAACTCTCCCAATCTCTTATATTTACACAATTTATATCTTTTATTCCTAATATATTCCCCATATCTATTGGAAAATAACATTCCTCACAACCCACATCTAAATACTTTTCTTTTCTCCATTCTAATCCTTTTAATAATTTATTTATTTCATTTGATTTTATTTTTGATCTTATCCTTGCCTCTTCTAATTTATTATTATCTTTTCTATCTTTCCAATAATACGAATGTAATATTCTAAATATTAAATAATCTGAATAATCCTTCTCTATATAATTACTTATTATCTCATTCGTTAATTTATTATCATTTTTAAATATTATTGAAAATAATTTTATTACACTTTCCTTATATTTACTTTTATATAATTCCTTTATTGAACTCATTTATATTTTATAATCTGATTATTTTTTATTATTTTATAAATTTATATGTTTGTTTATTTATATTAAATAAATTCCTTCCACAATGACTTAATTCTTGTGTTATATACATTGATAAAACTTCTACTTTATATTTTTTAAATACTGTTTCTACTTTTGCTTTCCTTAAATATTTTTCTAATATCATTAACTCACATGTGCAATCATAACAATGATCCATTCCCATTATATCATAATTATGTTTATATTTTTGACATCTTGTTACTCTATTAAAATAATATAATTGACCTTCATACTTTCTTATATCATATTCTTTTTCTTTTGTTTTTTTACCTATTATTAATCTAGTTTCGGTTGATTCATTTTTCTCCCATACTTGAAATCGTATCTCTCCATCTAAATATTTCATCTTATTTTCTCCAAATGGAAAACGTAATTTTAACATACTTTTTCTTGCTTTTATTAATTTATGCCATCTTGCTTGTGCTTCCATATTCTCTATTATATCTTTATCTACTGCTTCTGTTCTAATATCTGATATGAATAATATATTTTTATATTTTTTTGAAAAATCTATTGCCATATCATCTGTAAAATATCCTTTTATCAATGTTAATTTTATTCTATTATCTTTACTCTTTTCTTGTAATTCTTCTGAAAAATCTCTTGGATCTACTCCTATATATTCATATTCTGGAAACATATCTATTAATGTTACTATATGTTCTCCTGTTGCTGCTCCTGCATATATTATTACATCTCCTTTCTTCCCAAAATCTGTTAAAAAATCTATTTCTGATAATAATAATTTCCTTTGTCCCCAATAGATTGTGCTCTTTAATAATTCTCCTATTTCTATATAATCTAATCTTTTTGAATCTTCTTTTAACTCTCTCTCTATTTTTTCATTCTCATAATTTTTTATTGTAAATTCATTTTTATATGGTTCTTCTCCCTTTATCTTCTCTTTTAAATATTTTTTATATCTTATATTTCCATTATTTTTACTTACTGTTCCATAATGACAAAAAAATTGAGTTGTATGTGGATTCTCTTTTACTAATTCTAATTCTTCTTTTTCTAATTTACAGTATAATGTTTCTTCCATCTATTTTTTTATCTTATATATCTTACTATCTTATATATTTTATAAAAATATAAATTTATATAAATTTATATATTTTTATTTATCTATTTTATTATTTTTATATTTTATATTTTTATGATTTACCTATTGTATTATAATTATCTGTTCTACTTTGTAATAATGCATTGTCTAATACTGTAACTCTTTCATATATATTCATTACTATTACTATATCTATTTCTCTACATGGATTTTGATTCTTTAATCTTATTATTTTGCCAAACTCATTCAATAATGTTACTTTTAATTCATAAAATTTATTTAATGGTTTTTCGTAAAATTCTATATCTCCTACTACATCTATTTCATTATTCTGTCTCCTACGTGCATAACCAAATGTTGTATTTGCTAATATCACTTCTGCTTGTAATTTTTCATCACATTTTTGATCTGGACATACTTCTGTAAATGAATCATCTCGAATTTCATAATAATCTGGATTAGGTTGATCATAATTATAACAAGGTTGGCAATTATTGAATGGACATAATATTTTTTCATCATACATTAATGGATATTGAACTGAAAAACTTGATCCTAATATATCTGGATTCTTATATGGTATTGATAAATTTATCATTACTACTCTCCTACCTTCTTCTGCATAATTATCCCAAAACTCTTTAGCATCTCTTATTACTATAAAATCTACTAATTCTATTCTTGATACATTATTATATTCTCTTCCAAATACTACCCAAAAATTTGTATTTGATGTTCTACATTGCATATTCCTTTTTCTATTTGCACTTGATATCATTAATGTTCTCTTATATTCTTTAAAATATTGATTACCTCTATCAACTGGTTTATTTATTATATTTTGTATTATTGGTTGTCTATCTACTTTTAATAAATATTTATCATATGTATTTCTTACTCTATTATCTGTCTCTATTTTAAATTTATTATCCTGCTTTGATCCATATTTCTTTTCTAAATCTTCATCATATATTTTATCTCTTTTATCACTAAAATCATTATATAAATCGGTATCTTTATTCTTTATATATCCAAATGCACTATCTATGCCATTTGTTGATAATAAATCATCTGACATTTTTACTATATTATTATATCTTTTTATATAATTATATTTTTTTATTTATATATTTATTTTTTATCTTTTTATTTATTTTTATAAATTTATTGTAATTTTATTTTATTGTTGTAATAAACATCTTGCATCCATATCTGGAGTAAATAATTGTTTTATCCATTGATATTCATTATCTAATCCTAAAAAGAAATTCATACTCTCTGCTTTTTCATGAGTATTTGATGTTATTTGACTACTTTGTTTTTTTGGAACTCTATCCTTTCTTAATGGTATAGATTTTATATTATTATTATATATTATTATTCTTTTTACTATTTCTTCTGGTGATAATTCTTTATGATATTCTTCTAATTCTTCATTTACTATTCTATATTCTGTTGAAAATTTTTGAAAATCTAAATAAGGTCTTCTTAATAATTTCCATATATTTATTTTATTATATTTCTTATTTAATAAATTTTTTATACATATTAATTTTTCCTGAAGTAATTTTTTTCTATTTATTTGCAAACTTTTATTTATTTTATCAAATAATTCTAAAAAATGTTCTTCTGAATTTATATCATGGATTGACATTATTATTTTTTGTATCGGTATATCCTCTATCTTTATCAATCTTTTATATGCTTCTATTCTATGTTGTCCATCTAATATAAAATATGGATTATCATCTTCATCATTTGAATATTTTTTATATCCTATATGAATTGGATTATAGAAGTCTAATTCGTTATTTTTTTTAAACGAATCTAACATATTTTTAAATAATTCTTCAACATGATCATTATTTATTTCTCTTTGTAATGCCCAGGGCTTTAATAAATGTAATCCTGATGATGAAAATAATACATATTTTGTATGTTTATTCAATTTATGTAATGGTGTTACATAATTTTCAAATAAATCTTCATCATTATTTGTTTCTTCTGATTGCTTTGCATATTCATTGTCAGAATCTGATTCAATTTCATGAAATTCTTCTTCTATCTTTTTTTCTTGTTTTTTATGAATTTTACTCATTCTTTTACAATGTTATATATATATATTTATTTCTTTTGTTCTAAATATTTTTCAATTTTTTACATATCTAATGGTGCTCCTGGAATATCCTTAGGTATATTTAATAATTTTTGTGTTTCTATTTCAAAATAACATGGATAATTTATTAAAGGAGTTCTATTATTATTTTCTATTAAATTTGCTCCTGTATTACAATCTATACCACAAGCTACTCTTGGACATTCATATCTTCCTGGTTTCATCCATGGATTTAAATGATCATCTTTTTGCCATGCACAATATCCTCCTCTTCCTAAATCATCATATTGACACTTACATTTTTTATATTCTTGATTCTCGATTCCTCTTTTAACCATATCTGATTTTTGATATCCTTCTACATCTCCATTATATATTTCAGAACTTAACCATGCTGGATCACTTATTTTACCTACTTCTTTATATTCTGCATGAGGAGGTGTTATTTCATGTTTTATAATATTTGAATTCATTTCTTTTCTTAAATCTTCTCTATTTGGTATAAAATATATTTTATTATCTTTTGAAAATCTTACTCTCCTATCATTTTTATTTATTTTTCTAAATATCAATATTAATATTATTATTGCTAAAATTACTATCAACCAATTTATATTTTTCATAACTATAATCAAATATATATTTATTAAATATATATTTTTTTTATTTATTATAATGTTGATAATTCATTTATTAACTCTTGTCTAGTTCTTACTTCTCTATTATATTCTCTCATATTATCTTCACTTTCTCTATTCATTTCTTTAGCTTCTCTTTGCATATCTGATTTTTCTACTGTATTTTCCCATTCATCTTCATCATCTTTCCTCATTTTTCTACCTCTTAAGACTTGTCTATCCATTTGTCTATTATCTTCTTTACTCATATCTTTTTTTTCTGTTCCTTTTAAATTATCATCTTTTTCACATACTGGACATGCTGGACATGGGGGACAATAATCTAAAACTTGTCTATCTTCTATTCTTCCAGATTTTCTATAGTTTAATGGTGTTTCTGATTCTGGATATTTTAATGATTTTTGAGACTCTTCTGTCATTTTTTTATCGAAATTTCTGTAGATTTTTTTATTTTCTAAATCACTTAATCTATCAGAATCATATACATCTTCATTACCTTGTATTTTTGCTAATTCTTGTTTTGATATTACATCATCCATTCTCTGATGATAAACTGTATCATGTTCAGGATTAGGATCATATTTTATATCTCCTTCTTTTGTTATTATTGGTTTTGTATAAAACATTTCCCAATTCATTATCTTATTTTTTGATAACATATACATTTGTGTTACTAATATTATTACCAACAATAGTATTATAACTAATAATAATTTATTTATCAATAACATTATCTATTATATATCTTTATATAATAAATATTTTTATTATTTTATATATTATTTTATATATTATTTTTATTATTTTATATATTATTTTTAGTTTATTATATTTTTATAAACATTGATCACATGTTCCAGTTCGTGAAAATGATGGATATTCTAATGATCCGCCAAAATTGCCTCTACCATCTTTACAAAATAATTGGTATTGTCCTGGATTATTAAAATTCTCTCTTTTTTTTTCTATTAATTTATATAATATTGATAAAATTATTAATACTACTAAGAGAACTAAAACTTTATTTAACATTCTTTTTATACTGTAAATATATATTTATTAAATATATATTTTTTTTATTATAGTTGTATATATTATTTTTTATAATTAAATTAAGATATTTATAGAAATTTTATAGAAATTTATTACAATAGTTTATCAATTACATCAAGATCTATTTTCCATAAATCTTTAGGTGTTTTCTTTTGTAAAGTTTTATATTCTGCTTCTTTTTTTTCTTGTAAATTTTTAAGTTCTTCTATTCTTTTTTTAGTTAAACTTCTTATTTGCATTGTTATTAAATAATCGTATGAATCTTCAACTTTAACAAATATTGTTATATCAGAGTTTTCATTAATTTTATTTAATTGTTCTATAATTTTTTCTTCATCTATATTTAATATTTTTAGTTCTCCTGAAACAAATCGTTGAATAAATTCTACTTTTGATCGGATTATATCTAATTCTTCTTTTAATTTTTGTAAATTATATTCTCTTCTTTTTACATAATAATTTAATCGAATATCATAAAATATTTTTAATATTTCTAATGGATCTTCAAATTTCTGAATTGATCCACTTTCATTATAGAAATGAATATTAGACATACTCGTATTCTTTGAATCTATTAAACCAAATTTCTTTAATAATTGTGGAATATCTTCTATTAAATCATCATAATTATCTTCAGTAAATTTCAATGTAAAATTTACTTTATTTTCTGTGCTATCATTTTTAAATGATGATAATATTTGTTTCTTTGCTCCAGATTTTTCACTTGTATTTCCGACTAACATTTTATCTAAATCTTCTTTAAATTTATCTGTCCAATAACCGATAGGTAGTTCAGATATATGGATACTATTTTTATTTTCATCTAATTTGTATATACCTTTACTAAAGTATTTTCCATTTTCTGAATAAATATCTCCTTCAAATCCTTTATACCATGGTTTCATTTCTTTTGGATCATTTCCTTTAATTAATTCTTTTAAATTATATATGATATCTTTAGGATTAAAACATGGAAGACTGGTGCTAAAACCAGTTCCTATTCCAGTTGCTCCATTTACTAATATCATAGGTATTACGGGAACATAATAATATGGTTCTATTGTTGAACCATCATCATCTCTATATTCCAATAATGGATAATCTTCTGGATGATAGATTGCTTTCGTTAGTTTCGATAATTTTGTAAATATATATCTGGGTGATGCTGCATCTTTTCCACCTTGTAAGCGTGTTCCAAAATTTCCGATAGGTTCTAATAAATTTATATTATTTGATCCTACAAAATTTTGAGCCATACCTATTATAGTTTCATTTAAACTTTGCTCACCATGATGATAAGCACTATGCTCACTAATATAACCACTTAATTGGGCTACTTTTATTTCACTTGATACTATATTTTTCTTTAAACTACCATATAATACTTTTCGTTGAGATACTTTTAATCCATCTATCATATTTGGAATGGATCTTTCACAATCATAATTAGAAAAATGGATAAAATCTTTATGAAAAAAATCTGTGATTGGTATTATTTTTGCTGTTGTATCCAATATTCTATTTCTATCATATTGCATTAACCAATCTTTTCTATCATCAGAACGATCTTTTTCAAATGCTAATCTTATGATATCTTTATCTTCTTCTTCACCATTATATTGATAGATTAATTGATTTTTTATTAAATCTTTAAAATATTCTTTTGCTTCTGAACTTGTTGATGTTCCTAAACCTTTGTAATATTTTATGAACCATTGTTGTAAATTTGATTCTGTTATTTTCCAATATTCAAAAGCACTTAAACTATAAAATGTTTTTATTTGTTTTCCTTTTGATGCTTTCACAATAGGTGTTCTCATGGATGTTAAAAATCCATCTATTTCTGCTAATGAAGGCCAGAAATTCTCTATCCAATTCATTATTAAACCTTTTATATGTGATCCATCCACATCCTGATCTGTTAAGATCATTAATGAACCATATCTTAAATCTGATAAATTCTCATTATCATATTCTTTTCCATATTGAAGACCCAATATTTTTACTAGATTTGATATTTCTGTATTTTCACTTACTTTTGTCGCTTCTGCATCTCTTACATTTAATAGTTTCCCTTTTAATGGAAAAACACCATATTTATCGCGTCCTATTATTTCTAATCCTGCTATTGCAAATGCTTTCGCTGAATCACCTTCTGTTAATATTAAAGTGCATTGTGCTGATTTTTTAGTTCCAGCCCAATTAGCGTCATCTAGTTTTGGTATTCCTCTTAATGTTGTTTGTTTTTTTCCATCTGTTTTTGACAATATTTCAGTTGAATCTTTATATTCACTATATTTTAACGCTTTCTCTAATATTCCTGTTTTGGCTACTTTTTCTATAAATTTTTCACTTACATCAAATGTTGATCCAAATTTATCAGGATTTGTTGTTAAGTATTCTTTAGTTTGACTATCAAACGAAGGATTCTCTATTACAGATCTCAATATAATCATCATATTATCTTGAATAATATTTTGTTTAATTGTTATCTTTTTTCTTTTGATTCCCTTTGTTTTTACATAATTCTGTAATTTCCTACTTATTAACTTTGCCACATAATCTACGTGTTTTCCACCTTTATATGTGCATACTCCATTTACAAATGATATTTGTTCAAATCGATCATCATTTGATGCACTTACTATAATTGACCATCTATCATCTATTTCTTCATATACTCGTGGAGTTTCTGATTTATCTCCCATATATAAATCTGCATATTTCTCAAATGATTTATACTCTAATTTTTTACCATTAAAATATACTATCACTTCAGGACCTGTTGTAGCTGTGCAATCATAAACTCTTTTCTTTATTAATTGAATTATATCTTCATCTAATTCTTTCATACCAAATCTTTCTAAATCTGGATAAAATGTTATTTTTGTGTATGGTTGTCCTTTATATATATTTATTTGAGGATCATCTTTTTCATCCATATTATTTTTAAAAGTTTGAATATATAATAATTGTCTTTTACTATCAACTGTTTCTATTATGAATTTTTTACTAAATATATTTGTTAATTTAGCTCCATATCCATTCTTTCCACCTGTGATTTTTTTTTCATCTTTATCATAATTCGTGCTTGTTAATAAATTTCCAAATATCATTTCTGGAACATAAATACTGTATTCATTATGGATTGCTACATCTATACCTTCTCCATTATTATATACTGATATCATATTCTCTTTTGCATTTATATCTACTTTTATTTGAGTTACTTTTATTGCTGATGTTTTATTCAATCTCGTGTATTGGTCTATAGCATTCACTAATATTTCATCAAATATTTTATATAATCCTGGAACTATATTTATTGTTTTCTTTAATATTTTGTTACTCTCTTCGTCATATACATATGTTTCTATTTCACTCATTTCTACTGAACCAATATATGTATCTGGTAATTCTTTTATATGTTCCAATTGAGATTTCTTCTTATATTTATTCTCGATTGAATTTTTATCTGAGATCTCTGTAGCTATTTTTTTTGTTGTTTTCTTAATAGACATAGTTACTATAATATTATATAATGACTATTATTTATATACTTTGTTTTCAGTTTTTTTATAAATTAGTTATAATTATGTTATTGGATATCTATTTTTATTAGAAATATTACAATATTACAGTAGCAACTTTGAATAGAAAATAAGTAAAAGTTGTAAAAAGGCGTTATCTTTTTTTTATAATAAATTTAATGGGATAATAGAGTTAATAAATTTACATGCATATCATTTTTATTTAATAATTTAAATTCTTCGCAATTTAGGACAATTATTTCAAATTTGTATCTAAAATAAAAATCATCAAAGAAATTTTCCATATGATTTAATAATTCTAGTGGTGTGTAGAGTCTTTTTAAATTTTTAGGAAATTTTATTATTGTTTCGGTATCTTTTTTATGATTATTTAAAGAAAAATTATAATCTAATATTAATTCTTCAATATTATCAGATAATTTATTAAATATAGATAGATCATTAGAATAATTATTTCTAATATTTAGATATTTTATATTTTTTGGTAAATTATTTATATCTTCTTCTTCAAATCCATTAGGACACATATAGTTAAATAATTTTAAATGAGTTACTGATTCGGGTATTTCTTCATATTTAGTATAGTTAGATATCATAAGATATTTTATAGTTTTAGGAAAATCTTTTATTGAATGGTTATAGTTTTCTGGTAATTCTACATATTCTATTCCTGTTGGTAATATTAATTTATTTATATTACATTCTCCACTTATTCCTGCTGTTTCTAAAAATACTAATTTTTTTAAATTTTTAGGTAAAGTAGGTATTCTAATAGAGTTATTAAAAATAAGAGTAATATATAATTCTTCTAAATAGTATGAAAAATTATATATAGTTAGTAATTGATATGTTGAAAAATTTATTGATAAAGATTTTAAATTTTCTGGAATTATTATTTTTTTATCATAATTGGTGAATTCTGTTCTAGATGTTCCAATAGAGCATCTTCCTTCTATATTTATTTCTTCTATTGTATCAGGTATTATAATATTATCATTTATATTTACTTTAAAAATGATTCTTTTTATGTTATTTGGTATTATTTTAAATATAAATTTTAGAGGTATATTAAAAGATGGTTTTATTTTCAATGTATTTATTTCTTGATCTTTTAATTTTACTGATAAATTTGATATATATGATTCTTGATCTGCTTCAACTATAAATTCTTTTAAATAAATAGAATTATTTTGATTATTATCATAAGTATCGTAAATTTTATTTTTTAAAATGGATTCGGATTTTTTTAATAATTCTTTATCAAATAAATAGATTGGTTCATTATTATTTTCATTAAATATAAAATTATTATATATTTTTACTTTATCTAATAATATTTTTTCTTTTTTTTGATATTTTATTTCTGTTTCATCTTCATTTTTATCTAAAGATTTTATTAATTTCATTTGTTTTCTTAATTCATTTATTTTTTCATCACTGTTTAAGTTATATGATTCTATAATAATATTAATATCTTCTATTATATCAGATAATTTTTTAAATTTTGATAAATTTTTTTTTAAATTTGAATGGATTTTATCAAAATCGTTTATATCTTTTTCAAAATCATCATCTATTATTTTCTTTTTTTTTATGAGATTATAATTATTAAAACTTTTATTAGATCCAAAATAATTTTGAGAATTCATAGAACCGATTGATATGGATTGATTATAATCATCTGATTTAGATGGTGTATTAGTAAAAGATGACATTAATATTCCATTATTTTTTGTATTATCATCATTATATAATTTTGATATGGGTTCTTTACCAAATTCTAATTTTAATTCAGGTGCTGTTCCAATTGTAAATGCTGAACTTGATATTGATATAAAATTATTATATGTATTCATATTAAATATATAAGAATATATTAAATTTTTTATATATTATATTTATTTTATATATTAAATCATTTTTACTATTATTAAATTTATTTTTTATAATTTTGACATACTAGTCACAAATTTTTACATACTTTTTTTAATATATTTTTATAATTTCATATAAATTTATAAATAAATATTAACAAATAAACTTTTTGGGTAATGCAAACTTTTAAAAAAAGTTTTAACAAAATAAAAGCCTCTTTAAATACGTTTTTTCATATATTTTTATAATTTCATATAAATTTATAAATAAATATTAACAAATTGTCTTTACATACGTTTTTTCATATATTTTTATAATTTCATATAAATTTATAAAAATGTTAGATCATTAAATATTAACAAATTGTCTTTATATACTTTTTTTCATATATTTTTATAATTTCATATAAATTTATAAATAAATATTAACAAATAAACTTTTTGGGTAATGCAAACTTTTAAAAAAAGTTTTAACAAAATAAAAGCCTCTTTAAATACGTTTTTTTATAATCTTCAAGAATATAAATAATTTATTATATTTCTATTTCTTGATGATAGAATATTTCAAATTCACTATTATTTAAAATTATTATTCTAAAATTATATCTTTTGCTTAAATTTTTTAAATCATATATATATTTCATAAATTTTAATGGTGCATATAGTCTTTTTAGATTTTTTGGAAATTTTTTTATTTCTAAATCCTGTTCTATTGTTATTATTGCTCCACCTTCTATATATTTATATGTATTCTCAAAATGAATATTTAAAATTAAGTCTTCTATTGAATCTGATAATGTTTCAAATTTTAATGTATCTAAATTATAGTTTTTACTTATATTTAAAACTTTTAAATTATTTGGTATTTTATCTGATTCTTGTGTCACTTTTGAATCTTTTGCTAATTTTAAATGAGTTACTGAATTAGGAATATCTTCATATTTTGATGTATTTGATAGTTTTAGATATTTTAGACTTTTCGGAAATTTTTTTATTGAATATTCATATATTTCTGGTAATTCTATATATTCTATTCCATCTGGTAATATTAATTCTTGTTTTATTTGACTTTCATGTGTAAATATTAATCTCTTTAAATTTGTTGGTAATTTTGGTATATCAAAATAATTTTGAGTATTTAAATATAATTTTTCTAAATTTATTGGTAGATCGTATATTTTAAAACTTTTCTCATTTAATATTAAATTTATTCTCAATATTTTTAATGTATCTGGTAATATTATTATTTTATCATTCTCTTTTGTTGTTTTTGTCCCTATTGATATTTGGTCTTCTAATTGATCATGACTATAAAATCCACCATAAGATATTTCTTCTACCGTATCTTTTATATTTTTTATAGGTGTTATTACTATTGCATTAAAAATTATCTTTTTTATATTTTTTGATATACCTGATATTGGTTTTTTTAAATTTGAATTTATACATAATGTATCATATTTTTCATTCTTTATAGTTTGTTTAAATTTTTCTTTATCTTTTAAATTTCCTTCTTCATCAATATCAAATAAACTACGTATATAATATTCTGATTTATTCTCCATTCCAAAAGAATATCCATTTCTAAATAAATTTCCATCTGACATATAATTATATTTTATATTTCCATTATGATCATTTACCAATTCGCTTAAATTTTCTTCATTAGTTTTTGGTATATCTGGAAAATTACCATGTAATGTTTGTAATCCATTATATATTTTTAATAAATTTTCAGAACATTCTGTCATTCCATATGTTTCTCTTATTATATTAAATTTTTCTTTTATATCTTTCAATTTATTTTTATCATCTATTTCTTCTGAATCTATTATTTGATTTATATCTTCTAATGTAGATGTTATCTTTTTAAATTTATTCATATAAAATTTTAAATTTTTATAGTTTTCATCAAATTTTTCAAATTCTTCATCTAAATCTCTATCTATTAATTTTTTTTTTAATACTTGTTCAAATGATGATTGTCCAAATCCTGTATTAAATGCATTATTTGTTTGTCCAAATCTTGTATTAGGGTTACTAAATGCATTATTTGTCTGTCCAAATCCTATATTAGAGTTACTAAATGCACTATTTGTTTGTCCAAATCCTGTAGTAATGTTACTAAATGCACTATTTGTTTGTCCAAATCCTGTATTAAAGTTACTAAATGCACTATTTGTCTGTCCAAATCCTATATTAGAACTTGTATATCCAAATCCTGTATTTGGGTTAATAGTATTGCTATAAGTAGGTAACATATTATATAAAAAATAATTTCACATATTTTTAATAATTTATTTCAATTTTTAGACTTATGTATTATATATACTTTTTTTCATATATTTTTACATCAATTTTATACAATTTTGACATACTAGTGAATTATCTATAAATACTTTTATTCACATATTTTTACATTCATTTATACAATTTTGACATATTAGTGAATTATCTATAAATACTTTTATTCACATATTTTTACATTCATTTATACAATTTTGACATACTTGTGAATTATCTATAAATACTTTTTTCCATATATTTTTACATTCATTTATTTAATTTGGATTTGGACATACTAGTGAATTATCTATAAATTATTTTTTTCATATATTTTTACATTCTTTTATTTAATTTGGATTTGGACATACTAGTGAATTATTTATAAATATTTTTTTCATATATTTTTACATTCATTTATTTTATTTTGACATACTAGTGAATTATTTATAAATATTTTTTTCATATATTTTTACATTCATTTATTCTATTTTGACATACTAGTGAATTATCTATAAATACTTTTTTCCATATATTTTTACATTCATTTATTCTATTTTGACATACTAGTAAATTACTTCTAAATACTTTTTTTATTAATTTAATGTTTTCATTTAATTAATTTATTATTTAATTATATTTTTATTTAATGTTTCTTTGAATGCTTCTTTGAATGCTTCTTTGTATGCTTCTTAACCTTCATCCCTTTCTTTGCCTTCCGTTTCTTCTTTGCACCACCTTCTTGATCTCTCATCTTATTTAAATCTTTCTCTACATTATCTCTCATCTTCTTCTCATCCTTCTCTAAATCTTCTAATTTATTTACTACTCGTTTTACACGTCTATCTAAATCACCTAATAAACGTCTTACTTTATCTAACTCTTTCTTATCATCCTTTACATCTTTTACTGATTTACGATCATCTGCATTTGAATGGACCTTCTTTAATTTACGCTCTGCACGTTTTATTTGCTTTACTAAATTTTCCATTTGATTTATTTTATATTTTAAACGAAGAAAATTATTTTCTATTTTTTTTTTATTTTTTATATTCCTTCTGATTTACAAAAATAATCTTCTATTATTTCTGTTATTTTTTCATGTCCTCTCTTATATATAAAATAATCCTTTATTATTATTCCATCTATTTTATATTCTCCTTCTGATACTATTAAATGATATATTTCTTCTTCTCTACTTGTTATATATTCTTTTTCTTCTATTTCTTCTACTAATCTATAATTATTTTTTATTTTTATAACTGTTTTTCCTGATAAATATTTTTTACCTATTTTATATATATCTATTAACTCCTTACTTTTTATTTTACCTAATACTTTATTCTTTCCTTCTAATAATTCATTTACTTCTATTTCTTTTATATCTTTCATTTCTCCATTATTCATTCTTATTTTATTATCTCCTACATCTATTATACCTGGTTGATAATAATCTTTTCCATCTCTTATCTCTTTGATTATTTCATTATTTAATAAATTCAAATAATATTTATTATATTTATGTAATAAATTCATATTTATTGTTTCCTTAAAATCTTTGAATATTTTATTCTTTATATTGATTTTTCCTTTACTTGTATTCAAACAATATACATTTTTTTTCTCATCCCATTCTATTTTTTTTGATTCTTTACTTTCTTTTATTTCTATCCATTTATTATTTTCTAATACTTTATGACTTCCTGATACTTCTATTCCATTATATATAAACATATTATTTTTATCACTCTTTAATTCCATGATTGATATTACTATATTATCCCCTTTTAATTCATCTCCTTCTTTTATATCTTTTATTCTTTTTTCTTTATTATCTCTCATTTTTACCTCTGTTTCACCTGAAAAACAAAAAAATCTTGCTACACCACCTATCGGTCCATTCCATGTTGAACCTAATAAACATGATGCTGATTGTAATGCACTTACTGCTGCATACATAAAATTTATTACATCTGTTATTATTACTACTATTGATTTATACAAAAATACTATTCTTGAATATGTATTATATAATTTTGTTTGTGCATCTATATACGCTCTTCTTGCCGCATTTCTTATATAAAACATAAACTCTCTTATTGACTGTATATTATGATTTAATGTATTCATTATATTAAAACTATATCCTAATGCTTCTGTATGCCCTTGTGATAATGTATTATAACTATTTGATATTATTGTTGCTAAATATTCTCCTGGATTCTTTATTATATTTAACCATTTATTCTGATATTCTAATTGCATTTTTGCTTCTGGTATTCCATCTTCTATTTCTTTTTCCAATATCTTTTTCTCTAATTCTGTTTGATCCTGTGATGTTTTACTCACTGTTCCTTGTATATATGAACTCCCGAATAATAATAAATATGCTATTATTCCACTTATTATTATTAAAAATATTATATATTTACTTGACCACGCATTCCTTAACAACATCATTATTATATTACCTATTAATATCAAATAATGTTCTACTATACTCTCACCTGTTCCTCCTAATTTTTTTAATACTTCTTCATCACTCTCTTTAAATGTATATTTCTCTTCTGTTTCTTTACTCTTCTCTCCTACTATTGGTTTATTATTATTTTCTTTTAATAATGGTTCTTTTTCTTCATTTATATCTTCTCCTTGTCCTCCTTTTTGATTTCTTATTTTATTTATTTTTTTTAATTTATATTTCATTTTATTTATATTATTATTTTATCTATATTTAATCTTAAATATATTAATTTTTTAGATTATTTTCATCTAATGTTTTAAACATTTCTAAAAAAAATGGTCTAAATTATTTTTTTT
>Ga0194117_10002656_pt1 | contig 18755 bp, 14 predicted proteins | sample TA2MahsurfametaG_FD_160579 | JGI IMG/M metagenome (GOLD analysis project Ga0194117, IMG submission 160579) | Freshwater microbial communities from Lake Tanganyika, Tanzania - TA2015009 Mahale N1 surface | ecosystem: Environmental > Aquatic > Freshwater > Lake | place: Tanzania: Lake Tanganyika...
GTGTAATCGCCCGCCAGCCAGAGCCCCGGCACCCCCGTCGCCGCCGTCCGCGGCACCCGCGACCAGTAGCCTGGCCGTGTCCCGCAATAGGTCCCGGTCAACCGCAGGACGGTCGCGTCCGCCGGCCGCACGCCGCGGCACCCGGGGAAGAACCGCCCCAAGTCGGCGACCGCCCGCGCGACTAAGGCGTCGTCGGCCAGGCCCGCCACATCGTCCGCCGCGTCGATCAGCACCTGCACGACGCTGCCGGGATGATCCAGGCCCGGCCAGCCGCGCCAATGGTCCGCCTTGTCCGCGACGGCGTCGAAGACCGGCCCGTGCAGGTGGTCGCGATTCGAGATGTAGACGTTCCCGTTCGGCAGCACCTTCCGGTCATACCAGAGGGTGAGGGTAATGATCGGCGTCTCGCGCAGGCCGTCCAACCCGGCGAAGGGCGGCTGTCCCCGGCACGCGGGCGGCACCAGCGCCGGGAGCGCGTGGCCGGGGACCGCCGCGACGACGTGGTCGAAACCGCGCCGGGTGCCATCCGGCAGGCGCACGCCGGGACCGTCCGTGCCCGCCTCGACCCCGGCGACGGCGCAGCCGAGATGGATTTGGCCGCCGCGCGCGCGGATGAAGGTCACGAGCGGCTCGACCAGGGCGTCACCGAGGGGCGCGCCGAAGAACGCGGTGTCGAAGCGGCCCGTGCTGCCGTACATCGTGCGCAGGAACTTGAGGAACGAGGTTGCGCCCGCCTCCTCCGGCCGCAGCCCTTGGATCGTCACCGCCGCAAGCGCGAGTTGCCCGGCGAGGGCGGGGGTGGCGCCCTGCGCCGCGAGGAATTCCGCGACGGTCTGGCCATCGTGCGCCTCCGCGGCCGCGTCGTCCATCCGCAGGATGCGCCCAATCAGGCGCGCCAATTGCCACCGTTCGCCTGGGGTGAGCCCGGGGAAGGTCGCGAGCCCGCCGAGGGTCTTCAGCACCGACTTGCCAGCGAGGAGAGTGTCGACGCGGCCGGTTGCGCCGTTGCAGACGTAATAATTGCCGTCGGTCTCGCGCAGCGGGAGCGGGTGGCCGATCGCCGCCGCGAGCGCCGCGAGGTTATGATACCAAGGGAACGCGAGGTGGATCCCGGTCTCGAGCGTCCGCCCACGCGCGTCGCGCCAGGACGCGCATTGGCCGCCCGCGAAGGGCGCGGCCTCGAGAATCTCGACGGCGAAGTCATCCGGCGCCGCCAGCAGCAGGTGCGCGGCCGTCGCGAGCCCCGCGAGGCCACCGCCGACGATGCCGACGCGCAGGGGCGGGGGGACGGGGGCGGGTGTGGCCATCGCGCCCGCGACCGTGGCGGGCGGCGCGCCGGACGTCGAGCGGCGAGGCGGAGCGGCGCCGGCGGGCGGCTCACGGCACCTCGTAGACCTCGACCAGGACGGAGCCAGTGGCGTTGGGCGGCACGAAGTTGGCGGGGGGCTGCGCCGGCAGGGGCGCGGCGCCGGCCTGCAAGGTGTAGCTGCCCGGGGTGAGCGCGCTCAGGAGGGCGGCGTCGCTGGCCGCGCGCAGCGGGAAGGCGCCGACCGCGGGGAACGCCGCGGTGAGGGCGGCGGCGTTCGCCTGCGCCCAGTTGTTGCTCACCTCGACCGTGTCGCTGCCCTGCAGCACCGAGATCCGCGCGTCGCCGAGCACCGCCTCCTCGGGCAGCCCGAAGTCGCGCAGGCCCTGCGCGACGGCGCGGATCAGGAGGGAGCGCGGGCTGTTGCCGGCAATCACGATCCCCGGGATCAGCAGGTCGCCCGGTGCGTTGATGCGCGCGAGCGTCGAGAGGTTGGTCAGCCGCGTGGCGTTGCGGCTGACGTCATAGATCTCCGCGAGCACGTCGCCGGTCGCGCCGCCGAGGCCGCGGATGGTCGCGGTGTAGGTGCCCGGATCGAGGGTGATCAGGAGGGCGGCGTCGCGCGCGCCGGGCTCCAGCGCGAACGCGCCCACGGAGGCGGCGGCCGCGGCGACCTCCGCGGCGGTGGCGGAACCACCCGGGCGGTCCCAGCCCTCGTTGGCCTGCAGGAGCGTCTGGCCGCGGTTGAGCTCGAGCCGCGCCGCCGGCAGCGCGCCGGCCAGCCCGAACTTGGCCAGCGCGGGACCGATGCCGCGGACCAGCAGCGTCGCCCGAGCCGTACCCGAAATGTTGAACCCGAGGGCGAGGGAATCCTCCAACGAGACGAGCGCGGAGCGGGTGGAGAGATTGACCAGCCGTCCGGGGGGCGCGACGGGAGTGTCGGCCGCGCGGGCGTTGAGGAAGGCCACCACGCGCGGGTTCGACTCGCTGAAGAGTTCCCGCTCGGCGGCCGCAACCGCGATCTCCGCGGCGATGTCCACCACGCGGGGCCGGAGCGTCTCGGGCAGCGCGGCGTTGAGCGCGGCCCGGGTGGGCACGGTGCGCACGTAGTGGTTCTCATCGACCCAGCCCGCGCCCCGCAACGCGGTCGACACGGCCTGGGCGTCGGCGGCGGTGAAGGCGGAGCCATTGACGGCGAGCGCGCGCAGCCGCTCCGGGTACAGCGGGGAGACGGGCAGCACCGCGGAGGCGGAGGCGACGCCGCGGCCGAGGAGCAGGTCGCTGCGGTCGCGGGCCTCGGCCACGCCGGCAGCGCCCTCGACGCCGTCGTTGGACGCGAGGAGAAAGTACTGCGGCACGCGCGAGGTGACGCCGAGCGCCTCGAGGCCGGGGTTGAGGAAGGAGACGGCACCCTTCACCGGGCGCGCAGGCGAGGTGGTCGCGAGGAGATCGGCGTAGCGGATCGCGGCGCCGCCGCCGTTGCCGCGGCCGAGAAGGAACACGGGCCGGCCGGCGGCGATGGCCCCGTCGGCGACCAGCCGCGTGTGGGCGGCGGCGTGGTTGAGCGCGTCAAGGTTCGCCGGAAGCGTCCCCTGCGCGGCCCAGGTCCCGTTGTTGCGGTTGAGGCTGTTGAGGGCGGCGACGCCGTAGCCGGCCGCGACGAGGTCGCGCGCGAGCAGCAGCGCTTGGGGACGCTCGAACCAGTCCGCGCCGGAGCCGGCGGCGTCGTGCAGCAGGAACACGAGCCCGGCGGCGTTCGGAGGCGCGAAGTGGCGCACCGTGGTCGTGACCGTCGTGGTCGTGTTGTTGGGGCCAGCCTGCGTCTGCGGGTTGAAGTTCTCGATCACCCGGGGAGTCCAGGCCGCCGCCGCGCGGTAGGTGGCGGTGAGGGTGGCCGCGGCAACGGGAACCGTGACGGTCGCGCGCGGCAGGGAGGCCGCGAGCGGGGCGTTGCCGAGGAGCGTGATGTCGCCAGTCCAGCGGTCAAACACCTGCCCGAAGGCGGGGGGATCGGCAATAATGTCGACCCGCGAGCCACCGGGGAAAGTGCCACCGCCGGAACCGGCGTTGACCGTGAGCGCGACCGGGGCGCCGGTGCCGGTTGCGACGAGGTAGGAACGCAGCGGGACATTGACGAGGTTGCGCAGATTGACCGTGCACGTGACGAGCTTGAGGCCGGCGGCGCCCGGGCGGAATGTGATCGTATTGGTGCCTTGGCCGCTGAGCAGCGTGGCGCCGCCGCCAAGCGTCCAGCGGAAGGTGCGGTCGCCGTTCTCAGCGGGGGGAACGGAGGCCGTGACCGGCGTGTCGCTCGAGGGCGCAGTGACGGGGGCCGTGATCGCCCCGGCCGCGGCGCCGGCCACCGCGGTGACCTCGCGGGTGAGGTTGAGCGTGTTGCCCCCGACGGTGACCACCGCGGCGAGGACCACCGCGCCGGGGGCCTCAGCGACAAACTGGGCCCCGGCCACGCGCGGGTCCGAGAGCAGCCGGGCGCCGGTGACGCTCCACTGGTAGGTGGCGTTGGCGCCAGCCTGGCCGCCCCCAGCCTGACCGAGGTTGACGATGGCCGCGACCGGCACGCCCACGAGCGCGCCGGGGGGCGCGGCGATGGCGGGTTGACCTGGGGTACCGCCTCCCCCGCCGCCGGGCGGCCGCACCTGCGCGTGGACGACCAACGCGGGGAGCAGCAGGGACCAGAGGAGCAAGGACGCGCGGACGAGGCGGGCGGAGAAGCGGTGCATGGGCGTGGGGATTGGGAGGAGAGACGCAGCAGGATGGCCGGAGGTTAACCGAATTCGCGGGAGAGCCCGGGCCGGAAGCGCCGCGCGGCGACCGCAGGGCGGCCCGCCACGCTACGGCGCGCCGGGGCGGGCGGGGCCGGGAGCGGCAACGGTCACCTCGCGGACCAGCAGCGCCTTCCGTGGCACGCCATCCGCACCCGGACGCTGGAACCAGCTGTAGGCGATCAGGAACGTGTCGTCCGTCAGCGGCAGCAGGCTGGTGTAGCCGCAGCTGTCCGCCTGCACGTTGGGGGAGCTTAAGGGCACCAGCGCCCGCGGCTCCGACCACCTCTCGCCCCGACCGTCGAAACTGAAGCGCACCTCCGCACCCGGCCGTCCGTAGCTCAAGACGATCACACCGTTGCCGAGGCGGAGCAGCCGCGGCATCACGCCGTGCGGGTGCACGATCGCGGGACGCGACCAGGTTTTCCCAGCGTCCGCCGAGCGGCTGGCGTAGAGCGGCCCCACGCCGAGGCCGTCGGTCGTGCGCAGCAGCACCAGGAGCGTGCCGTCCGCGAGCAGCACGCTGCCGGGCTCGGTGAACCCCTGCGTCCGCGCGCGCGCCGACGCATCCGCCGCCAGATCGGGCTCGTAGGCGATGCGGCCCTGCAGGTGCCACGATCGCCCGAAGTCGGTCGAGCGGTGGCACGCCACGTCGCCGTCCCGCGAACGCGGGTAGACGACGGCGAGGAGCGAGCCATCGGACGCGAGGTTGAGGTCGCCCCACCAGACGACGGGCAGGACCTCTTGGATCGAGTAGCGCTGGAAGCCCGGGTCGTGCAGCCGCGCGCGCTCGGTCACCCACTCGCCGGCTCCCGCCACGAGCCGTGCCCCGGGCACGCCGCGCAGCGCCTCCGGCAGGTCGTCGTGCCGGTAGAAGGTGTAGGGCAGCTGGCCGTACGTTCCGATGATCGTGCCGACCGGCCCGGGCAAACGCAGCTCGCCGACCGGGATCGCCGGGGGAGTGACGTCCGGCCGCCCGGGAAGGAGGCGGTCGCCGTTGGGGAGGAGAAGGCCGGCCGGCCGTTCCGTGCTGTGCGCGGCGATCCACGAGCGGCCCCTGTCGGCCGAGACGCCGCGATCGGGCTGAGCGGGCTTCCGGCCGTAGGCGCGGGCGCTGTCCTCGTTGACGTGGAAAGAGAGCGCGATGCGATCGTCCCGCAGGCGGTCGAGGGTCGGGAACTGGTAGCGTCCCCAGCGTCGTTCGCCAGCCGGCCCCTCGGCAACCAGCACGGGCTCGGACAACGTGACGCGTGGGGACTCCGGCGGAGCGGCGGCGGGCAACAACCCGGGGAGGACCAACAGAAGCTGCAGGAGACGCATGAGATCCGGACTACGGCAAGCAGCCTGCCTAGGGCCCACGTGGGGCGCGAGCCGTTTCTGCCGGCGCTATAAGTTTGAAGCGGAACGAGTTTATGAACTTAAAGGTCCGCGGCTCGCGCGGGCCTCTGCCCCCCGCTCCGGCGGACGCTTAGGGCAAGCCGGTCCGCGGGTGCTCACGGAGGAAGCGCGCGATCAGCGGGGGCGCGGCGGCGGGGAACGCGTGGCCGCCCTTGTGCACGAACGTCACCACCGGAGCGCCCACGGGCGATGGATGAATCGTGCAGCCCGGCGCCCAAGGCTCGCCGAGACCCGCGCGGTTGAGCTCCCGCACCCGAGCAATTGTCCGCTCCTGCGCCGCGAACGTCACCAGCGCGTCCGCCCTGCCCGCGACATGCAGCACGGGCCGGGGCTCAATGCGCCCGCGCGCGGCCAGCAGCGCCGCCCCGCCGGCCGCGGACGGAGCGAACGACGCGAACACCCCGCCGCGCCGGGCCCATAAAAGATAGGTGAAGCCGCCGCCATTCGAGTGACCGGTGGCGTGGATCCGACGCTCGTCGACGCGATGTTCCTGCCGCAGCCGCGCGAGAACCTCGTCCACTAGCTTCAGATCCCGGTCCCCCACCTCGCCCGCCGCGCGCTGCCAGCCCGGTCGCCGGCCCTCGGGGTCCGTGAGTCGCCCGGGGGTGTTCAGGCCCTGCGGATACACGACGATCGCCTCGGGCCAGTGCCGGTGCAGCGCGAAAGAGCGGGCCGCGTTCCGCGCGGTGCCGCCGTGCCCGTGGAAGACCAGCACGACGGGCGCCCCCGCCGCGGGCGGCGCAGCGGGGAGCGCCAGCAGCCCATCGCGGGCCACGCCGTCTACCATCCACGTCACCGGCAAGGGCTCCGACACGGCGGCGGCCGGAGGGGCGAGAACCGCCACGGCAAGGAACCACAGGGCGGGGGGAAGACGCGGGCCGGGCATTTCCTGATGATGCGCCTCTTTGCCCTCAGGGCAACACAGGCCAACCCCGGCGGCCTCCTCTGGCGGGCCCGAAAGGATGGTGAACGCTCGCGGACTCGAACCGCACGCCCGCGTCTTGGTGTCATGCAGAACGAGGAGCGGCCGGCTCTTCGGCGCGATCGTCCACTGCCACTGCGCGCAGTCGCACAATTGCATGCACTGGTACATCGACGCCGAGGGCCATCCGCCGTGGAGCAGCCAGCACCTGCTGCGGCGAAACGCGGATCAATACCCGACCCACAGCCTCGGACCGGTGCTGATAAACCCCTCCCGGATCCGATCCCCGTGAAAATCCAGTAACTTCCAGCAGATGTTTTCCCGGGGGCCCGGAGCATTGCTTGACGCTCGCGAAGCGGTGGCGAACCTCGATCGCCGTTGCTTCCGGCTCCCCTTATGATAGACCCCGCCCGGATCCGATCCCCCTGAAAATCCAGTTTCCCTTCAATCGTACACACGAGGATGGATGCCGCCGTACTCTGCTGCTCGTTCGTTTTGAGCACACCCTCATTCACCTACTCCTGCGCCCATGATTTCCGTCCTTGTTGTCGGTTGCGGCAGCATCGGTGAACGGCATCTCCGCTGCTTCCAGAAAACGGGCCGCGCGCTCGTGACGGCCTGCGATACCAGCGAACCTCTCCTCGCGACGCTGGCGCAAACCTACGGGGTGAAGACCGCCACCGACTGGACGGCGGAGTTGGCGTCCGGACGCCAACAGGTGGTGGTGATCTGCACCCCTGCACATCTGCACGTGCCTATGGCGTGCCAAGCCTTGCAGGCGGGTTGCCATGCGTTGGTAGAGAAGCCTCTCTCGCAATCCGTCGCAGGCATCGAGGAACTCCGCCAGCTGCGTGACCGTACAGGCCTGCGCGTTGCGGTCGCGTACGTCCTCCACTCCTACGATCTTCACTCCGAGGTCCGAGACTTTATCCGCGGCGGCGGCATAGGGGCGGTCAAACAGGTGGTTCACAACAGCGGCCAGCACTTCCCAACCTGCCGCCCGGCCCATACGGCACCATACTACAAGACGTACTATAAGGACCGAGCGACCGGCGGCGGCGCGATCCAAGACGGCCTTACCCACGTGGCAAACTGGATTGAAAGCGTCATCGGTCCGACCAACTCCCTATACTGCGACTGCGCCCATCAGGTGCTCGCCCACGTCACGGTTGAGGATACCGTGAACCTCTGCGCGCGTCATGGCGACGTGCTCGTGAACTATACGTTGAACCAGTTCCAGGCACCCAACGAGTCCTTCACGCAGTTTAATGCGGAGTCTGGCAGTGTGCGGATGGAGACCCACCTGCGCCGATGGGGGATCCAGCGCCTCGGCGAGACCACGTGGACGTGGAAGGATATGCCTCCGGCAGAGCGCGACACCTTCTTTATCGTCCAGGCTAATCGCTTCCTCGATCTCGTGGAAGGACGCCCGGCCGCCCTTTGTTCCCTTGAGGCGGCCGAACAAACGCTCCGCTTCAATCTCGCCGCCCTCGCCTCGGCCGATCAGGGCGCTCGCGCCCAGTGCGGCAACTTTGCCTCGTAACCTCCTATGATCTTACGCCCCGACTCCACGTCTCCGGCGCAGGGTGCGATCACCCTGCCGATCGATGCGAACCGCCGGCTGCTCAACCGCTACCGCTTCCTCGAGCACGAGATCTTGCAGGTCCTAGCTGGTTGGATGCCGGCGGTGGGCCACTTCGAGACAAAGTGCGAGGTGGGGCGCACCATCTGGGAAGGCGCGCTGCGCGTAAATGCGTTCTATCTGAGGCTGCGCGAGATCCAGTCGCCCGCGTTCCAACGCCCCGACGACGGGGCGTTCGTGCGATTGGGCGGCGAGTTGCGCCACGCTCCCAACGAGCAAGCACTCGTCCGAGGCATTTACCGGGTGGCGTTTCCGGCACTGATCAAGGCCCTCGCGGACCACGAGACCGCGACGTTCCCAAACAGCGACCTCCCCAGCGTCTACGCGATCAAGCATGCCTTGCTCGATCTGCGCGCGCAGCAGGAACGGGTGCTCCCGCTGCTCGCTGCCGCTGAGGCGGAATGCGCAGACCCCACCGGCGCCGCAGCGTGGGAACGCTACATCCAAGCGCTCCTCGATGCTTCCGGGGGCGTGTCCGGTGCCGGCCCCCGCGCTGCCGTGCCGACCCCGCCGCCCGCGCGCCGAGCGTTTACCCCGCCGCGCGAAGCCGCCCGCGACGCCCGCTTCACTAATCGCGGTGCCGACTTCGCCGCGATGCCCCCGGAGGAAGATCATCGCGCCCACACCATCGAGGAGTTCGAGCGCTACTCCACGGAGATGCTGGCAGCGGAGACGGTCGCCGTGGTGCTTTACGGACTTCGCGACATGCCGTGGGAATTCCATTTCGACTGCGCGCGCCATCTCTACGACGAGGTGCGGCATTGCCTGATGGGCTACGAGTGGATGCGCCGCAACGGCCTCGATCCTTTCCAGAGTCCGCAGTACCTGCAGGTCTTCCGCTGGCGCTGCCAGTTCCCGCCGGTGATGCAGTACTGCATGCTCACGATGGGCAACGAGGTTCACGCGTTCCCCTATCGACATCGTCGCGTCGAGGCCCACGAGAAGTCGGGCGACCGCTTGAGCGAGCAATTCGTGCGCTACGATATCGCCGACGAGACGCAGCACGTGCGCTTCGGCCATCGCTGGCTTCCGGAGCTGCTCCGCCACATCGGCGAGAACCGCTCCGTCGACGCTTACACCGCCGACGTGCTCCAAGTCTGGGAGAGCCAGTACCGCTCCGGCAAGCTTCCCCTAAGCGTCGAGTAAACTCTTCTTTTTCATGCCCCTTGTCCGTAATCCTCAAGCCATCCGTCTCGCCATGCTCGGGTCGACGGTTGGCAACGGCCATCCGTACTCTTGGAGCGCCCTTTTCAACGGTTATGACCGCGAGCTGATGACCAAGGAGTGTCCGTTTCCAGGCATTCCCGTTTACCTGAACAAAGAGCCCGCCGCGACGATCACGATCCCCGGGGCGCGCGTCACCCACATCCATTGCGCCGGCAGCGGCGGCTTCACCGCCGAGCATGTCGCCTGCTGCTCGCTCATTCCCCACGTGGTTGAAAAGCCCACCGACGTGATTGGGCACGTCGACGCGGTGATAATCGCCACCGACATCGGGCACGAGCACGTTGAACGCGCGAGGCCTTTCGTGGAGGCCGGCCTTCCGGTCTTCATCGACAAGCCGCTCACCGACAACGAGCCCGATCTGAAGACGTTCGTGCACTGGGTCGAGCAGGGCCTGCCCATCATGTCCTCCAGCAGCATGCGCTATACGAAAGAGTTCATGCCGTACCGCCACTCGACCCGCGACTTGGGTGACTTGCGCTTCGTGAGCATCACCACCGCCAAGAGCTGGGAAACCTACGGGATCCACGCACTCGAGGCCGTATACCCGATCCTCGGGCCCGGCTTTCTCACCGTGCGCAACACGGGCACGGCCGCCCGCAACGTGGTGCACCTCACGCACCGCCGCGAGGTCGATGCGGTCGTGGTCGCGTCCGCCGATATGTACGGCAGCTTCGGCGTGCTGCAGCTCTGCGGGACGGCCGGCCGCGTGCAGACCGCCTCCAGCGACTCGTACTACGCGTTCCGTGCCCAGCTGGAGGCCTTCATCGGTTACCTCCGTTCTGGCGTTTACCCCTACCCTTTCAGCGAGACGGTCGAGTTGATGAAACTCGTCATCGCCGGCATCCGCAGTCGAGAATCCGGCGGACGTGAGGTCGCGCTGTCCGAAATCGGCCCGTACTGATGATTCCCGCTTAGCCCTCGACCCTTTTTGATGCAACTACGTCCCAGCCGCATTCTCCGACTTCTCCGCGCGGGCCAGATCCCCTCGCTGCTCAAGATCACCTTTCCGACCCGCGGGTCGTGGGAATCGCCGGACTCTGCGGTGTCGACGGGGAGTGTCTCTGCTCCGAGCAGGTGCCGTACGACTGGATCGGCTTGGAGAACCAGATCCGCGCCGCGCGCATCCACAACATCGACGCGCTGGTGCGCGCCGCCGAGGGCAGCGACAGCGACGACATCAAGCCGTTCGAGATGGAGGCCGCTGTCATTATCGTGCCGCATGTCGCTGACGCCGGCGAGGCGCGGAAGATCGTCGACTGGGTCCGCTTCCATCCAGAGGGCCATCGCGCCGTCGATGACGCTAATATCGACGGACAATTCTGCCTTGTCCCCGCGCTCGATTACCCCGCCCGCTCTAGCCGTAAGAGAATGCTGATCCTTCAGATTGAATCCCCGGAGGCGCTTGAACATCGCGAGGTGATTTGCGTGGTGCCAGGCTTCAGCGGTATCCTGATCGGTTCCGGCGACTTCAGCCACCGCATCGGAGATGTCGCCGAACTGGATCATCCGTTGGTCGTTGTGGCCTGCCGCCGCATGCAAGACCTCGGGCAAGTTCTGCATGCCGGCGGGTATCTACGCCCCGTTTGGCGAGATGGTCGCCGAGGGATTCCGAGTCTTCAGCGTCGGCGCCGATGTGGTCGCGATCTCCAATTACACCAAGCAACGCACCGACGTGCTGCGGGGCCAAATCGACACCCTGCCCGCCGCCGAAAAGCCCGCGATCCGCTCTCCCTATGTCTGAACCCACTCCCCTTCCTCTCACTCTGCAAGGCAAGGTTGTCGTCCAGTTCGGTGGCACCGGACTGCTCGGCCCGGCGTTGATCGAAGCCGCCGTCGCGGCCGGGGCCACCGTCGTGATCGCTTCGCGCAATCGCGATTCCCTTAAGGACATCGTGGCCGCCCACGCCGCTGCCGGGCATACCGTGTACCCGGAGGAGGTCGACCAGCACTCCGAGCCGTCCCTGCACGCGCTCCGCGAGCGGATTCTCGCCCAGCACGGCCGGATTGACGGCGTAGTCTACAACTCCGCGTCCCGTCCGATGAAGTCCTTCGCCGACGACCTCGCTGCCTGGCGGCAGTCGATGGACGATAATGCGACCGGCTTCATCGCTACGATCCGAACCTTTGGCAACGTCATGGCTAAGCAAGGCTCAGGCAGCATCGTGAACATCTCGTCGATGTACGGTGTTGTCGGCATGAATCCCTGGCTCTACGAGGGCACGTCGATGGGGGCACCGCCCGACTACTTCTTTCACAAGGGCGGCATGATTAACGTCACCCGCTACCTCGCGGCTTATTATGGCAAGTCCAACGTCCGCGTGAACGTCGTCTCGCCCGGTGGCATCTACAACCCGACGAAGCCTCCGGCGGCGGCCTTCCTCGAGAAGTACGAGAAGATGACCATGCTCGGGCGAATGGCCGAGGCTCGAGAACTCGGCGGCCCGGTCGTCTTCCTGCTCAGCGATGCCGGCCGCTACGTCACCGGAGCCAACCTCGTCGTCGACGGCGGCTACACCGCGAGGTAATGCTGTGCATTCATGGCATTCCCGCGCTGGCCGAACGGTCCTCGTGGCGTACTCCAGAACCTTCTTCGCCAGCATCGAGTCGGCGAGCATCTTCTTCAGCTCCGTGTTCTCCCGCTCCAACTCCTTTAGCCGCTTCGCCTCGTTGAGGTTCAGGTGTCCGAACTGCTTTCGCCAACGGTGGTACGTCACCTCGGAGATGTTTTTCTCCCGACAGATGTCCACGATGCTCCTGCCCGCATCCACGTCCCGTAGGATGCGGACTTTATCCTCGGTGTTGTAGCGTTTTCCTTTTATGGCCTGGGTCCTTTCGGTTGGACCCAGACCGAACCTTCAAGCGGCTCGAATTTCCAGGATCACGTCACGCCTCTGGGTCGATGGAGGACTTCGTTCAGGTGCTCTGGGCCGACTGCACCGTCCTTGAGCTGCTGCCCACCCTGAGCGTCCTTTTCAGCCTCGCCTTCGTCGTCAATACCATCAGGGTCTGGCGCTTCAACCGCGGCAATCTTCGACAATCCGCGGCATCCCACGTATTGGGTGTCACTGTCTCAAGGCCTCCGATTCCGGATACGGTTCAGGTGCGTCGTTCTAGCGGAGGGCGTTGGCGTGTAGCCCGCCGGCGGATCGGCGTGGGCTGGCGACGGTGGCGCGACGCGAGAGGAGACGACGGGCGAAGGCTCCAGCGACGAGGTCAGCCACGCGCGCGCCTCGTTCCAGAACGGGAAGAAGCCCCGGGAGCTGTACGGGATCAGCCGCGTATCCCAGTCACGGCGACCCCAGCGCACCGTCAGTCCGACCGCCTTCCCTGCCGCCTCGAGGTCGCGCGCAACTTCGAGCCAGGGCCCGGTCCACGGGCGCAGGGCGACAATCGAGCGCAAACCCCTCCGTTGCGCCCACTCGGCAACGGCCGCTCCGAGTGCCGGCGCGCGCAGTGTCTCCACCGGAACACCCCATGTCTCCGCGGCTCTCCCCGCCGCGTCGGCCAACGCGGCCTGCGTGAAGGCGACGACCTTGGCGTCCCACGCCTGCTCCTCCGCCATCGCTTCCGACCAGCCCGTCACCACCACCGCCGGCGTCGGCAGACCGGGCAGGCTCACCTCGGGGCTCAAGTCCTCCGGATGCAGCCAGAGGCCAACCGGCCCTGGAGCCGTCGCCAGCTCGGGCCCCGGCGTCCAAGGCGTCACCGCAGGCGGCAACGGCGGCTCCGTCACCGCCTGCGCGTCCACGGCCAGCCTGCCCTCGGGCCGGTGCCGCCCGCCGGTGTGGCGGGCGATGTTGTCCGCCTTGGCTAGGTATACCTTGCCCCGGGTGTGCAGCCCCGCGACCCAACGCCACGAGAGCGTGTTGGACGCCGGGTCGCCGTCGAGAAGATGCCGGAGGAAGAAGTCTGCGCCGAGTTCCCAGGGGAGCCGGAGGGTGAAGATCCAGATGCTCGCGAACCACATGCGGGCGTGGTTGTGCAGCCAACCTTCCTCGACGAGTTGCTTCGCCCAAGAGTCAAAACCATCGATGCCCGTACGGCCGGCAAGTGCCTCCGCGTATCCCGCCGGAGGCGCGCGGCGAAGACGCGTCACGGCTTCACGGTAAAAGCTCCAAGCCTCCGGGTGGTATTCCATCCATCCCTTCCAATAGGTCCGCCAGCAGACCTCCTGCGCGAACTTCTCCACCGCTGTCCAGTCGTGACCCTGACGAACCGCGCCGATCACCTCCGGCTCGGTCAGCAGCCGCCGCTGGATCCAGGGCGAGAGGCGCGAGACGGCCTGATTCCCCGGCCGGTCGAAGTCCCTGTCCTCCGAATAACGGGCAACTTTGGGGGTGAACTCCCGCAGCCGCGAAAGCCCGGCCGCGCGCGTGGGAACGAAGGCTGCCATCCATTACAATACACCGCCGGCTCGCCCGCGCAACCCCGGAGCCTCAATGCGGGCGATAGAGCGCGCCCTCGATCGGCGTGGGGCCCAACGGCTCGAGCATCGGCCGGTTGCGCGTGAACGTGTCCCGCAGCCGGCGAAATAACGCCAGCTCCTCGGTCAAGGTGGTTCCACATCGGATCCAGGTACAAACGCGAGATCCGGCAGCGGCGGCGCAGTGATCCGGTGGTTACAGCTCGGCCGCGTGCGACTGGAGGACCCCTCCGACGACTCCACCGCGGCTTTCTTATCTTCCGATGCATCTAGGTCGAATGCCCGCTCGTTTAAGCCGAAACGCTCCGATTGGAGCCCTTCCCAGGTCGAATCAACCCTAGCTCTCAACCTCATATCGCCATGTTCATGTTCGCAAAGGGTACGCTCCTCGCCGGTCTCAGCTTGTTAGCGGCCGCCGCCTCCGCACAGACCAGCAGCCTAATCAACTCGTCGACGCGCGGAGTCGCGGGTTCCGGCAGTAACACCATGATCTCCGGTTTCGTCGTTCAGGCCCCCGCCGGTCAGCTTCGCTGGCTGCTGATTCGTGGCGTCGGTCCAACGCTTGGTCAGTTCGGCGTCACCGGAACCCTCGCCGACCCGTCACTGCGCGTCTACGATCGCAACGGCACGGTGATCGCGGCCAACGACAATTTCGCAACCGCGCCCAACTTGGCCCTACTCAACACCGTAACTTCGGCCGCTGGTGCGTTTGCCCTCGGCAACGCGAGCGAGGCCGCCGTCCTGATCGGCCTCCCCGCCGGCTCCTACACCGCCCAGCTCGGCGCGGGCACTGGAACCGCTACCGGTGCCGTTCTCCTCGAGACCTACGAATTCGGATCGGTCGCCGCCAGCCAAGCGTCGCAGACGATTACCGGCATTGCGGCCAGTATCGGAGACTTCAGCACGCTGACCACCGCTCTTCGTCTGACCGGACTCGACGCCGCCCTCGCCTCAGGTGGGCCATTCACGGTCTTCGCTCCGACGGATGCCGCCTTCGCCAAGCTGCCGGCCGCTACGCTCAACGCGCTCGTTGCGAACCCCTCCCAGCTGGCCGACGTCCTCCGCTACCACGTTGTGAGCGGGCAGGTCCTGTCGACCCAGCTGACCAACGGGCAGGTTGCCCCGTCCCTGCTTCCAGGCCGCTCCCTCTCCGTGACGCTGGCTCCCGGTTCTGTTCGTATCAACGCCTCAAACGTCGCTGCCGCAGACGTGCGCGCGGTGAACGGCGTGATCCACGTGATCGACACGGTTCTGGTCCCTTAATTTCGGCCCGGGAGGCTGACTAGTTTCGCCCCAGCCCTTCGCACGGGAGCACATTTTTTTCGGTTAGTTCGCACGATCGTCCGAGCCCAGCGGGGTCAATTGGGGGGCAGATACCGGTGCTACCCTGTGATTCCCCGGATATTTCGGGCTCGTGTCGAGCGTGTTGATGGAGAGTTAGCTGAGGAAAGATTCGTAGTCGAGTGGGCTCTGATAATCGCGCGACGAGCGGCGTCGGCCCGCGTGGCGCGGCCCGCGTCGTGGATCGAAGCGATCGAAGCGAAGGCGGCGCAACGAATGGAGGCGGCACGCGATTTGAAGATGAGGTGACCGCCGCGAAATCATCCGCTGGCCGTGACAATCTGGGGCCCGTAGAAAGGGACCCGGACTCATAAAAGGCAAACGACACACGACGGAGGAGATCATTCGCATATTGCGGGAGGCCGACAGTGGCAAAAGCATCATCGAGGTCTGCCGGGAGCGTAACATCTCTGAGGTGACGTTCCATCGATGGAAGCGCGAGTTTGGGATGATAGAGGTGAACGAGGCGAAGCGGCTGAAGGAACTCGAGCGCGAGAACAGCGAGCTGAAGAAGATGCTGGCGGACTCGCTGCTGAAGAACCGGGGGCTGGAGGCGATCAACCCCAAAAATGGTGGGCCCGGGGAACAAGCGCCGGATGGCCCCCCTCGTCGTCAAAGGTGGCCTGCACGAAGGCCCCGACCGGCTCGTCTTGCGCAAGCCGCGGCCCGCGCTTTTCGTACCGTGATCAAACGGTCTGACCGGAGGTTTAAAGAAATCCAGGTTCTCGCTGCCGCTTACGGTTGACGTAAGTTTCCTGAAGACGAAGACAATCCCATCCATGCACCCCGGCCAGATGATCAGGGAGGACTTTCTTGCCGACTATGGCCTCACGCAATACGCCCTCGCCAAGGCCCTCAAGATTCTCCAGAGCCGCCTCACCGAGATTATCAAAGGGCGCCGGGGCATCACCGCCGAAACCGCCGCGCCCGACGCGGCTCGAACGTGCTGCCCGGCGCGACCATCGCCGCCGCCGCCTCGGCGGACGAGCGATGCCACCCCGCCGCGCCAGCCGCGATGATCGCAGCCCCGAGGCAAGCGCGCTCCGGCGAGGTCGCGGTGACGACCTGCGCGTCGAGCGCGTCGGCAATGAGCTGCACCCACAGCGGACTCCGCGCGCCGCCGCCCGTCGCAATCGCCGGCGCGCCCGCGGCGCCGACCTTGCGCGCGAGGCGTGCGTGCGTGGTTGCGACGCGCTCGAGGATGTCGCGCACCGCACGGCCTTCGTGGGTCGTGGCGGTCGCCGCCAGCGCGAGCAATTCCTCGATCGAGCGGCCCGGCGCGTGGGTTCGCTGAAATTCCTCGAGTTCACCGGCGCCGTTGGCGTCGAACGCCAGACGGTAGAATCGCTGGCCGTCGGTGTGCGGCCCGTGGTGGCAGCCGGCCAGTGGCTCCACCGTGTCCGCGAGCACGAACGCCGCGAGCACCGTCCCCGTGGACAGGCTCAGGCCCGCCAGCGTGCCGAGCCCCGACCCGATCGCGGCGGCGTGGTGGTCGAGCGCGCCGACGGCCAACGGCGTTCCGGCCGGCACACCGAGCAATTCCGCCGCGCGCGCCGCCATGCGGCCGCACGCCGTCCCCGGGCGGAGCCAGGCTGAAAATTTCTCCGGCGGCAGCTCGAATTTCGCCAACGCCTCCGGCCACCGCAGCCCGGTTGCAAGGTCGAGGATCCCGAGCAGTGCCGCCGTGCTCGCGTCGCCCGCGCGCTCGCCGGTCAGCGCAAACGTGAAGTAGTCCGAGATTGTCATGATGCGCGCGGTCCGCGCCCACGTGTCCGGGGCGTGGCGCGCAAACCACCGCCATTTGCGCACGGCGGAATACTCCGACAATCCGCGCAGGCCCGCGGTGCGCGCATACCCATCCGTCGCGGCGAAAGCCGCGAGCGCGGGCTCCGCCTGCGTTCCCCGCGTGTCCGTCCATCCCACAAGCGGGGTGAGCGGCGAGTCCGTCTCGTCGAGCAGGAGAAACGTGCTGGCCTGCGACGAGTAGGACATGGCCGCAATCGCGCGCGCGCTTGCGCCCGCCTGCGCGAGTGCGGCACCCAGGCCCTCACGGAGCAGCCGCCAGAATTCGGCGACCTCAAGTTCGCTGTGGAGCGGCGCCGGATGCGCCCACTCGACCGGCACTCGTCCGAGCCCGCGCAGCGCGCCGCGTTCGTCGAACAGCCCGACCTTGAAATACGACGTGCCGAGATCGATGCCGAGCAGGAGCGCCATGGGGGGAGACGCGCGCCGCCTACCGCATCGCCGCCAGCAGCGCGAGTGTCTCGTCGACGAAGCGCGGACCGTTGCCATGCGCGAACAGCGCGTTGCGCGCCTCGTAGAAATTCCGAGCGTCGGCCTCGGGCGTCACGATGTAGGCCTGCAGCTCGCCGTTCGCCAGCGTAATGACCTGCGCGCCCGGCGCGCGGCGTTTCACCTCGAGCGCATACTCGACGAAGAACTCGCCCGGCCAGCACACGAACTTCCACGGCCCGACCGCGATCACCTGGATCTCCGCGGGCGAGCACTCCCGCACGGCCGCAGCGAAGCGGCCGTCGCGCGCAGCGCGCGCGAGCTCGGCGGTCTCCTCGGCGCCGAACACATCGCACTCCGCCGTACGCACCGCCGCGCGGGGCGCGCCCTCGCGCCCCAAGCGCGCGAACGTTTCCCGCGCGACCGCGACCGCGCGCTGCGCCTCCGCGTCGCCCGGCATCGCGCGCGGCGTGAGCGCCACCTGCGCGCGCCGCGCGGCGATCGCGGCGCGATCCGAAAACGCCAGCGAAGGCCACGCGTCGAGCACCGCCTGGCCCAGCAGCTCGCCGAGCCGCCGCGCCTCGGCGAAGGTGTTCCCGCGCGTCACGTGGCGCGGGCTCTGGTTGCCGGCCGCGCCGCTGTGCCAGAGCACGGGACACGCGGGGCCGAGCACGCGCTCCTGCAGGAAACGCCGCACGAAATGCGGGAAATCGCCGCTCACGAGCGTCGAGTCCTCGTGCAGCACCGTCGGGTGCATCGCGCAAACGAGCATCGCCGCAATCGGCGCGCCTCCGCCAGTCGCTCGCGCCACCAGCACCGGCACCTCGGAATCGGCCGGGCCCGCGGGATCGTGGCGGTTGCCGCCGATGGCGCGCGTGCGCGCGATCGCGAGGCCGATTTCCGCTGGCCGCGCGGTGCAGACCGCCTCCGTGCCCGCGTCGATCATCTGTCGCGCGGCCCACGCAATGTAGGCCGGGTCGGCCTTCGGCACCGTGGCGTCGGCGGCGTTGCTCACATGGTCGACGATCACCGGGCCGGAGTGCGTGTGCGTCGCGGAGACGACGATCGCTTCCTCCGCCACGCCGGTCGCCGCGGCGATCGCGCGTCGCACGCCGCCGGCGATCCGCTTGCTCACGTGGATGAGATCGTTGGCAAGGAACAGCGCCTGACCTCCCCCGCCGCTCAGGAACAGCGCCATGCACTGCAACGGGTCGTGCACGCCCGTGCTGTCGCGCGCGACGTGCGGGTAGCCGTAGAGGAACACGCTCCCGCGCGGCGTAAGATCGCGAACGGCGGCGCCGGCGTGCAAATCGGGAGGAACGGTGGCCATCGGGGCTGCCGAAAGTGAACGTCCAGCGGAGCGAGTCTATGTCATTTTTTGTTCCATCATTACGTTTACTGACAAAATACGACATTACCATTGAGAGGGACGCCGGAACTGCTCCACCTTTGATGTCAGTCAAAGACGTTGGTTGATGGGG
>Ga0194117_10002670_pt1 | contig 18695 bp, 9 predicted proteins | sample TA2MahsurfametaG_FD_160579 | JGI IMG/M metagenome (GOLD analysis project Ga0194117, IMG submission 160579) | Freshwater microbial communities from Lake Tanganyika, Tanzania - TA2015009 Mahale N1 surface | ecosystem: Environmental > Aquatic > Freshwater > Lake | place: Tanzania: Lake Tanganyika...
AAAACTGAATAAAAGGAAATGATTCTTAAATCATAGTCCGACATAAACTATAATAAATAATTAGAATGGAGGTAAACATTAAACTAATTTTGGCACTATCTCTACTCATTATAAGTGCTTTTTCTACTTCTTGTACCGTTGCTCAATGTACAAATTGTACCTTTAAAAAAGATTACTGCTAATCTTGCTAAACAGGTTATGGTTTGGCAGGTGACAAACAATTTTGTTTTTCATGCAAAGATACTCAAAATTGTGCTTCATGTAATAGTAATGCAAGTTTCTGTCAACAATGCATCAGAGGCTTTACAGCTACAGGAGGAAACTGTGTCGCCTGTGCTTCAGGTCAATTTTCAGATGGGTTAAGTTCTTGCTCACCTTGTGGACAAGGATGTAAAAAATGTAATGGATCATCAAGTTGTTAAGTTTGTGAACCTCTATATGAACATAATTCTACATCAAACCAGTGTAAAGCTTGTGCTGAAGGGTAATATTCTTCAGGCTCATCTTCGAACCCTTGTCAAAAATGCGTTTCCAATTGCAAAACTTGTGCTAATCTTAGCAGTTGCAGTGTATGCTCAACAAATTATACACTTGACGGAACTGGTGGATGTAAATCTAATACAACTACGAACTCAACTTCAAACTCCAGTTCCAACTCCAACTCCAGTTCCAACTCCAGTTCCAACTCCAGTTCCAACTCCAGTTCCAACTCCAGTTCCAACTCCGTCTCTAGTAACACTAAAACTACAATAATTGTAGCCGTCGTAGTCCCTGTGGTTTTGATAGGTACTGCTTTTATGATATAGCTTTAACAATAATTCTGATATTACTTTGTAGAAAGTATAGTGCAGCATCTACCAGCAAATAGGCTTCTCCAGATGGTATCGGCCAGAGTGCAGTGGGAATTAACAAAGGTTAAATAAAATAGACAAGATATTAAGCCCAATAAACAAAGATATGAATCCATTAAATAGAACTAATGTTAATTGCTTATTATTAATTGAATTACGAGTTTGATAATAGAAAATCAAACTAAAAATAGTGTTTTTGGCTTGCGAAATAGTATATCACTCCTCGGTCTTCCAGTAGTTTTCAAACTAAATAATGTTTTCTATGCTTATTTTTTGCCTCTCTTTCTAGATTTCAAGTAAAAGGTCTAGAATGTACTTTTTCTACAACACTATATCCATACTTGCCATCTCTTACTCACTGAGGTTGGCGATGGAACATAAATCTCCATCATTGTTCTCCACGTTGCACAAATACACTATTTTATCATTTTGGATAAAATGTCTGAAAATTGATTTCAATTTATAAGCATTGCTGTGGAAACAACCTTTTGTTTAGCTTTCAATCTTCTAGGAAATCTAAACTTTACTTTGTTGTTATTTGAGAGGGATCATAGTGGTCTCAGCTAAGTATCGATTCGGCTCATCTTTTACCCTCTGCTTTTGCTTGTTCTGCGAGGCATTTTGAGAGTATTTTCTTTCGTGCTTAACTTTTTCTTCTTATGCATTGAGTTTAACTATTTTCGGTAAATAAAGCGGTTTTGCTTGTCTTCCTCGCTTTTTCGTCGGTTTTTCGAGACTTTAATATGAGTCAGTCTCCTCTTTTTCCATTTCTTCTTCCATTTTTTTGGCAGTTTTATTAGCACGCATTTAGGTTTCTTTTTTGATTTTCTATTCTTTTTTGTTGTTGAATTCATCCACTAAAGACATCACTTCTTGCAGATGTTCTAGAGGTTCCCAGGTATAGTCACGAGGATTGGGAAAGTTTTTCCATTTGATTAAATATTCATGCCCATTATGAGTTACTTTCTAAATTATAAACAATTTACTTTGTCAAGAATCTACTAAACTTAATAGAAGTCAGGCTCCTCTTTTGATTGGGAAGATTTTTCTTGTTCGAGGTTGGACATGTATTAAACTTAATCTTGTATGTGCAATATGGTTTGTGTTAATTAATAGTGTTGAGTTTTCTTATATAAGTGCACAGGATTGTCTGCTTTTTATGAACAAATAGCCAATAATTTACTATCTTTAAATCTATTTATCTATTAAACTTAACGTGATCGAATTTCTTTAAGGGGAGGGTAATTTTATTCGAAGGTGAGTCCTGTAGTTAGTAATAATTATGATTAATTTTACATTTTTTAGTGTAGATGTTGCAAACGGCCACTAGATACACAGCAAGAGTCATCAGGAGATGCTACATTCATTAAGTCCTTGATTATTTGCCTCTAACAACTTAAAAATTGGCTTTTAAGATACGATGCCAGTTTACAGTATCACAGCCATAGCTATAAGTATAATTGTCCAAATCGAAACAAACAAATCTAGAAGAGTTTGGGCTTATACCATTATATCTGCTAGGAAACTACATTCGTTAAGATATCAGCAAAAATTACAACCAGTACCAACTCATTAAATCTTCATTCAAGCATTATCTTAAGCACAACAAATTCAGCAGGGAAAACCAACAATATTTGATATAAATCATAGAGTTGTTATCCAATTATCCCATTTTTCAACTCAATAACGAGGAGATACTAACAATTTACAAAATACTCTGTTATAATATGCATCTCAAATCAATAGAGGATCTTAACACTTCTTTGAAATTTGTACTGCTCGCGGATTAAAATGTTTTGCAAAGTCCCATCTATCTTTAATTTATCAAATTCTACCTGCAAGTTACGCGTGAGTACCTAAAGGTTAAGTACCAAATTGATTTCTAAAAACTCTCAGTCTGGTAGGCTATCAAAAAGTTCATTGGAAGGACAGTTCAGAGAGGATTTCTACCTCGTTCACCTTAATACTAGCGTAATCTCAACATCTTAGACCATGAATAGATCATGTATAGATTAGTAAAAAGAAAAGATACACGAGAAAGTTTGATGATAAAAAAACTGAATTACACTATTTTCATGGATTTGAAAGAATTTTATGAAGAGGAGATGAAGGAGAATCTTTATCATTGGAAAAAAGTAGAACTAATGAGCAAATTCACCCATAAATTCATGTTAGTATTAGCATAATAGCTACCAATTATTCACCATGAAAGCACCCATTTGCGATAACTCTATATGAAGCTCTATCTCACCTTACCAACACATGGCTAGCTCTCGCCTGAATCCAGTGTGCCCAATTAATCTAGAGAGAAATGGTTATTACAAATTGAAATGCTAAAAATAAAAAATGTTATATATCTTTACAGACTAGCACAAAAGCATATTGGGAGGATGGATCACTTCAAACTTGAGGAGATAAGTGAAAAAATAGAGATAGTCATTGAATTCGTACAAACTGTAGAATAAAACATTACATAAGCAGCCAATACAATATCCAGTTTAAATGAATATGAGCTTGAATTTGACTAAATGCTGCTAATACTGGATTTACTAACATCGCTTAAGCTACATCAAACTGTTTTTTTTTAGTTGTTGATGGGCAAGATAAAGTAAACTTTAAATCCAGTACTTTATTCTGCCCATTTCTAACTGCTCTTCAGATTACTGCAAATTCAGAACAAGGCTTTATCTTTAATTTAGTTTTTCAAATCTCCTGAACTTTTGTCTTTGCTTTCCCTTGATGAACTGAATTCTCTGAGTGGACTGATTCCTTAATCTCCCAAAGAATCAGAGCGAATTGTCTTCACGAACTTCGGAAAGACCATTGTGAGTATTATCTTAAGAAAAGATTTCTAGGTTATCGGGGGAAAGTAAATAAGCATTTTTCTTAACATCTTCAAAAACTCTCTCAGATGTCTCTTTATACCATAATAGGAACTGTAGACTCTCCGAAAATTTGTGATGCGGTACATAGCCGACCACCATAAATAGTTTGCTCTCAAATAGTTCGAAGTAATACTCAATCAGCTATTAGATCTGCCCTCTCAAAGCTGCATTCACTTCTAAGATGACCAAGGCAATTACACGAATCCCATTCTCTAAGAATTAGAGCCCTACATCAGTAAAATCCAGTTGCTTCTTAGCTCCTAGACTTCTCTCAAACTTAAACAAAATACCCCAGCAAGTAATCGCAAGTCGACTATTATTGATTAAATTTGATTTGAATAACAAACATAGTTATAAAATAATAATGGACATTTTGGTAAACAGTGAATCATCGGGATAATCACATCAACAACCGCATCATGAAAGTGGACAACTTGCTGTTTTGTTTGTATTCTTTGGATTGCTCTGCGGTTGCATCCTGCGCGAAATCAATAAAAAAACAGGCATACCATACACACCGATGCTTTTAGTCCTCGGCATAATCTTTGGATACTTCAGGTAGGACTTAGGTTCAATCGGTCAGTCGATTACAATAATTTCTTCTATGAGTCCTCACATGATTCTGTTTGTCTTCATCCCGATTCTTATCTTTGAATCTGGTAACTGATCACTAACTCAGCTTTTAATTGTGACTGGCATGTCTTCAGGAAATCAATGCTAAATATCTTACTACTAGCAGGGCCAGGTGTTCTTTGGGGTGCTATCATAATCGCATTCATGTTCAAAGTTCTCCTTGGATATAGCAATGATGATCTTAATTGGTATGAAGCATTGGCTTTGGGATGTGTACTCTCTGCGACTGATCCTGTTGCTGTTGTAGCTTTGCTGAAAGAATTGGGAGCTAGCGTTCAGTTTAACATTTTAGTTGAAGGAGAATCACTTCTAAACGATGGTACTGCTATGGTCTTTTTCATGCTATTTATGAGCTTGGTCAAAGGAGAATCGACTTCAGCCTTAGATGTGGTAAGTAATTTTGTAAGAGTATCAATTGGCGGCCCTCTTCTAGGAATTGTAGTAGGTTTCATCATTTGCTGGTGGCTCAAAAAAATAATCAGAGATACGGTTCTAACTGTTATGATAACATTTTTAGGCACATTTTTATGTTTCTATATTGCATAATTCACTTGGATCAAAGTTTCAGGCATTTTAAGTATCGTTTCCTTGGGATTATTCTTCTCAGCTGTTGGCAAATTAAAGATATATCCGTAGAGTGAGCACGCTCTGCACACAGTATGGGCATCTATTCAATATGGCAGCGAAACACTCATCTTCATCTTGACTGGCATAGTTGTAGGCATTAAGATGATCAATGAGACCACTATAACGAGCTCTGACTGGATTAAAATGTTCATTTTTTGGATCCTTATGATCATTTCTAGAGTTATCATGGTCTTGACTTTCTATCCTTTCCTCACTCGTTCAGGCTATGGAATCAGTTCTAAATAACTAATTGTACTCATTTATGGAGGTCTAAGAGGAGCACTAGGCATGTGTCTTTCTTTGTTTGTTGGAGTCGATGATTCTCTCAGACTTCGTTTCCGAGAGCTTACAGTATTCTATATGTGTGGTATGGCTATGTTAACTATCGTTGTCAATGGCCTTACTTGCAATAAACTTGTCAACTATCTATAGATGATCAAAGTGCCATAGATCAAGTAAAAATTACTCAAACGTTGTGTCAAAAAAGTATTATAATCAACTCAACTCAAACTTAAATAACTTAAATCCTCAACATCTGTATCCTATGCTAAATGGAAGATGGTCTAAAAAGATGCAAACGTCAAATAATTCGGTGGTACATTCCATGAACGAAATTCCCGCAGATAGATTGAACTGAGAGACAGTATTAAGTAACTAAGTAGAAGTGATGTGGCTGAAGAAATTAGATTCCGATTCTGCCGTTTTTTGCAAAGAGTCATTTGGTAATTCTATGAAGAAGGTGAACTGTCTGAAGAAAGTGTGAAACTGCTGAACTCTACTTGCAATATGGCTAATGATGAAATTGGCTTCAAATTACGGTTTTTCGATATTTTAAGCGGATTTTTCGAGATGGAGTCCATATAGTACTATCTCAAATTTAAAAACACTCCTATTCTAGGCAAATACTGCACCCGTTCAGCAATCCATAAAATCTACCTCTTCTATGAGTCAAGCACAGTATTTGTGGAGGCTTGCGAGTAAGTGTTGCATAAAGTTCAGGATTCATTCCCTGTGGCAAGTTAACATCTTCGCTATGTGCTAGATTAAGTGAAGTAGAGTGTTTAAAGTGCTGAAGCTTTCATAAGTTAGCTATAAAATGGTTATCCCAAAATTATCCAAGCTGTACACACAGAGAGAGCCACTACAATCTTACTTAAAAGTAAAAGAAAAGAACTAAAATATTTCTACTAGTAAGGATACATCGACTAAACTGAATACTCCAAATTGAGGAGATAAATTGACTCAACTTTGGTTCAAATCCGCTCTTCGAATTAAAAATTAGAGTAAATGAAATTAGGAGAAGTCTTTTCTCAGTATCCTCTCTTTAGTGAACTCACCAGTCAAGAACTCTCTGAACTGAGAATGAAAGCCAAGGATAAGACTTATGAGAAGGATACAATCCTCATCAGAAAAGACACTCCGATCAAATATGTTACCATTATCATTTCAGGCTCTGTGAAAGAACAGTTCAAATATGAGAATGGAAAGTTCGACTTCTATCTTATAAGAAGTATTGGTTGTGTTCTTGATGCTTATGATTTTACTTACATGTAGAATGCCAAGTGTGAAGCAAAGGCTAGAAACACTGTTCGTGTTCTCTAGATTGAATAGGGATATATTAGAGATCTTTTAAATAACAACAGCTAATTCAAAAAAAGATGGTATAAATCTCTATTCATTTATTGCCAGCACATCCATCCTGGCATCTAAAGTATCCACAAAAATCTATCATAAAAAGAAGTAAGGAGACTTGTATAAAAATCAGATATTTGCTTGCTTTCTCCAGACAACAGAATAGTCAAAGAGAGCAGAAACAAATAGAATCAAAGTATTTTGTAAGTACCACATGGAGCCTTTATTTTCGATGGCCAAATTGAATTTTAAAGAGGTACCTATGTAAAAGGTAGCTTCATCCCACCTGGTACTATCAAATGCCTAACTTTCAAAACAGTAGTATTAAAATTTTAAGTCGCTGCAAGAAAATTAGAGAGAGGATCAGTTATAAATGAAAGATTAAATGATGAAGATTGATAAAATGATAGTTCGTGTTACAAATTAGTATTTGTAATGTATATCATTTTTTTGTATTTGTTGTGCTGTATTGTCTAAAGTGCTTGGTTGGCACCTAGTTAGTAGACTTGAAACGAGTGTGTTGTCCCTTGTTTGTTTTGTTAACACCATCAGCCATTACCCATTATGCCTTTTCTGCCCCAAAACTATCAATCTAGTCGCCTGGTTGGTTCAACTTGGGTAAAATATAAAATTGTTGCTGCTACAGTCCTTCATTAACTATGACTGTCTTAGGTCGAGTAGCAGATTTATCACCATCCTAAATAATAAAAAAAAAACGTCAAGTATATTAATGATATGTTCCATTTATCGGCTATGGTTCTCATCTTGGTCTTACTAGTCCTGAAATTTCTATTCTCTCTTGTCCTATCCCAAATATTAACTCCACCCAAAACTCCACTTTTTAGATTAAATAAAAGTATTACTATTGAACTTTGGAGTTGCAATCGTATCCTTAAGCTATGGTTGTTCTAACATCTCGTCTAATTGAGGTGTCGGCTTAGTTGAATTAGTTTTCTTCTGAGTAGTTTTAGAGGATGCTTCAATAGGATTTTGATAATAGTTGACATAATTTGGATATGTTTACTGGCTGTATGTCGCTCTGTGAGTTTGCTGATAGACTGGATATGTCTGTTGATACTTACTTGTCACTACAAACATGCCCGCAACAAATTGTACTGTAACAACATTTGCACAATAGTAGAGGACAAACTGATAGAAATCTGGTAATTGATACAATTTATACTAAAATGTAAACCCTAATCTTGAATTAAGCTGATTATACAGATCCTCTAGAGTAAGTGATTGATAATGATGGACTATTGTGCCGATTTAATTAACAATGTGAGATAAAAAATACTGATTTTGCTACACGGCTTGCTTTCTTATCTTCTATATTGTCTATACTCCATTTGTAGTTATCTCGTATGATATGTGGGTTTTTGTTGTTTACAGAATTAATTTATCTGCCAAAGTATTTAGAATGTTTTTTAATTTAGGGAAGCCCAGTTAAACGAGAGTATAATCGAAAATTATGCTTTTTTTGAGGTTAAGTGGGATTTGAGCCAAAGAAATCTGTGTGTTTGGTGGTACCTCTAAAAACATATCAATCAACGCTAGCTGAATCGCAAGAACTTTTAGTTCTTTTTGCAGCTGGAACAGCTTAGAACCTTCATCTAAACTATTAGCTTGTTGACTAAAGAAAGAGTTATTATTTTCCGAGTTCGAAACCAAAAGTGTCTTATGGTATCGAATAATTCCTTTGTTAATCGCCTCCTGTACAAACATACTGATTTTTCCCAAAGAACACTTTCTGAGTGGTTTGGGTCCATTAAGTTTCACATATTGCACACAGCCATACCTACCTCCTGTAATTTGATTTTTGCCATTGAAATAGTCTGTAATTAGCTGTTTAAACTGTGTCCATTCCTCTTCTTGCTAATCTAGCAATTACTGATCTTAATAAGCCCATTTTCTCTCTTCGAACTCCAACAAGTATTAGTCCTAGTATTTAACAATCGATATTTTTGGGACGTATCGTATTTTTGTATTTTACATGTAGTCTTGCTAGTATTGTGAAGATTGTAGATATTTAATTATTGATTACCATAGTTTCATGTTTACTTTCAGGTCGAATGATTCTTTCAAGCGGGATTGAATTAGCTTTTAGTTTGGAGTCATTTTATCCTCCTTTACACTTTCAATAACCCAGGTTAAACACTACACACTTAAAAAATCGATGATGTAAGCTACATACTCTATCTATCTTTCGCCGATGTTGCGTACAAAGGTGCGAGAAATTTCAGGATCTAAAAGATAATGTTCGGCCTTTTCGCGCCTAATCATCAATATTCCTTTTTAGGCCAACTCACGTAGATAAATTTATGCGTCATATTTGGGTCCTTTTTCGTACTTGGGTATTCTCATAGGCTGAAAATACGGAATAGGCCACTTCCTATTTCTTTTTCTAAGTGAATTTTAGGTAGAAACTGACATGTTATTTGCTTCATTATTTGAATTTTCTTCTCTAATACTGTAGATTCTGTTAAGCACTGGTTTATCTATTTACTTTTGCTATTTTAGTTCAACCTTTTTTTCTTATTTTTCTTCCTTTTCATAATCTCCCATCATTAAAATACTTGAGTTTTGATTGAGAGTCACATTCAGACTACTTGATTAATTATTTTAGAAGATATCAGATTGTTAATTAGAAATTATAGACTGGTTTTCTACCTTGGAAATAGCGGATAGATTGGAAAAGTTAGATATGTTTTTGTTGTGAGTTATTGATACTTTTTATGAGAATATTCGCTCGTGTTTGAGCTGATTTTGCTTTTTCTTCTCTTACTGGACTTCGATCTTAAAATTCTTCATTTGCTTCTTTTGGTATTCTTATATTATGTTCTGATGAAAAATGACTTAGCTACTGAAAATCACTATTTTACAGAAATCAAAAAAGGGGTATTTGTTTTTCATAGTGAGGATTTCTTACAGCTTGAAACCATCTGATTCAAAAAAGTCAATAAAATATTTCTTAGAAGTTAATTTTTCTTTCTACTTTTCATAGCCTTTTTCTACCAAAAATAGAGTTTATTCTCTGTTCATTTTTAACTTATCTTTAACAAATACTCCAAAATTATCTTAGAATTTTAATGACTCTTCACTACTTTCCTGGAATTACTTGGTCCAATCTTTAGTAAGCAAAACAATATGATGAACGTTTATATTACGCTCTATATTTTCTTAAAGAGTATGTTTAGCTCTTTTACCTTTGTTGTGAATTTTAAAACTGCACTTTTCACAGAGATACTGCCCACAATTTTAACAATACTTTACAGAATTCATATCCTCACATTCTTGACAGATAATCTAAATCTTTTTGTGTGATTCTTGAGTATTTAACTGCTAATTATTCATTTGTATTTATGTTTAAGATCTTTTTTCATTCTCAACATTTTCCTAGTTTTCTTTTTGACTTGTTTTTTGGTTGTGTAGTCTGCAACAATCCAAACAGAACAGATTTTAGCAGCAAGAACAACTAAAATAAATACTATTCTCTTGCTATTATTTTTCATTTTCCAATTATTTTGATCTCGATTTGCTCTAAGATGTGTTCTGATTGCTGTCAACTATGTACTACATTTCCTCATTTTTTTAGACAGAACTACTGTTTTAAAGATTTTACTACTTTGTTTTACATCCGAAACAAATCATTTTTTTCCTACTTATTATATATTTAGAATTTGCTATAATAGCTTCAATATATAGCAAAGAGACAAACTGATTATACGAAAAGTACAAAATAATTATAAGCTCATTTATAGTAAAGCATGAAATATCAATAATCATCATAGACATCTAAAGTTGCTCCATTTTCACGCTGGTCGTAATCAAAGAAAGCTTTGGCATCAATCAACATCGAAACAATCGTATCACCTTGTTGACATTTTATCAAATCAGCCAGAGTTATAGCCATTGGTAGCTATGGCTTTGTCATGTCGAAAATTTAATCTTTGATGTCTTAAACATTGAAGCCTGATTTATCCATTGCTTACAGCTTTTGGATAATTGATCTAAAGAACATGTTTATGATAAATGAGTCAATAGCACCCTTATGATATACGTCTAGAACTCTCCAAAAATATTGTATAGCTTCAGGTGATTTTTTGTTTTACATCGCCAGTACGAATTCAAGGAAACCTTTGTAATCCATTTTACCACTCTTTGTAGGATACTCCTCAAAAATACGGTCGATTACAATGCTTGATAATCCTTTGGAGTATTTGGAGAGATCTTCTTTTTTTAACATTCCACATTTATCTGCGTCAAATTTGCAAAACCTTTGATAGAGACCTGTTGAGTATTGAATGGAAAACCAGTTTTGACTCAAGTCTTACTCTGAATAACGTTCTTGCCTCAATTCATAAAGCTCAGCTAAGATTGTTGAAGTAAGCATATCTTTGATGTAAATTCTGCCAGTTCTTTTTGGATCTAAGAAAAAGAAAAATTTGCGAATAGTAGCAAGGATATATTTATCTTTGAACCCTTAGTCTATATTCTTCAAATGGACGAAAGTTGGAATCAGTTCAGAGATATATTCTTGAAGATTAGCTTAAGTTAAATATCCGTTTCCTGCAGTATCATAAAGACTTATATGAATTCTTGTTTGGAATAAGTTGTTTTTTCTAACTATAGAGTGGAAAAATGATTGCATATCGATACGACCGTATTCATCACGATCAAATTTCAAAAATGTCGAGGCACTAAAGAAATGTCTGAATTTCAAAGGGAGCTTTGAGGCAACTGTAAGGAATGAGTTATAGTTTAATCTTTATTTGTTATCGTGAGGAGGCGAAAAGTTCTCTCGCAATAGCTGGTGGAGTTGTTCAAGATCTAAATGAAATAATCTTTACCTTCCTTATCCAATACTTCAGAGGTCTTATGTTTGAGGAATCTATTACGTGCCTCTTGACGTACTTTAGCACTGATAGGGTTTTCTGATTGTTGGCTTTTTTGGAAAAACTTAGGTACTTTTTTAAAACTTGGATCTGTTTCTTCTTCTTTCTTTTTGGCTTATTAAATGTAGTTTAAGAACAACCTATCAGTTTCATCATCGATTTATTGCGCGGATCTCTGAGGCTTGCTTTTGACATACGATTTAAGGGTATCAACCCAATCTATTTTCTTTCTTGACATTTAATTCAAAGATAATTATTAACAGATTGACTTCAAAAATCCACTCATATTTAATATATCGAAAATCAATTAAAAAGGAATTTTTGATAATTAGAAACCATTTTTATTCTTCAATGTTTATTTAATACTCTATTTTTGAATTATTATATTTAAAATATTTATTAATAAACTATGAAGCATTATCAAGAAAGATTTACAAACTCTTAAAGAGTTTATCTTTCATAACCATAAGATTAAGAATCTGTGGAAAATTGACTTTGATTTTTGTTTAGCTTTTATTACATCAAAGTAAAGGTTTACTTCAGCATTTCCATCTAATTACCGATGTAACTTTACGTCTGTTTATCTTTATCATCCTCTTCATTTTATTATAAAATATGTTGCTTTATGAATTCTTCCACCATATGTGATTGATCTTCGATGGAAAACAACTTTATTTAAAAACCCTTCTAAATGAACCTGAAGTATTTTATGGTTGTTATCTATTAAATCGCAGCATTTATCGAAGGAGTTACTTAGGTAAGCATCCATTTCAGTATATTTTGTTTCTATGAAAAGTCAGTTATGTCTATATTTTTGCTGACGATCCGCAGATAACTTTAAAGCGCATATCTTAATGCGCTGTAGAGATGCTACAGAAAATGTATGTACGTTTATGCAAAGAATTGATAAATCTAACGATCTTCCCGATTACTATTGACGTAGTATCGTCCTAATTTTGGCAGCTCTTTCCCTATCAAAATTAATTACTGAATCAGGTTAATAGGGTATGTAAGGTTTTGAACTATATCTTATTTCTTGAACTACTTTTTTTTAGTGTCTTAAAAACGTTATGGTGTTGAGCTGCATTTCTTGAGCATTTTCTTAAAAGGAAGTATAATTTTTGAAATCAACCATTCAGTAGATTCTTCTTCATCTTACAAACAATCCTAGACTATCTAGTAGAAATTAGAACTAGTTATTAGTAATTTTGCAATTAGTGCAGTTATCTTGAATTGTTGCTAAACTGATAATGATGAGCACAAATATTTTTGTATTTGGGCATTACCTTTTTCAGACTATAACTCAACAAGAAGGGCCTAAGATCTGTTTTTAGGATTGAAAAGCTAGTTTTGTATCATGAAGCGATCAATTTATGAGAACGAAAAGTATTTTCTAAGATAATTCATCGCCTATCTATAATAGACCAATAATAATGGGCACTTTAGAATAAATGAAGACGAATAGTATTATGGTTGAATTGCTGTCATATATAATAAACTTACTCTTTCTGGATTTATTTCTGATTGATTTATTTCATTGAATACCACCTTCAAACAAAAATACCAAAATCCAATGTTTTTTTTAAGATTATTACTTTGATAGAATCAATTGGGACAGCGAATTAACTTTATTGTCATCTCTCCTGCTATATATTATAAATTATGAATCTCTAGTAATAATTTTTTGAACCAGAGGTATCCCCCTCAAGTATTCACCTCCGCTCATTTCACACTCAAAGATTCACCACAGAACCCAAGGACATCGGTCCTTGGAACTCATAATATAAAAGACCCTCTCCGCGTGAACTAAAAACCTTTAAGACCTAAACTACGATGGCTGCTTCAAAAATGAAAAAGGATAACAATCTGACTGTACATTTAGCTAACCACTTGTCTCAATAAATCGTCATGATGCGAAAATTCAAGACTCATGTATTTGAATATATAGACTAATCGAAGATAAGTGATGTGCAAACAATCTAAAAATAAAAAAAGCCCTACACTTTTCGATAGTTTTAGTTAAGTAGCTTCTTACCTTAGTAAAGAGAAGGCATTTGTAAAAACCCAATTGAACCCATGTACATTTCTCTGCTAAAATATAAGAAATAAAAATAGAAGAATAGGATGAAGTAGATAGCCTGCCGCCTCACCAGCAATAAATCAAAGTCAATGCACATCCCATCTATCTCAAATCGTTAGTTGTTTTAAGGCAAGAGTAGGATAGTTTCACTGAGTTATCAAAAGGTCAACTTTAAAATTACAACCAAAGCTCAAAAATTTGTCAAGTGATTTCTTTCTCACAAGTTATCAATATTTATATTTATTATACGTGTTCATATTTGACTCCCAGTAGTTTCAATTAGAAAAATCATATTATTCTGAAATTTATTTAGATGGTAGCTATTGATTACCTGATTAACGATTAGGTCTGCGCTTTATGTTCCTCTATAAGTAATCCAGAGTTTTCATCCCTACTAGAGTACCTATTATCATCAGTCCGAAGTATATGTGCCATTCAGAGCCAAGTTAAGCATCTGCTCCTTTTTTTTCTTTACTTTTCTCATTCTCCTTTGCATTTTTGTTCATCTCCTCGGATTCTTCTGCCTTTTCGTTCTCTTACCTAAGCTGATTTTTATCGAGGAAAGGATGAGCAGTTAATTTGTGTTATACAGATTCACGCTAGTTGCTCTATTTTTTATTTTCTGCAAGCTGTTTGAAATTTTGATTGGTCATGCTGGTGGTTAGTATGATTAGCAAGACTATTAGTATAAATCGCCAACTCATTGAAACAATTATAACAATATATGATCGATTGATGATTACATAAATAATCTTACACATAATTTATAGTTATTTACGATAATCATAAGAAAAATGATATTCAACCATTCTATAATAATATCATAAATATATGAGAACACCCGCCAACTCCACCAAACATTTCGTAAACTTTGAGTAACATAGATGCATGAAATTGTTACGGCTATGAACTTGTTCTTTACAAAGCTCACCAAAAATCAAATACAATTCCAACTTTCAGAACACTATGCACTTCCGAAAAAAAGTTAGAACAATTCCAAAGTTAAAAATATCAAAAAAATCAGCAAAACTAAATCTTAGATCACTCCTTAAAAGTTGAAATTACTGAAGAAGGCATTCAAAAAATTTAGAGAATCTCTCATTTCGAGTGAAAAATTTAAAACATAAACCAAATGTATGTGTATAAAAACTCAGAACTAAACGAAAAGTAGCAAAACAAAATAGTAAAAACCTAATGGAAAAAACTAACTGATGAATAACAATCCAAATGGTGTGAAATCAGCCATAAGAAATAGTTGCCAACAAAGAAAAAGAACCCTCAACCCAAAAATAATTAAAAGCAGAAGCAGCAAAATAATAAACAATAGAAAAAAAATAAACAAAATGACAAAGCTGAAGAGTGATTGAATTGTATTTAAATATAAATCATAAATACTCGATTCTTACAAATTACTTTTACAAATACAAGTAGTTTTAGGCATGCTCACGAACATTCTTGTCTATTGATTTTTTGTACTTTTCTATTGCTTTGCGATTAAAAGAAGTTTCAATCTCAAGAGTTGTCTCTCCGTAAAATTTTGCCATTTAAAGACCTTTCCATAAACTCAACATCTAACTTTAACTTGTGTTCTTGACGCCTAGCATCTACATCTTCTTGAACTATCCTCTTAAGGTGATGAGAGCATATTTGACCATAGCGAGGCCAGGATTTTGTCTCTGAGACAAATATATTTTGAGAGTGGAAGGGTATTGAGATGAAGCGGATTAATTGTTTTACTGCAAAAGCAATTGTGTGTATCTTGTGAAGTGCTTCAATAGTTTGGATTAAATGTTGAAGTATGGCAAATTGATAGAATTTTTGTGTAGAGGATGGTTGTATAGAAAATTATATTGATTTTAGCTCTTATAGAATTGATACATCTGAAGTGGTATTTATGGTAAAGAAAGGAAAGTTTAATTAAGGAGTGTAAATTATTTTTACAACTATGTTGGAAGTGCTACTGGCTACTATATACTTTAAATCGTTTCAATGTCGTGAATTATAGAACTATTTTATTAGATCTTAAGTTGCACTTTTTAAACCTAATGAGCTTCCAGAATGTTGGTATTGGCTTAGGCTACTATAAGTTTCTATATTTACTCTGTCCTTTAAATATTTATTTGAGTTTATCCTTATAATTCTGTTTGTCTGGTCTAAGTATCAGATACATTTTATTGTTATATTAGTTTAGCTGCAGATTATCCAGTTTATTCTTTTATTTTAACTTCGGACTATTTAACAATCTCTTTTTCTTAGTTTCTTAGATCTTTGCTTTATGATTAAGGAATCATTACTTGTGACTGCTGTTGACTATCTTGAATCTTAACGGCCTACTTCTTTTAGATTTGCTAGTTGTTATTTGCAAAGTATTTATTGTACTACTTTTCAAATTGCTATAGTTTTTTCTCCTCTCTTATACTCTTTTACTCCTTTCTCAAATTCTTTATCTCAGATTGGATATCTTCCACAATTTCTTTTGGTTATTATTTCTTCTGCTTCTTATTTTTCATTTTTTTTTCGGTTGTATCTCCAAACAATATTTCATCTATTATCCTATGAGTTTCTTTTTTGACCGTACTCTTTAATTTTTGTTGCTATCTTTACTTTTCAGCTATAAGAGATAACTCCACTCTCTAATCGATTAGCGTTGTTTGTGAGTGTTATTAAACTTTGATGCGAAACTTTTGCTCCATTTATTTTTTGATTTGACTGGAAAATCGATATGCCTCTTCTTGATCATAGAAATAGAATTGTATGAAAGCATAGTTAGCATTTTTTTATAAATACTTGTTGAGTGTTTTTTTTGTCTTAAACACTTTAGGAACGATAAATTCTTTGAGAGAATATAGCACATAGTATTTTTTGGACATGCCTGAATTAAAATATAAGATTAACTCTATCGATACAAATCTTTATCATAATATAATTAATCCAACACATGATCTGGTGATTACCAATTTAGTATATCTCCTGGTCAGAATTAATCATTTGTTCTTATCGATTATTTCAATTCGGTTTTTTACTATTTAAATAAATTTTGAGAATTCATGACATAATCCAGCGTAATCAAAAGTATCAGTGATAAACGCACCTATCGCCCTCTGAAACTCAATAACAATATTGAGTGTCTTGTTATATCCGATAGAGATGCACAGAAATCAGCAGCTGCACTCAGCGTCAATATTGGATCTTTCGCTGACCCGATATAAAGTCAAGGACTAGCTCACTACCTTTAACATATGCTCTTTATGGGAACTGGAAAGTATCCGGAAGAAAATTAGTACAGCAATGTAACTATCCAATAATTTAGTTCCTCAATAAAAATGCAGGCTCATCAAATGCATACACTTCTCTCTAAGAAACAAACTACTATTTTGAGGTATCTCATGGCGCATTTTTCGATGCCCTCGATCGTTTTTCTCGTTTCTTTATTGATCCTCTTATGTTAGACTCATCATCTGAAAGATAACTGAACGCAGTCCATTCTTAGCATTCGAAAAATCTGCAAAGTGACCCATGGAGAAAATATCAACTAAGCAAACATTTATCAAAGTAAGGACATCCGTACAATAAATTTTCAACTGGTAATAAAGAATCATTGAGCAATATCAATTTAAGATAGATGTTGCTTGCGTTTTACAATAGTAAATATTCATCCAATCTTATGAAACTTGTTATATATGGGCAACAAGATATCGAGACTCTCGTTCAACAGGTTCAATAGAAATTTAACGATGTTAAAAATAATGATTTCAGTAAATTTGCCATCACTTAACCTCCATTCGATGCTAAAACTTATGAAAAGATAATCAAAATTGTCCCAGTTAAAGATAAAAGAGTATTGGAGTTGAACTGGATTGTTTCAAATCAAGCCGAACATTATAAACATCCACCTTCAAAATATGTCACCCATCTTCTAGGTCACGAAGGCAAGGGTTCACTTTTATCTTTCTTAATTTCTCAAGGACTAGCTACTAGTCTGTCAGCTGGAGGATCTGACAGTTACGATTGCTATTCATAGTTATAAGTGGTAATTACGTTAACAGACAAAGGATTAGCTTCAATCAGAGAAATTATTGGTTATGTTCTTCACTATATTAACATGCTAAAGGAAACTTCGCCTCAACAGTGGGTTATTGAATAAATTAAACGTGTCAATAAAATGAAGTTCGATTATTTGTAGAAAAAACAAGGAATGAGCTACTGCTCTAGCATGGCAAAAAATTTACACCAAAGAAAAATTTAAGAAGTACTAGTTTATCCTTATTTTATGGAAGAATTCAGACCAGATCTTATCAACGCTTACTTAAACCAACTAACCACAAAAAATTTGATAGTTTATGCTGAGGCCAAATCCTTTTAACCTGAATGCACTCGTGAAGAACCCATTTATAAAACAAAGTACACTGTTTAACCTTTGGGAGAAATAACTCCTCTTGCATGTTCAGTGACATTACCTGAACATAATCAATTTATTCCTGATGATCTTAGTATTCTTGCCCTTGGTGATCAAATTCATCCCCGCAAACTCCATGAATCTTAATATATTGAAGCCTTCTTTAAGTAAGACCATTAGTTCCAACTACCAAAAGGTCAAATTGATCTAAGAATTTACTTTGATGGACAAAACTCAGTTAAAGAGTAAATCGTAAGAGTGCTTTACGATAAAATGTTGAAGGAATACCTGAGAGAATTTACCTACATGGCTGAAATGGCAGAACTGTAATCTGAATTTTCCTTTGGTAACTATTTCAGTTTAAACATTAAAATTGTAGGATTTAGAGATTCATTTGATAGATTTATCAATCCATATCTCCAACAGATCTTGGAGTTTACTCCTTCAGATCAACAACTTTTCAACAATCTAAAAGAAAAACAGAAAAAGTAGTATGCAAACTACTTTTTGAACAATCCCTATCTAATTGCATACAATGCTGCTATTAATGCCATGCGAGAAGGCTGTTCTACTCCTACTTAAGACAAATTAAAATAAATCGATCATGTTATTTTAGATGATCTCGTATTGTTTGCTCATAGCTGGACTAAAAAAGTTTATATTTAATTTTACATGACTGGCAATCTTACTTAAAAA
>Ga0194117_10002675_pt1 | contig 18668 bp, 12 predicted proteins | sample TA2MahsurfametaG_FD_160579 | JGI IMG/M metagenome (GOLD analysis project Ga0194117, IMG submission 160579) | Freshwater microbial communities from Lake Tanganyika, Tanzania - TA2015009 Mahale N1 surface | ecosystem: Environmental > Aquatic > Freshwater > Lake | place: Tanzania: Lake Tanganyika...
GTGCCATAGGTATTAAAATTCTCTTCTTTACTTGGAACGCACAACTTCCAAAGTTTATAGTTTTTAAGAACATTTTTAATAAAAAGAACTCATTCCCGCTTCTAACAAACTTAAAGTTGATAAATATAAAAAAATGTATAGTATAAATAAAAATACAAAGGGAAGTATATTATAGCTATATATCCAAGTTCAAACCATAGAACTTGCGTTTCTCTTGGTCATTCTTACTTGAATTGCTTTTTGTTTGAAAGTCAGAAAAGATGTTCTAATTATAAAAATTATTAACACTTATATTAAAGTTATAAACTTCTATAGAATTTAGCGAGGACTAAATAAGAAATAGTAATCACTGCAGCTCATTTTGATTAAGGATAGGTACTATACGATTGACAATTGAGTTGATTGCTTGCAGATGATCTTTTTTCTTGATGGTGTCCATCCTTCTCGATGTGTAGACGCATAGAGAAGCATCGTTCCTCAAAAAGTGGAAAATAAGGCAACGAGTTATCTTATTATAACATTTTTGTTCTTATTAACTATAGATGGAAAGATGTTCGGGGTACGTGCGGGTGAGATGGGTCAAAGATTTTTAGTGGACATAGGTGTTCATGGACTGTTTGATCAATTTATGAAAATTAAAGTATCTTTGAAGAGAAGCCTAGTCACAATTTTATAGTTGCAAAAGTTTTAGAACTTGTTTTTAACACTTACCTTTCCTTTGGACGTAAGAGAGAATGAGGCGGATAATATTGGGAATTACATTGCGATTTTACGATTGCTTGGACTTTCTTTTCCTTTTCAAGTTATCACTATCCGGAGTATAATCTGAATCGTTTATTTCAGTTTTGACAAGTGCAGTTGACTTTTAATTTTTATTTTTGGGCTGGATATCCATGGTTTGGAGCTTTTCTTGCGATGAAACAGATTGCAGAACAATTGGAGAGATCATTATTTTTTTATTAATGTAATTTTATTCGGGTTTAAAACCGCATTTTAAAAAGTGTTCTTAGGCAGCCTGGTAAGGTCGAGGATTGAGTTCCACTATGGGAGGGCAATAGAAATAGATCTAGATAAGGTAGTTAGGTACCATAGTATTGTTTTCAGTTAATTATTATACGGTTACATAGTCATAGTAAGAATTAAAAATAAAAAGCATCAATAAAATGGTGTTAGAAGATAAGAAGAGATAGAGAAGGTCTATAGTGACTATATTTCATTACTGGAAACTGTCTCCTTAATATATTTATCATCTATTTCGTGTGAAGGGCATTGGTGAATCGTTTCTGAGTTTTTAGCGTGGATTACGCTGAACTCTATGTAAGTAATGAAAAAGCTATAGATGTGGTCAGAATGACGAAATTATGCTTTTGCATATGCAATATTTGTATAACGACATATAAAGTTTAAATGTTTTCTTTGTTAATTATGTTGTTAGATTATATCACTTCAATAAAATTAAAATAACTCTAAGAATAAGTAATAATTATCAACACCTAACTTTAAATATCATGCTGCCCTTGAAACGGGATGCTATCTATCTTTTAACTTGACTGAAATCATATATTATCTAAAAAGCAATGAAGTTAGTAATCAGGAACTCCATTATGATTCTGGAGGCTATCCGCGAAAGCCTGTAGTTGAGATAAACCAAAATCAAACAGAATTTATATTTAACGTCAAAGATATACATAGTTGGATGTTCCATTAAATATTAAAATTTATTATCATTTCAATTAAAGGGATTATGAAGTTACATGAAGCCATTATCTGAAATACTGCTATCTGATGTAATTCCTTAGTAATTTTGCAACTACTTGCTGCTCACAAACTCCTACTTTGCGTGCTGTGAATTAAAACTGGGCTCTATTTTAGAAAACTGCTATGTGCCGTTTTAAATCGATATTCTAGGCGATTAACTGCCACTATTCATAAGATTTGGTGCAATAATCAACGTTCAACTAGTATTCATATAAAATTTGGGCTGGACTAAGCAGGGTATCAACGTTGGCTATATTGTCCATGTAGACCTTGGCTAGTTTTGTTAATTTTTCATCTTGGATTGAGATTTAGTTTTTCGTAATTTTGGTTTATATTTTTGAGGGAATGTTGTTCATTTATCTTCGAATGGTTTGAATATTCGTCTTTTTGGTGTTTAGCTATACTTAAATCTATTTATTTGATTGTTTCAAATCATTTATTTTTTGTTCAAGCTAGTTTTTTTACTCCAATTCACGTGATTAAGCCTATTTCAACTTTTTAGTAAGTAAAGCTAAGCTATCTTTGGATTAACTTATTGAAGATTTGAGTTTTTAAGATTTAGCTTAAAGTATTGCATTTTTTTTGTTTGAAATATTGGGATTCTACTATTCTCTAGCAGTGAGGGACTATCTTACAACTATTTTACTCGTTTCCTTGTGCAAAGAAGAGATTATCAGCTCGGATTTGCAAAAGAAGGATATTTTCAAAAAAGTTATTCTGACTTTGTTTTTATGGAAGTTATTGAAAATGGAAATTAAGCTGTGTAAAAGATTCAGTTTTGTTCTTGTCTTCCTCTTAATTAACTGAAAACTTTAGCAACTTAGTTTGGATTAATTCTTTTTTAAGAATTTATCTAAAAAGTTTAATGCTTTAATTTGATTTTTTGACCATAAATGCTTCATTTTGATTCTAACCCATGTTTTTCTTAGTTTTGATAGATATATTTTCTATAAGATATTCAAAGAAATATGCGTTCTGTTTACAGGTTTGGAAAAAAGGGCATTTTTTAGTTAACCTATGTAACTTAGGCTAAAGCTTGCTTTTAAGCTCTCAAATGACCATTTTATCAAGCCTTTTTTCTTGTTTTTGGAGATACTTAGAACAGATTTACTTAGAAGAGGAATTTCATTAGAGAATTTTATTTTTTATCTATAATTTACAAGTTTAAGACGATTTAATGTACTTGTTAAAAGCATGTATAATAATTTTTTAATTACAAAGCCTATCAAAGTATATCTTTTCAATACAGTTTTGGATATAACTGAAAGATTTTCTTTTGAACTTAATGGTTTCTAAGATACCAGATTCTATTCCAAATTTTCTTGTTGAACAGTCTAAGAAGGCTATTTTTTAGTATACTTTAGTTGGGAAGCCTGAATTTTGCTATTCAATTATTAGTTCTCTAATTTGTTTAATTTCTCAGGCTACTGGATAATGATTTAAGATTTGGTTTCTTTTACAAATTTTATCTCTCTTCTCTTCCCATCTAATTTTCTCTCTATTTTTCGACTATTTTCCTCGACGGTTCTATCCGTAATCTCCTCCATATCCTTTCCTACACTTTTTTCACTATTAATGTTCAAACTTAGTTCATTCTTCTTATCTACTTTAAGAAGTTGAGATTATCTTTTTCTAGAAAATCTATTTTTTGTAGTTGAGCTTCCAACTGAGCTTCTTTTATTAGTGACCATTTATTCTCCTTAAGCACTTTAAATCGGACTTTAGCTTATCTCAATTTTTATTTTTTTACTATGAGTTTTTGTTACAATCTAATTACTGTCAGTTAAACTTGTTATTTCTTGACTTATTTCTTTTTATTTAACACTTGAGATTTATTTAGGTGATTATTGTATTGATTTCTTCGAAATAGATTTGTGAGGGCTATCGATATCTTGAAAAACAACGCTTGAACAAAGTTGTGATAATTTAACTGGTATGATATTGTTTACTTTTGATGGTGTCTTGTCATTTCTACCTTTGCGAACCAATAGAGATTGTTTAGATATTACTTATTCTGAAGGTTTACTTTAAATAGTTGAATCTTGATGATTATTTTTGGTTCGGGCTAGACTTGAGATTGGCTTTCCGTAAGGATTGATCAAATATGCGAAATTTCTTTAATGATTACCTTCTAAACTGGACATTAAAATTTTTGATAAGATTATATGATTTATGACTTCAGTACATGATTTTTCTGCTAAAAAAGATATTTTCAATAATGAAATGTATCATAGTAAAAATTAGAGTTGATAACTCTGACTAAATTAACTATAAGTAATAAGCAAAATATTGCTGTTTAAGAATATTTTAATTTTAATCCTAGGTTTTCAAATGTCAGCCTTTAAGCCAATAGTAAAAGCTTAAGACAAACCAACTATTACTTCCTCAAAGCCCAATTCTAAAAAATCTTTGCCTCAACATCTATCCCACTAACTAGCTACGGATTTTTTAAAAAATTACTCCAAAATTATTCTCTTACTACTAATAGAGCACTTAGACTAGATGGGGCTTCGTCAATAGTTTTAAAGTTGTGTTGGAACTGTCTAATCCATCTAAAGCAGAGAAATTTCTTTGTAGGAAATTCATGGAGTGGTGACCCAAAAATGGTTTGTTGAGCGCATTAATCTCGCTGCTTTAGTTTCAAACATATCAAATAAAACTTTGTTGAGATCGAAAATTAGACAAAAGTTTTGCTACTTGCTTATAATTATATAGATTTTCAGCCATCCTCACCTTCGGACACCATAATTCAAAAGATTGGTAAGCGATAGAGCTGAATAAATATCAAAAATTTAGCTTCCCAACGATCAAATCTTCAGATATTCAAGTGCTGTGGCTTACTTGTTGATGATTTTCGATGAAGTTTTATACAGATCTCTAAATGGCAATTACAACACTTAACTTCCTAGAAATGATCCTCATAAATAATAATATGCAGACGAGTAAAATTCTTTCTAAAGCCAAAAGAGGAGAAAGTAAGCTACGTTGAAATACCCATACAGCAATCATCTTTCAAATATAATCCAATATCTCAACTATTTCAAAGGGGATAATTAGACACTAAGAGATAAAATGGAAGAGGTCAAGCAGAAAATCAAAAAAGAATAGAGTGAGATGCATAAAAGGCACAATTTAGCACGGTGTGTGCCTGAGTGGAGTTACTTCAATTAAATTGTTGTGAACAATTGCTATCGTGCCAAAGTGGACAAGCGAAAAATTTAATTGAGTTAGTTCAACTCATGGATATAGTAGTTCAAGTAAAAATCCACTAGTTTAAGAGGATATGAGATGATGTTAAAAAGGGGGAAATAGGGTAGAATCCCTTTCAAGCATATAGTCATTATTCATCCACCTGCTCAATGATTTCTATGAAAATATTAAATTTAACTAATTGTAACTAACTAAAATATGTTTATCTAAAAATCTTTTTTTTCTTTCAAATGAATTATAAACAAGTATTTATTTTTGTTTTCGCATTTTTATGTATTCAAATTTTGAAGGGGAAAATTCTGACTGATATTCATAGGGACAGGTAATTTTTCTATTATGATGGAGTGAATAATCATATATAAAATTCAACCTCAATTGTAGATAAACTATACAAGACTTGTTTTTTTCAGAGTTTCCCCTTGAAATGTAATTTTTACCTCTTTTATTGAGAAAAAAAGTATGTCACTGATTTCATCAATATATTAATAGGTTAATTTTTTCAAAGTTTGAAAACATACTGACTAATGCAATTTCGCTACAATTTACCCAATTCTTAATCCAAAGTTTATTTCTAAAAGAAGTGATTTTTTTAATCTAACCTCCTATAATTTTTCTACAACCATAGACTTTATTATGGCATATATGAATCCATAGGCTTAAAAAAGGATGGGCAGGAAGTAAAAATAGATCCATTAAAACCAAACTGTCAAATCAATCAACTCTAACCCTTAAAATGATTCAAATGACTCGATGGAAGGGCAGTTCAAATATATTGGCATATAGGCCCGTTATCATGAGCTGCAAAGAAAACAATTTGAAAATCTATCATAAACGAATATGACGGAGCTATTGAAGCGCAAGTTGTATGGTTTTTCTAATAGTGCATATTTGGTAAATAAACCTAATAGCAAACTTATCATTTAAAATCATCCACTGAAAGGAAGAACCATCATGCATGAAGGAAGATTTTATCAAAGATAACATTAAAGACAATTAAGTGCGCAGATCTACCATGTTATCGATTAGCCGCCAAATAGTTCGGAGTTTAGTAGTTTTATGAACTTGTCAGGGCTAAGTTAGGGCAAACAAAAAAAGAGTAATTACCAAGTTTAGGAGGAAAAAAACCACGCAGCTGATGGAATAGGCTAAACTTAGGAAGAATAGATCATAAATAATATTTAACTTAAAACGAGTTAACATAAATTGAATATAATCTAATGATTGATACCCATTATTTCTAACTATCAAAATAATAATTAGTTAAAAAAATCAAAATTGATATTTCTTTATAAACAGAAGTTTATTATCAAATTGAAGATCTTTGCTAGCATATTTTAAAAATCAAATCTAAGGAATCATTTTTTAGAAAAAATCATTACGTCATGAAGGTTGAGGAACATACAAACAGAATTGCCTAGCTTCTCACAAGCAGATCTTCTCATATTCATTTATTTCTTTTGTCTCTATCCGATCAAAAATGCCTTCTTTTCAGCATTTAACTTTTTTAATTTAGACGCCTCTTTCATCAAGAAAACCAGGCGACTTTGCTACTCTTTTTCCTGTTCAACGAAAGTCGATTAAATTTCGCTAAGTTTTTGTTACTATGGTATTTTGAACATCTATTTTACGATTGGTTCCTAAACTCGCTGCGCTTTGAAATCAACTAAATCTCTGATTTATTGCGTCTATTTTTTGAAATTATCCTCTGCATACGCTGCGAAGTTTGTTTTAACTTTGAAGAACTACTCACGTTGTCTGATTTCTCTGCTGATTATATGACTTTTCCTCTTCTCATAGTCGTCAGCAGGGTTTTTTCTCTTTTCTTTGTCTTCATTTTCCACCAATTTTTAAACGAGTTGCCGCATTTAACTATTGTTTTGAGCAATGGTGGTCTACATCCACTCCCTCCATGTACTATACAGTTTGATCATTTCAGGGTTAGATGTTTAATCAAAAAAAGGAGAGATCTCTTTATCAAATGTTTTGAGCACCTAAGACATGGAAGCAGAAGAGATGAGTAGTTGGTGTTCTGCGTTGAGATGTTAGACTTGTGAGGAAGACAAGAGTATTTCAGCCTCTGTACTTATCTTTTATGCCTTCGAGAGAATGTCATCCAGATTGAAATTTATGCTCGACTCTTTTGTTGTAATTTTTTTCTCGTTTTTTTATTTCGATTACTTTCTACTCATTTTTTATATGAATCGCGCGCAAACATAGTTATTTGGTAGTCTAATAGTATTAAAATAGTTAAAGGCAAGCAAGCACACAATTTATATACAAATGATAAAATAATGTACTTAGGGATAAAAATAGGATGCTTTTTTTATTAAATCCATGAATCAAATAAGGATTAGATTTTAATTGCTATTATGCTAATCTGTATTAATTATTTGAATTGGTATTTTTGTCGGATGTAAGGTTTAGCTAACAAATGGAAAGCTTTACTTCAAAATCAATCGAATTAATAACTGAAGTTGTCAAGAAGTGGTACAAACAGGAGAGAAGACTAAAACAAATCGAATTATAAAGAGTCTTTAATAGATGAGCCAAACGAGTATAAAAAAAAATCAAAAGAGAGATCATAAAAAACTAAAGAATAAAAGAAGAGAGGCCAAAGAACCATAAGCAACTAAAAAAGGAAGCTTTCTAACACAAAATAAAAATATCCGACTTAAAGTGTCTTAGATACACCTAGTAAAATAAATGCAAAAAAAAGTGACAAAATAATAGAAAGATATACAAATGCAATAATTTAACTCTTATAAGAGAATCAGGCAAATCGTTTAAGAGGAAAAATCAAAGGGTTGCTTTAGGACATGTCAACTCATATAGAAAGTCAAGGAACAATGACATCAAGTTTAAGAGTAGGAGTAGGTGACAGAGCCTACCATTAACTATAATTGAAATATTTCGAAAGTTAAAAGTAACGACAATACTTAAAAGGAAAAATGTAAATAAGTGCTAAGCGTTATGAAGGTCTATAGAGATAATTATAGAGATATAATAAAATATAGAAGTTAATAGATAGTTCAATTTTTCGTTAAAATGAGTTAAGACAATAAATCAATAGACTTAAAACTGATAAAGTCTTTTTATAGTCACAGATTTAATAGCAAAAATAGATGTTTTCTAAAGAAGTCGAATGTATTCGTTAGCTGATAGAAAGTTTGAAAATGCATTTACCTTTAAATTGAAGAATGATCTTTCAGTATTTGATATTAAATAACTAAATTACTAACAAAAAAATATCAAGTCTTCTCTAAAAGTATTAAAATTAAATGGAACATCTTATGATTTATAAATATTTATTTCTTTAGGCTTCGAAGATTTATCAAATGGTTTAATTTTTCATTATCTTTTGATTTAAATTAAACAATTATTAATAGGCAGATGTAATTTTATAAAGAATTTAGATAATCACTCATTTCCTATTGTAGTAGGAAGTGTAAGGAGTATATGAAGTACCTGAGATACTTCCTGGTCCACTCACTGAACCGCTTACTGAGCTGTTATTGGAACTGCTAATGCTTGATGATCCAACTCCTGAAGTGCTTGTATATTTGACTCCTGATGATCCTCCATAAGTGACACCACCAGTAGTTCCAGAAGTTGTGTAGTTTCCTGAACTAGTTCCGTATGTTCCAGAAGAGGTTCCAAAGGTTCCTGATGAATTTCCATAAGTAGTAGTGCCATAGGTAGCTCCACTGATAGCTCCAGAGGTTCCTGATGAAGTTCCATAAGTATTAGTGCCATAGGTAGCTCCAACGGTGGCTCCACTGATAGCTCCAGAGGTTCCAATAACTGCAGTAGTTCCAGTTGCTCCATAGGTTGCATTTCCGCTAGTGGAATAAGTAGCTCTGCCTACTCCTGATCCAGAGAGATCATTTGATCCATATGTGCTAGTTCTGTAAGAACTAGTAGTTTGAGTTTGAGGTGAGATAGTTGTGGTGCTTGTGATATTTCCAGTATTATAAGTTGTAGGGGTAATGTTAGTTCCACTTGTTCCATAAGTTCCATAGGTCTTCAAACCACCAGTTGATGAAATGTTGCTTGAGATTCCACTGGTTCCAACAGTGTAGCTGGATGAAACTTGAGATCCAGAGTTGGATGAGTTAGAGGCAACACTGGAGGTTAATTTATCAGCAACTCCTGAAGATTGAATGTTGGTAGCACGTGAATCTTCAATCTTTCCAGCTGCAAGTCTTTCCTCAAGCTCTCTAATTAAAGTATTCTTTGATCTGAGTTGTCCTTCAAAATCGACTTTTTGAGTTCTGAGTTGAGACTCTAATTCTTGGATACGTGAGTTAAGAGTTCTGATCTTGATTTCGTATTATTGAACATTAGCACTGACATTAACGCTTGTTGATGGCTGAGATCTAACAGTTGAGAGCTAAGTAGCAAGTGATGCAATTTGTTTGCTGAGATTTTCAATGATTCTTTCTTTATCAGCAAGTGCTTGTGCACTGGGGAATTCTTTTTGCCATTTAACGTATCTATCTCTAAGGAGAGAGTTTTCTTTTTCCAAAGCACGGAAAGCACTTTGAAGTCTGATGAATCCTTCACCGGTTCCGTGGATATCTCCCAAAACAGCGATGGGTTCTTAGACTTTCAAGTTTGTAACATCAATAGTCAAGGCACCTTTCAATTCCTCAATACCTGAGAATATTCTTCTTAACTCATTGGTAATTGATGGGTTGCTTTCGAAGTTTCTGGTAACAATACCGAGTTCTCTTTCGAAGTTATCAAGTCTAGTAGTAGCTAAGACGACATTTTGTCTCAGCAATCTGTAGCCTTCCAATCTTTTATCAGCAATAGTTTTAGACTTTTCAATTTCGAGATTAGCTTGTTTAACCATATTGGCCATAGAGAATCTCTCTTCGAGAATGGTGTTAATGATAAGATCATGGTCATTGGTCCATGTCTTTCCGAGACTGAAGAGTTTGTTATATTGTGATTCCTTATATGATCTAAGTGAGGCAGTAAGATCTGCGTTTAGTTTGCTTCCTCCAAAGGCTTCACTGAAGAAAATCAATTGAAGATCTTCATCGAGATTAAGATTAATGTTAGAGTTAGTTTCTTTGATACGTCTGATTTATCCTACAAGTTTTTCAACTAACAAGGATAAAGCGATTTCACTTCTAACTGCAATTGAGTCTTTAGTAGGAACGAGGACTGGTCTATCGACTTCTTTCTAAACGATAACTTCTTTTTCAACTTGGATGAATCTTGGATATTGAATGAGTTTGTCAAGTTCGACCAAGAAAGTCTCAATGATTTCAATTTGAATCTTAAGAGCAGGAGTTTGAACTCTAAGCTTTCTCAATTCAACCAAAAGAGTTTCGAAGTGGACTCTAAGGGAAGCATAGATTTATTTGTATTTGATTTCGTGGACATTCACATCAACTCCAATAGCAACTCCCAATGAAGCTTATTCAACAATTTCGTGGATGTATTTGTTGACCTAAACAACTTGAGGCATAAGGACGATCTTTTCGACTATCTTTTCAAGTAAGTAAGGAACTTCGACAATCTTTTCTTGAGTTGTGAAGACTGGTACAATTTTCTCTTGGATTGTTGGTACAGATTGAAGTTTAGTCTCAACGACGTTTCTAACATTTTCTTTAGCAACAAATCTTTCTGATTCAACAATTTTGTCTTTGTAAACGACAATTTCTTTAACTTCAGTATCTCTTCTCTCGACAGCAACAACTTTTTCTTCAATAGTTGGTACTTCAACGACAGTTTGATGGATGATAGGAATCTCAACTGGTCTGTCTCTAATTTTTTCAATAACGTTACTAACTTTAACAATAACTGGGATTTCAGTTGGAAGCTCAACAATGTGAGGAACTTGCACAACTTTTTCATTCAGTCTTTCGATTTCATAGACTCTGGGAACCTCAGTGTTTACAACGATCAGTTTTTCAATAACAGTTGGTACTTCAACTACTCTGTCTCTAGTTTGAACAACAGGTTCAGTAAATCTGGTCTGGACCTCCTTAAGAACTTCACTGATGTAGGGTGTGACCTTTTCAACTTATCTAAGAACATCTCTAACAACTGGTTTCTCAACTGTACCATAAATTTGTTCAACTCTTACTTCTTCAACTTTAACTTGCACGATAGTCTCAACTTCTTGGACGACTTGAACAATCTTTTCTACCTCTCTGTTGACAGGGACAATCTTCTCAATGATACGATCAACGGGGACAGGTACTTCCACAGGTACGATGGTAGGCTTTTCGATTTCAATAACTTTTTCAACTTCAACAACTTTAGGAACAATTCTTTCAACTTTGATTTATCTAGGAACCTCAACTCTAACTTCTACAATCTTCTCTGATTCTTCTTTAACGATTTTAACAACTTAATTGTTCTTTTCAATAGGAACAATCTTCTATACGAATTTCTAAACAATTCTATCTACTTCATTATAGATGTTCTTGACAGTCTCAACTTAGACGATTCTATCTTGAACTATAGGAACTTGAACAAGTTTTTAGACTTCTCTGATTTTTTCAACTTCAATAATTCTGTCAACAACTTTTTCGACAATTTGAGGAACTTCAACAATCTTTTCAATGACTCTTGGTACAACCACTACCTTTTAGACAATCTTTTCAACTTCAACGACTTTAGGTACTTCAACCATCTTTTCAACAATTTTGTCGATAGTGACTCTAACTTCTTTTATTCTTTCGACTGTTCTTGGCACTTAGACGATCTTTTCAACTATAATCTTGACAGGGTTATTTTGAGTGATGAAGTGATTAACTGGTTTTTCAACTTCAATGATCTTGTTGACTTCAACAATCTTATCGACGTTTCTAACTACTTCGATGATCTTAGGAACTTCAGTTTTTTAGATTACGATTTGAGTAGTGATTTCAGGTACTCTTACGATCTTTTCTTGGACAATAGGTACTTCTACTCTTCTGTCAACAATTTTTTAGACTTATTTGATCATTGGAACAGGGTGGTTAACAACTTTTTCAATTTCTTTTATTCTATCCTTGTAAACAATTTTTTCTTAAATAACCTTAACTTCCTTGATGGTTGGAACTTCAACCTGAACTTGGACAATTTTTTCAATAGTCTTAGGTACTTCAACTATCTTTTCAACGGTTTGAATGATAGGAACTGGTTTTTAAACTATAACTTCAATAATTTCAGGGACATTCACAATTTGATTGACAGTCTATTTAGCACTTCTCCACTTAACAACTTCAACAGGCTTTTCAACGATACGATCGAAAGGCTTGATGATTTCAACAATTTTCTCAACGATCTTCTCCTTGACTACTTAAACTTCAACAACTTCTCTAATGATCTTTTCTACGGGCACAATCTTTTCCTTAACAACTTGTACTTCTTTGATCTCGGCAACAGTGTGGTTAACGATCTTTTCGACGATCACAGGCTTTTCAACTTCAACAATCTTCTCCCTTGTCACTTCAATTTCGACGATTTTGGGGATTTAGACAACTCTCTCGATAATCTTTTCAAGAATTCTTGGGACTTCAACAATCTTTTCAGTGTATTGAGGTACTTCAACAACTTTTTCAATGATATTGTCAACAACTTTAATGATTTCAACTGGAACATGGACAATTTTTTCGACTTATTGAACTTTGACAACTTACACTGGTTTCTCAACGATTCTTTCAATAGGTACGACTTGAGGAACTTCAATTACTCTGTCAACAATCTTCTCAACAATTTTCTCAACTTCAACAATTTTTGGAACTACTCTGAAAACTTTAAGGATATCATCTACATCAACGACTCCCATAATTTCAGCATTGATCATACCAATGACTCCCTCATCAATATCAAGCACAAGTCCTGATTTTGCTTTGAGTTTATGGAGTTATTCAAGAAGAGCCTTGATAAGAACTCTGAGATGGAATTCAACTCTTCTAGATTTATCACTGCTGTATGCATAGACATTCTCAACTCTGTAGAATTCAGGTACATATTTAACGATAGATACAACTCTTTCGAAGTCATCAGCTTCAATAAAGTCAATGATTTCTTGGCTGAAGAATTCAGTGAGTCTAGCATCGCATTCTTCTCTAAGTTTGGGATATTTTTAGAAGTATTTTCTCATTTGAACGGCCAGGAGGTGAATCAAATGCTTAGTTCTTGCATCTTGAATTGGCACCTCAACGACTTTTTCTCTGTAGTCAACGAGGTTTGCAATTCCGTTCACAACTGAAATTTCAAGTCCCTCAGATGTCAAAAGTTGGTTGAGGTTTGATTCAAAATCGAACTTGACTCCGGGAACGTTTCTAATTCTGTCCAATTGAGATCTGAAAAGCCCTCCGAAAGTAGTGAGTTGGGCTCTTAATTTTTGATATCTGTCATCAAGAGCTCTGTACTCTTGAGCCCCAATCAAAATCTGTTCAATTTCTTGTCTGGAGACATTAGGATTGTTAAGAGATTTAATAGTAGATTTTAATCTAACTATTTCATTCTAGAGCTCATTTTCTCTGAGATTGGCTCTTCTTAATCTTTCTTCGAGGTTTTGGATTTTTTTCTCAAGTTAGACAATTTGATTTTCCTTTTCATTTAGTAATCCAGTATAGTCTAGGTTTCTTTCTCCTTCAGCTGAGGTGTAGGAAATTTTTCTTTTTAGAAGTCCATCGAGTTCATGTTCGAGGAGCAAAAATCTTCTATCGAAAATTTCTCTCTTGTCTCCAGCAATAACGATTCCGGAAGTGGGATTGAAAAATTCCTCTTTGAGTTTGAGAATGGCTCCTCTAAGCCCTGAAAGTCTAGTAAGATCTGAGCTGCCTGAAATGATGATGTTTTCGGATGTTTCTGACCAAGAGAGCAGAGCTGATCTTTAGGCATTGATATCGATGCCGTCGCCATTGAGGTCACGTCTGCCTGACATGATGATTTCACTAGTGGTTTGTTTTCCGTAGGAAGTTGACATATCTGATAAATTAAGATAAACGATCGTATCATATTTACTGAATATATGGTCCAAAATAAAATTAATTCTCATATTTTTTCATGAATAAAAATTAAAAAAGGAATCAAGTAATAAAAATTAATCATTTGACTCTTTGAGAAGAAAATATCATTTTTTTAACTTTTGACTTGTGAAACATTAAAAAAGATAGAAAAATCCTTTTTATTATTAATATCAATTGTCTTGAAGGAGGAGTTTGGCGCGGAGTAGATTAAGATCACAAATTTTATCAAGGGTTTCTTATTTCCCATTTTAGAATTTTACTTTATAACCATCAGCTAGATTCTTTAATTTAGCCAGCTTTTCCAATATAGGAGACTATTATTTCTAAATTTTCATTATCTCTAAAGCTTTTTGATGCTCTAAATCACCTTAAAAGTTAGTATCGAGTTTTGGTTTGTATAGTTTCTTTCTCTATTGTTGATATTTATCTATATTTTTGTCATAGGTCTATTTCGTCTTATAATGAGCCTTTTTCACCATTTAGGTTGAAATCTTTACTTTTAGAGCTTATCTTTAAGCAATTTAACCATATTACTTTCTTTTTTTGACAAGTTCCAATATTTTTAGTCTTTTCTACTAATAGTCTTCATGTTTGACAGATCTTCTTCCCTCTAAATCTACTTAGCTCTTATTTTTAGGAGAGTAATCACAGTTCTAGGTTTTGATTCTTTGATTATTCCTGTATTTAACTACTTTGAGATATTCAGATTAATGCGATTTTATTTTTTATAAATCTAATTTCATCATTTGCCTTCTTTAACTCAGTTTTTTTTAGTAAAATTAATCATATTCTTACTTGTATTCTTTTACTAAAGACTACATTTTCCTACGTCTTTACTTATTATGCATTTTGAGTTTTGCTAATATTGCATTTGACTCCTTGTTATAGTGTTACCTTTAATATCTTCGCTTTTAGATGGAGGCTATTTGTTGATTGATAGCTTATTTTCTCTTCTTCTTGACATCATCTTAAAACTGATGAAGTTTCTGATTTACGATTTAAAGTTCTTGCTTATTTTTGCGCAATTAGACTTCCATTGAGATTAAATTCTTCATTTTTCGTATCTATGACTAAATTTTCAAGATTTGTGATTATTTTTACCTATTTGACACCGACTTCGACTCTACATAACTTTGGATAGAAAGAGTTTTACTTCTTACTTTATCATTCTTTTAAAAATTGTAGTTATTTGTCATTTATAAAATTATTTCGCAAAAAAAGCAACAACGAAAAATTAACGAAGCATATTTATTTAAACTTTTTAATAAGGAGAGAAGTATAGGAAATTTAATAAAATAGGAACAATCAGTTCATTAAAGTACTTGGTTATTTTCGACTCTATAAAGGGCTAAGAAAGCTGGATTTACATTTACCGTTAACCTGTTTGAAATATCTATTCCACTGAAATATCTTTGAACTAAAATGGGATTGATACCAATTTGTACGCTAAATGCTCCAATTGGTTCTTTTTGATAGTTTACTTCTATTGAAAAGCTGAAAGAAGTTGAGGGAATGTAATTAGCAACTATACCTGTTGTAGAACTATCTCCACTAACTATTCTCACACTTAGAACATCTTTGCATTGATTAGCACAATCAGTTACAGAATTTATCAAACTTAAAGGTAGATAGTTTACTCGTATGTTTATTATAATTTTACCCTACAGATGAGATTGACCTGTTGAAGTAAAAATCAAAGCTCTGGGTAAAGTTCTAGTGCATGTATCCCTAGAATTCGGAGAACCTCCTTAACATGTCCATCCTACTTAAATTTTACAGTCATTACTGCATCCATCTCCATTAATGTTATTTCCGTCATCACAATTTAAAGTGAATCTTCTGCCATCTCCACATGTCTATGGACATAATGATGAGGTAAAATCAAGATAGAAGCCAGGTTGGCAACTTGTACAAGAATAGCATGATGAACAACTGAGGCAACCACTAGAGCATGGCAAACATCTAAGTTGCTGAGTGTCAAAGTAAGTAGCAACATTACAAGATGGTATGGTATTGTTATTAGCAGTATTATTGGGTGTTGACCTTCTGCATGTTCCTAATACATCAACAAATCCTGAGTTGCATTGGCAGATTCCATTATTCCATGCTGAATTAGGTTTATTAAAGCATCGATCACAAAAAGAGGAATTTACTGCTAAACCTTAGCAAACACATTGCATTCCTATCACTGAATAACCAGGATTACAAACACAAGCTCTCCCATTCCAGATAGAGTTGGGCACTGATGCACATTGGTTAACTTAGATCGGAGAGCAAGAACCATTGTTTAAGAATGTACCTTGAGGGCATGTACAACCACTATTTACTTGATAAGTTTGGCCATTCGAACATTGCACACATATGTTTCCATTCCAAAAAGAACTTGAAGGACATACACATTGGCTGACTGTTGTATTCCAAATTCTACCGTTCGTGCATGGTTGGAATGGAATACAACTATTTCCATTAAGATAAGTACCTGTAGGACAAGTATTTCCAGTAGGGACACATTGATTATTTTGCCAAATAAGCCCAACAGGGCAGAGTTGAGATATAGGGATACAGCTTGAACCATTAAGGTAAGTTCCATTAGGGCAGCTACCTGATGATTGACAAGTGCTACCATTCCAGGTAGTTCCAGCAGGGCAACTAGTTGTATTTGTTACACATTTAGTTCCATCATAATAGGTGAAAGCTGGACATATTTGAGCAGGAGCGTTGAAGCACATAGTTCCATTCCAAGAAGTACCTGGAGGGCATTGAATATTTGTACATTGGAGTCCAGTCCAAGTTTGTCCAGCTGGGCAATTTGGTTGTCTAACACAAGCTCCATTGAGTAAATATGTTCCGGAGGGGCAAGAACAAAGCCCATTGATTGTTATCATTCCATTTGGGCAAGGTGTAATACAAGAAGTTCCATTCCATTGTTACCCAGAGGGACATTGACAAACGTTTTGAGCTGAGTTCCAAATTTGTCCATTCGAACATGTTATACATGAAAATCCGTTCCAATTAGATCCAGAATTGCAAGTTACACATAAAGCTCCGTTCCAATTTTGACCTGAAGGACATGTACAGGCGTTCAATGTCGAAATCCAACTGCGACCACCATCGCATTGAACACAGTTGAAGCCATTCCAATTTTGGTTTGCAGGGCAAGTGCATGCATTTGCTGAAGCTGACCAGATTTGTGCTGTAGGACATCTAATACAACTATAACCGTTCCAGTTCGTTCTTTGAGGGCAGGTGCATTGTAAAATTGTTGAGTTCCATACTTGACCATTGGCACATAAGATGCAGATTGCTCCATTCCAGTTATAATTTGACTGGCAAACACATGTATTTGATGATATATCAAGAGTTTGACCATTGGAACAGGTTGGTACTAAGGCACATGATCCTCTAAATACTACAAAACCAGGATTGCACCCACATGCATCGATTTGAGCATTCCAGACAAATCCATTTGAACATGTAATACATATCTGGCCATTCCAGTTTGAATTTTGAGGACATACGCAAGCATTAGCTTGAACATTGAATATTTGAGTTGATGGACAACTAATACAAGCAAGTCCATTCCATGAAGTGCCATTAGGGCACATGCAAGATAATGTTGTTGCATTCCATATTTGACCTGATACACAGCTTATACAAACAAAACCATTCCAGTTTCCACCAACTGCACAAGTACATCTATTTGCTGTTGAGTTCCAAACTTGAGTGTTAGGGCAAACAATGCAGGCACTTCCATTCCAATTTTAGCCTGCTGGACAAGCACAGGATTGAAGTTTGCTATCCCAAATTAGACCTGATGTACATCTAGAAACGCAGTTATTACCATTCCAAATAAATCCTTCATCACAAGTAATACATGTGACTCCATTAAAGTATGAACTAGGTGGGCACGTAGAAAGGCACCTTCCTTGGTAATTTATAGTAAATCCTCTGCATTGTCCGCAAGGACCTCCCAATAAGAAAAAGTAGCTGTAACTCAAGTAAAATAGTTATGAATTTGAGGCAAAAGAAATTTTACTTCCTGAGATAAAGCTGTTTAGACCGAAGCCTGAACGCGTGTTCCTAACAATAAAGCTATTGAAACCATGAAAACCGATATTGTTATTAGATATATCAGTAGAAGTTGAAAATATCAAAGACATTGTAGGAGTATATTTATTGTAGACATAATTTCCAGCAACAAGATTCAAAATATTTGAGCTATAGGCTATATAAGAGACGAATAGAGAATGTATTTGAGTGGCTGACGTTGAGGATACAATAACTGATAATCCTTGTGAGGTAACCGAACTGAGAATAACTTGGACTTCATATGGAGTTAGATAACTTGAATTAACAGCTATAGATGATATTTAGTAGCCATTCAAAAATGTTAAAGCTGCGTTAACTGCTCTATTCGAACTAAAAAAAGGAATGAAGGCGGCAATATCTTTACCTGAACAGCAAGCGGAAAGTGTAGCAGTATCTATCTGATAGTAGCCAACCTCCATTACTGAAGAAGCTTAGGCTAAAAACGAAAAACTGATTTTACTCCATCTCGTGTATGCCCAATGCATGCGGACAACAAAAGGGAGTACAGAGAAGCTGTTAGACGCTACAACTTTGATTGAAAAGAATAGATTAGGTGAATATTGACTTTGAAATTCATTAACAGCTAAATATATAAAAAAATACCGATTGCTACACTTGGCGTACAGT
>Ga0194117_10002676_pt1 | contig 18668 bp, 9 predicted proteins | sample TA2MahsurfametaG_FD_160579 | JGI IMG/M metagenome (GOLD analysis project Ga0194117, IMG submission 160579) | Freshwater microbial communities from Lake Tanganyika, Tanzania - TA2015009 Mahale N1 surface | ecosystem: Environmental > Aquatic > Freshwater > Lake | place: Tanzania: Lake Tanganyika...
AATCTGTTTGATCTTTGAATATTTACTCCTCATAATTAGATTCGTTTTCACCAATAAAATTATAGAAGTCTACAATAAATTTATGAAAGCTAACCTCGGAAAAGTAATCATTCAAGCTCGCTTTGAGCCACACAATAAGCAAAAATAAGCAACTATTCCTCATTCTAGCATGGAACCTTTGGATTTGAAAACATACATGGAGAAACAAAATCAGATAAACGACCTCCTTAAAGCTTTTCTCGAAAAAGGATTAAAAGAACAGCCAAAATAAAAGTAGATAGACAAAATAAACTCCACAAATTGCAGAAACGTCACCTTTTACCAATAGTTCTAATTACAGATGTCCGAATTGTTTTAAAATGTTGAAGACGTGGATTGGATGGACAAAAAATAAAGATAGATAGCCAATGAGAACCAACAAAACTAACTTGTGGGATCGTATGATAGTTAATCGACTGACTCCGAAAACAAGAAGATATAAAAAGAAAAATATAAAAATAGAGTCAAAGAATACAGTTCTTACCAAATCGGTAGAAAATACCTGAGTCAACACCTCTTTATACTGAAAACTAAATATCGAACACGAGAATACGCCTCAAGCATATGTCTTAATTGAGAATTCTCGTCAAATGGTGTGAGTAATTATTTTAAAAGTACAACCATAACTTTTTTAGCTGTTCTTCAGATGCAGTGAAGGTCCAGAGAGGAGGCTTCGTACACCATCTTTGAATTAAAGAAAAAGAAAAACTTGACTAATTGCTGAGTAAATAACTGCCAAAGATAAAAAAATTTTTAGATGATTTAAGTTAGTTTAATTACTAGATACAACGCGATCTTCTGGATTAAAAAATGTAGAATTAAATCAATGATTACTAAAAAGTATGTGGAAAATATTCCTGTAGAATTTACTATGTAATAAAAACTGAGATAATACTATACTTAAATAAACTTATATACGGTTTACTGAAGGCTGGCTACCTATTTTATTGGAACTCGCCTAAGTTTGCATAAATAAGATGGAATTCACCACCCAATCTGCTTGCTTTCAAAATAGGAGACCTGCTTCGCTGCAAGTTTTCCTCAAAGTAACGAGAGATACTCGCAGTTTATCATGAAATTTATAAAATTCATAAGAATAGCCCAGAAAAACTCAAAATAATTAAAATAAAGAACAGGTTAAAAACTCACACGAATGATATTCTCATCATCGTGCAGTTCCAAAACTGCTTTAATTGCGAAATCCAACTAGCGATAAAATCTGAAGTATCTAACTTCATCAAGTGCAGCAATAAATTTAACCATTATCTGTACGTGCTTAATCGCTCTCTTTTGGGTCCTTTGGCTTAAATATGTAATGTTTGGATGTGCCAAGATTAAGAATATCTTCGCACATTCAAAAAACTTGCAAAGAAATCAAAACATTAAAAAAAAAGATAATGTCTTCATTCTTTGGAAGAAGCATCAACTCTCAATAAATGTTTTATCTGTAATCATTGTGAAAAGGTGTATCTGCACAATAACTATGTGTTATAGCATAAACAATCTAAAATATGCTAGTATAAACGATGTGCAGAATGTCTTCTTTAACTCTATGATTTCTAGCGCCTCAAAAAAATTTTGTTTAAGAGATAAAATATCAAAGATTACTGCCTTCGTTTGGTCAATAAAAAGTAACCTTGGAACTGGTCTTAAGTTCTTCTTTTTTCTTCCTCTATTCAAAGTCTTAAATTGATTTTCATACTTAAAACATTATTCTTCAAATTCTTTCTTGCCGATTTAATTTTGATAACTTTTAATCATTCTTTTGAAGTTTCTATGTTTTTTGATTAGTTTTTGATTTTGACTCCGGCACTGAGTGGGGGACCGCGTGGTTATGAATTTTGCCATCTCTTTGAAGATTTTATTCGTTCTAAATGTGTTAAGTGAGTACCTTCTTTGGAGCTTGCTGGTGAGAACTTTGATGTTATAACGAGTGAATATCATAAATGTAAGTAGCTCCTCTTAATCTCACACTCCCTATTTACGTTTACGAGGGCTCATTTCTTTTGAGAGTGATGAATTATCATTTTAGTATTGTTCCTAGCATTTAACTGGTTCAATCATTGAATATATATATATTTGATTGATTCAAGGATTAAATTTGAATGCACAAAAAGCTTTTGCTGAGTTTGGACTTCATCACTAAAAAACAGACTGTTGTGAGTGTTATTTTTGAACAGAATTTTTTTATTTGGGATTATTTGCAAAAATAGTTGATTCAGTCTAAATTAAAACTCTGAGGAATGTTTGGATCTTATTGATTCTTTAAAGTAATCTTTCTTCCGAATTTGAGAATTGTTTAGTTATAATTTTTTTGATAACTTTTTTCTGTTTTTCTCTAAATGAACTATTTTTCATGATTCATCTTCACATAATGGTTTTGCTTAATGAAGGATGTTTTTTTTCAATTTTTCTTGAAAGAGATGAATATTTTGATTTAAATCCATCATTTCACTATAATTTCTCTTTTATGAAGCAAAGGATTACAACAATTATTGAGAGATATAGTGGCAATATTCAAAGATTTAATTACGGTAGTTTATTTTTGATTTTTTTAACTTATTTCAAGGTAAGCATAATTTGCTTGCTTGATTTTTAGAGTTACCTGTTCGATTTCTATTTTACTTAACTTATTCTATTTTACTAAACTTTTTCTACTTAATAGCCACATAAAACTTTGATTATGCTTAATTTGTCTAAATCAAATGAATAGACATTTAATAAGCTAATTTCAAAAAACCATTGTTCATTTTCATGAAATTTTAAAAAATAACTTAGATTGGATACATTTATTAAAACAAATTTTTACATTAAATATTTTAAGATAATGGAGGTGTTTGCTTTTGCTTAATTTTTAGATGTAAAAGGAGTTGAAATTTATTTAGTTTGTCTCTAGAAATTTATCAATGTTCAACCTAAAACATCATTGTCTACAAAAATAAAACCGAAACAAATTATGAAGAGAACCGCTCTTCTTTCTAATTTTCATATTTGTAAGTGAAGATTCGGCATGCTGATATCGATATTTAGATTGTCATCAGGGATGCACTTCTTTTAATTCATGTAAATATATTTTTTTGCAAAAATCAAGAGATAAAATTATATGAAACTACCTAATAAAAACAACAGTTGTTCGAATAACTTGATATGAAGAAGTTACAAAGTATTTTAAGTTAAGCAAAACTGCAAAAAAGTATGAGAAAGAAGTATTATAGATGGATTTTAGTGTGAATTTTAAACATCTTCTTGAACCAGATGAGCAATTAAAGTGAAAGATGTAGTATATTAATGAGAAAAATTTGCCATCAGTTTATATTATAAAATTTGGATGAGCCATAAAAATTAAAGTGATTAAACATCTGCCTATAATCAGTATTTAAGTGGCAGACAATCAATAAATGAAATTCCTAATGTTACTCCACTCAAAATAAGGGTGCTCAACTTAGATCAAATGAAGATTCTTTATAAAGCAGGTTTCTTCAAAAAAATGGATTTGAAAGAAATAAGCAAATAAACTAATATCTCAACTTCTTCTGAAGGAGTGTGCAGCTAGTCGTGACAAGAGTGATTAATTATAAAGTTTTTATTGTATGATATTTTATGATTAAATAGGGTTTTTATTTGATGATAAGTTTCACACATATCTTGTATGTAATTTGTAAGATTTACATTATATTTGGTTCTTTTAAACAAAATATAACAACTCAAATATATCCCTTCCAAAAAATACAGTCTGATGCCGTAAATAAGTAAACAGAGTTAGAATATGAATAAAAAATTAACGCTTGTAGATCTTATTCCTTGCATTAGTTCAGTTATCACTCAAAAATACAATAAAAGATAAGATTCCAAAATTTCATAAACATGATACTTTTTTTATTAGGTTTTATAAATTCTGTTAAAATCTTTGTTTAAAAACACTAGATAAGCCCTATAAAGTTATATTATCATTCTTCGTATATTTTAATGCCTTGCTTCTTTAGGGCTCGAATTATAGATCTTTCGTATTACTACAAAGTCACTTGTCCGTCACCATCACCGTCTGCTAATTTCATCTAAATAAACTTATGATTACCCATGATTTTATATCTTCTTCAGTTGCAGAGAAACTTTTACCTAAAGATTTATAAGTTTCGGCAAGTAGATTCGGGACTTGTTTTTAAGTGAGATAACCTTTTTTTTAGACATCAAACTGTTTGAAAAGTCTTCTTGCAACTGCTAATCTCTCTTATACCATTGGAGTAAATGCGATTGGTCTCTTTTCGCAGCTTAAATATCGCCTACAAAGTGAAACGATATCTTACTATGTCACTCTACCATCTCGATTTTGATCCATGGTCTTTAAAAGCTGCTTGATTGACTCATCACCGAACTCAGGTTTTTGGCTACATTTTTAATATGCTTCTTTTTGGATTCGATAAAGTCCGTTGCTTTGAACTTCTCCTGATGATCCATAAAATGTGATGAAATCTTTTGCTATTTTTCGGATCCGTTATTCAGGTAAATTGCCAAGTCCTCTTCCTACTCCTCTAATCATGCTTTCTTGGAGAGGATTATAAAAACCACTTTTGGCAAGTGATATCTATCCGAATGATCGAGGCTACTGTCTGACACCTGACTCATAGAAGAGTCGAGTGGGTTATAGACCTCTACGCGAGATAACTGTTGAGCTGGTATGTTCGTAAGAGGTATTTTGAGGCGGGCTGGCAACGAGTTTGATATTTTGAAAACGGTCCATCACTTATTTAAAATAAGAACTGTTTTTAAAGAAAGTTTAAAAGTAAAATCAAATAAGAGTTACCGCTTTTGATGTGGAGTTCGAAGGTAATTGTAATTAAAGAATATTTCTAAATTGCCAAGATCAATACATATATGATTTTTAAGAAGTATAACAAAAAATGATTTTACTTTCTTTCTTTTTACTTTGGAAGTTAAATTCTTGCTTTTTGTTATTGTTGAGGAAATAGTTAGCTAGATTAGGTATAATAATTTGCTTTTATATCTTTATTTATAATGCCTTAATTATTAATAGCAACTTTTGGTCTATTTTACTGACTTAGAAAGTCTCATGTCATCATTTGCCATATATTGACTTGAATGCCAGGAAAGAAGACAAAAGACATCGACTACTTCTAAGACCCTAAATGGCCAACCTAACAACCGGAAGAAACAATCAAACTCGAAAGTCTAAACGAGGAATCTAATTCCAAGTAAATTGAACAAGACAGTAGCATGAGATTCTGTGGGGAAGATTTACACCAAACTTATTTTTCTGAAAGCCTATAAAAAAGAAAAAGACTTAATCCAGTCAATTTTGCGAAAGAGTAAGAAAATGCCAGTTAGTTTTACAGCTTCAATTAGTAAATATGAAATCACTTAGGCTGTCTAAAGTCAACATTAAGCACTAAAATAATGCTGAACTGAAATTGGAATAGGAACAAATCCTAACAAACTCAGTTAAGGAATAATAAAGTTTTTCTCATAGTGAGAGTTCAAGTGAATACTTCTCATAAAAGAAAAGGAATTCTAAATATAAAATACTCACTAAAACATCTAAACTCTTTCTGGTGAGTCAAACTCAATATATGACTATAAGTTCAGTTTCTAAAATGTATGGTATTTCTATAAACAATCTCTGTCGTTGGAAAAAAACTTGCGAAAGAAAAGTTGGAGCCGGGAGGAAAGTGAATGATAAAAAACTTGAAGAAAAACTAATTGATTTTATCAAAATATAGAAAAACAAAAATGGAGGGGCCGATTTGACGAAAAGAATAATTCAAGATAAGGCTAGAGAATAATCATCTAACACTAATTTTAAGGCAAGTAAAGGTTGGTTCTAACGCTTTGTAGCTCGAAACAAAGAATTGGAATTAGCCAATCTAATTGGAATGAAACTTAAGACTCAAAAGACTAAGAGAGAAGAGATGATGGAATTGCCGGAATAGTTGTTTATTTTGTCGACAAAGAGAAGAAGAGTTTCTGAAAGATTAAGATTTAAGTAGCTAAAATTCAAGAAATAAGAAGAAATAGTAAATAATGAAAGATGATGTTCTTTGTATATTTATATTGAGAATAAAAATAGTAAATTTGAAAAATTTAAGTAAATATAATTTTATATGAGCTCCTACAATATCTAATTCATGCTGCTTTAATAAACTATGATAAAAAGTTACAATTTATATTATTAGTCGTTAAAAATATGGCATAAGTAATACCACCTCTCAACGTTTTTATCGCCTTTTTTTACGTGGTTTGTTCTGGTCTTGCTCTGTTCTTCTACAAAAAAGCAGTCAAACCTTTAACGCGTCTATCGAAATCATCACAAAAACAGTTGCAGGAGCTATCTAAACCGATAATCAACTACGATAAACTCTTGGTCGTTTCTTGGCTCAAAAAATACACGTTAATAGGCTCATGTTTCAGCAAAGATAAGAAATTTCTGCTCAAATAATTCGTGTTTATAGGCTTATATGCAGTGACATGCCTACATATAAACCATATGATAATCTGGCCAATAGCTCTAAGTATCGCAGTCCTCATAATTTCTTTCATTACATTATAGATTGTAGTGTCTAGATTTTAGTAAGAAGCGGTGGGTGAAAAAAATACTAACAAAGTTACAACTAACTAAGTAAACTCTGAAATGGAAATTGAAACAGTAAACATCTAAGCTAAAAATAAACAAGTAAAGTCTGCTGAAAAGGCTAAGATAGATGCAAAAAAGCCAAGATCTTTGGCTGAACTTATAACGATAACTTCTTTCTGTTTTGTAAGTATCGTAATGATGTTACAGACTATGCTTACTTTGGCAAAATCTTTGAGTAATTCAGGATAGCTCAATATCACTTCTGTTTTGATTATTATCGTTTTGGATCAATTTGCATTGCGTCCAACTTGTGCAGGAATAACATGGCTTACTTATAAGCTGGTTTGGTTCGTTACTAAAATCAATCCTGAGTAATTTCAGCTGGTTTAATTGTTGTGCAGTTAAGAAGTAACGTCTATCTTAGTTTAAAGTTAAAAAGCAAGGGTTAAAAAATTAGGTGAAATGACTGCATCTCCGCCCAAGAAGAAAACCTAATCACCTTCTAAAGTACCAAAAGCATTAGCTCTGCATAATGATGGTCCTACTTACCTTAATTTAATCAGTTTACAACCTACAAAAAGGCAACATTAAGTTTAAGACTAACAAATATAATATATTTATCTGACTTCAGTTTAGAAAGAACTTTTCGAAGGTAAAGACATTATATAAAACAAGAGTGGTTTATAAACTCGTAGGAAAGCTAACAAAGAGAACAAAGAAATTTACAGTTTTTCTGCAGCTCAGAAATTTACAACAATTGATGTTAATTAAAATCATGATCTCATCTTGATTAGAGATGATCCTCTTCATGAACTATAGAATAATCATATTGACGAATTCTACTTAGAATAAAATGAAGGTACAACCAGAAGAAAATGCGGGGGATATAAAAAGAAGAAAAATAAAAGAAATTTAAAACTGACTGGAAGCTCCCCTTACCTAGAATACTTACCAGATATGCTAAAAAAAGTGGACAAATATAAACACGATCATCCGAAGAAAGAAAATGAAGATATCAGGAGATCAAAAAAATTACTATGATGATATAATTTTTATCGCATTTTTGTATTCAAAAGGAAGTAATTAATTATCAAACTTCAGTGTCTTTCAGGTTGATTTTGGCAACAAAAAAGCCAAAGAAAATACAGACGAGTATTAATAGGCATAAATTTAGGTTATTTAGTTTGAATTATTAGTACTACTCGGGTCGTATTGAATTGTTGATATCTTTTTGCGCTTGCTATTCATAATACCTCAACTTTTTGTCTTTCTATATTAGTTTTTCCTTCTAAATTAAAATAGAAATACCAAATTTTTAATTTATTCTCTTTCTTTCCTGAGCTAGCTCTCGAATACCTTGCTTTTTTCAAACTTTTTAGAATCTTTCATTTTGTTTTATTATACTTACTTTAATTTTTTGATATCTTTTGATGTTTTTGACATCATGATTGTATTTTTGTGGACAATGACGGATTATAACATCTCTCTTTTCTGTAAATTGGATTGATCTGAATGTAAACTATTACCATTATTGCTTCTCTCTAACTATGGTTCATGTATTGGAGATTCAGCTTTCTTGAAAACTTTTTACTTTATTTCTTCTCTTTGCTGAACAGAGCTACACAGTATTTCAATCATTTAATTTATAAAGCCATCCTTTTATATTGAGTTCCAGACTTGTTCAAAGCTAGTTTAGGAATTTTCCTTGATTTCAGCATAAATAATCATCATTTTTCCTTTCTCATGCATGTATTTGCGCATCGAAATTTGAATTTCCATTTTTTATTGAGGTCCCATGAATCCTCGAGATGGATAAATATGAAAAGCCTCGGTAAAATTGGTTTTGACCTAGCTTACTATCTAAATACTTTGTAGATGATTCTGTTATTGTTAGTATTGGTAATGATTAGAACGTCTTTGGTTTTGTTTTGTGTAAAATGTATATTTTTGGAGGATAGCTTCATTTTTAAAAGTTCGTCTAATCTTAATATAAAGAGAATTTAGAGCGATAATTAGAATTGATTCGTTTTTATAAATTGAATTTAATACAGTTCGAAGAATATACTAGAAGATGGGATGTGGAGCAACTTAAGCCTATTTATAAAATAAAAATCTGATTTATCACTAAGGATATTGAGGATTCTGTTGATTCTCATAATTTTAGTAAAGTTGCTCCAAAAGGAAAATTAAGGTTTCAAACAAATAATAGCGAATAAACAAATATAGTTAAAATTCTTGTTCGATTCTTGTACTTGATAAGACTTTGGAACTTCAAGCAGAGTAGAAAAATAGAGAAAATGGGTACATTTCGGCTTAATAGTGTAAAAATCAACAAAAATGACAAAGAAATATATAAGGAAAATAACATAACATCACTTTTCCAGCACAGCTGGACTATATGAAAAATATATAGTCTAACATCGAGCTCAAGAAGAAAAGCAATTAAAATAAATATATTGTGATTAAAGAGACTAATTTGAAACAAAATATTGTTCCTTAAAGCAAGACTATTAGCAAAAGAAGTAAAAGTAAAAATCAAGATTTGAATAAGAAATAGCTGTAATGTAAAAGAAGAAGAGGAAGAAAATAAGAAATGAAAAAGAAAGGAATAAGAAACTGTAACAATAGCGGCAGAAAAAAACTAAAAAAGCAGGTTTCACAGTTAAAACAAGTATATTATGCAATGATAATCTCTAACATTTCAATTATTAAATATGATAATTTGGTTAACAGCAGTAAAAAAGATTGATATTCAGATTCAAATAAATATTAATCTTTACAATCAAGCATGTAAAAAATAAGAACATTCTTTGACTCTCCAGAACATTCTATGATTAATTTATGTTTAAATCAAATTGGATATTAATTCCAAAATTTATAAAATATGAGCCAACAACAAATAGTAGTCCCCATTGGAATAGATCTGGGTTCACTCACCAGTAAGATAGCAGTTGCAAAACGTGGAGGTGTTGAGGTTATCACCAATGAGGCTAACTTCAGAGAGACACCCTGTGTTGTAGGTTATGGACCTGCAGAACGTAATATCGGATAAGCTGGTAATATCAAAATGAAGTCAAACTTTAAAGATACTATCTCTTTTCCTAGTCGTTTCTTAGGTATACGCCCAGACAACCCATTCCTTCGTGCTTAAAAAAAGTTCTGCTCAGCCAAGTGCACTACTAAAGATGATAAAGTTGCTTTCTAAGTTAAATATCAAGGTCAAACTTAAGTATTGTTTCCCTAACAAATTTATGCTGCCTATCTGAATAAACTAAAGTTAATTATTCAGAAGAATAACTTCGATAACAAGAGTGCTGTTATTGCTATACCTCCATATTTTACTCAATTTGAAAGAAAAGCTATTTTGGATGCTGCTAAAATTGCTGAACTTGGAGTCACCCGTCTCATAAATGAATCAACTGCAGTTGCTTTAGACTATGGAATGTTCCGTAAGACCTAACTCGATGCAACTAATCCTAGAAACGTTCTTTTTATTGATTTTGGACACTCCAAACTGAGTGTTTTTGCTTGTGGTTTCACAAATTCAGAAATGAACGTCCTTGATCAAGAATATTCTCGTCATATTGGATGTAGAGATATCGATTATCATCTCTATTAGTTTTATAGAAGTCATTTTGAACGTACTTCAGGGGGTTGTGATTTGAGCTAAAGTCGTAAAGCTATTGTAAAGTTGATGGAAAATATATAAAGACAACGTAAGATTTTATCTGGAAACAGCTAATATGATATGAATATCGAGTACTTGATGGAGTAGAATGATCTTCATTACACTATGAAAAGAGAAGAGTTCGAAAAAATAAGTGAACCTATTTTTAGATCTATTTCTGAGGTACTCTCTAAAATTAGAGATAATCTCAAGCAGAAAAATATCAATCTTCATAGCATTGAACTTGTTGGTGGAGGAAGTCGTATTCCAGCTTTTGTTACTTTAGTTAAATCAGTATTTGGGGTCGAGCCTTCAAGAACTTTAAACTCTAGTGAGTCAGTTGCTAGAGGTTGCGCCTTAATGGCTGCAATCAAAAGTCCTCTTTTCAGAGTACCAGATTATGCTCTTAACTAAAGATCTTACTATGGAATCAAATTTTATTGGAATTTTGTTGAAGGCGAGAAATATTTAGGCTTGAACTCATCTCTTTATCCTGAGAAGCAAGCTAAATTTATTTACTAAGCAGGTGCAAAGGTTCCTTCAAGTAAAACAGTTAAATTCGCAAGAAAAGAAGCTATTGAAATTTTGATATAATATGAGCCAAGTGTTAATGGATTCAACAAACAAATTGGATACTATGTAACCAAACCACAAACTCCCAAGTAATAGACTTTCGGAGTTTTTTTCAAAATCAAGTTTACATAAGATGGTTTAGTTACTTTTGAAGAATGTAATTTGATTTAATAATGGTTTGAAGAAACAAAGATTCCAAAGAAAAAAGCAGAAGGTGCTAAACCTGCTGAGGCCCCTAAAACTGCTGAGGGACAACCTGAGAAGATGTAAGAGGAGGAATTCGAAATCAAAAAAACTAAGAAAGAAAGATATACAGCAATAAAATACGAAAGTAATACATTTGACTCATTTACACAAAAAGATATTGAAGCATTCTTTACGATTGAATCGACTATGCTTAATCAAGATAGACTTATCATTGAAACTTATGAAAGAAAGAACGAACTTTAATCTCTTGCTTACAATTGGAGAGAAAAAATCAATGGTAGTCACAAAGAGTTTACCAAACCTGAATAAGCACCTGCAATTCTAAAGTTTTTAGAGGAGCAAAGTTAATGGCTTTACAGTTAAGGTCAAAATGCTAATAGAGGTTTATACAACTAAAGAATTAATAGTGTCAAAAACAAAATTGCCCCTATTATGAAACGTTATTAAAACTTCGAATACATTCTTATCTAACTGAAAGTTCTTGAGGATTGTATTAAATACAATATGGATTTTCTTAATAGTTTGGTAACTTTTTAATTATTTAGGATAAAAAATATGAACATATTTCATCAGAAGAAAGACAAGAAGGTTTTGCTTTGATTGATAGAGTCAGAAATTGGGTCTTAAATGCAAACGAAAAGCAAAAGCAGCAGCCTAAGTGGCAAGATGCTGTAATCACTCCTCAACAAATCAAGGATAAGATTAAAGAAATTAATGATAAAGTTAAAACTATTATGAGCAAAAATCCACCACCTCCTCCTCCTAAGCCCGAAGAAAAGAAAGAGCAACCAACTGAAGCTTCCAAAAAAAGCTCAGGATAAAAAATGTAAGAATAAAAAAAGCCTGAGCCAAAAGGGGAGAAAATGGACGTTGAATGATGAATGTAAATAAAAGATCCCTTAGCATAATATATTTTAAAAATACCCATTTTATTAATAAAGCAAAAAAATCAACTCCATAACAAAGACTCAGCTTCTTTTAACATTTTTAGCAGAGCTTATACCTTTAAAATCACTTAAGGACTCTAAAAGCTTCAATTTTTATATGCTATGTATTTTGATAAGTCTTTGTATTTCTTTCGGGTTCAGCTAATTTTTGAAATGACTAAGTTACTAGTTTTGGGATTTAACCAATTATTTGATTTAATTTAATTTTAAAGATGCAGTTTAAATTATAGTTGCTTTAAACTACTTTTTGCTGCTGATACTTTTTAATTTTTTAGCTTTTAAACTTGGTGGATGCTGGAAGTACTCGTTCTAAGGCTGCTTACGCTCTCCCAGATAAATCGATTGATGGGTTTTGGACTCATATAAGTGATTAGTTTCATCTGTTGTAAAAATTTTGATGGAAAATTTGCCTCTCTAGTGTTTTAGTTTAGATTAAGAGCTAAGTTTACTCTTCAGCTATGGCTTTAGAGTTGATTAAAAAAGCTTGAACTCTTTAGTTTCTGTGGAAGTGGCTTACTTTTTATTAAAAAGTTATTTTCTTACGGATCTTTTTTATTAAGTGTTTTTTTTGATACATTCATTCTTACTTCCAAGTCTGAAGGAGGACATCTTTAAGATTTTAGGGTAAATATATATGATCATTAATAAGGGAAAATAAGAAAAGAAATGTTTAAAATTATCTTTTTTTCAAGTGTTCTCAAGATTCCATAACTTACATAATCATAGTTGCACTTCACACTGTATTTAATGGATAAGGAATGATGATATTTAAGCAATAATAAAAAATAATTATCACGTATCTGAATAGTTCACTGGATTTATTCATAGCACGATATCCTTTTCAAATGAAATTGTTTATCTTCAGTTTCCTTTATGGATATCTTGATACAACTCTTCTTCTTTCCAAGGGAAACTATCTTGTCATCAATATAGTATTTAATTTTTATTCCGAAGTAGGTTGCTATTTTATCTAAATTAATCAAGGTTTTTTATTTCATAGTATCTGAAGGGATGTTAAATTTTGAGCTGATCTTGGCCTCTTAGCAGATATTTTCGACCATCTATGAGGCGATTTAAGGGTCAATATTACTAATAAGGTCTTTTAGCCATGATTTTCTATCTTTGATTTCTAAAGATTTGTTTTAGATGAGGGCAAAGGCTGATTGAGAAAATATATAGTTATAAAGATGTCTATTGGCCGTAATTTCATCATATTTTAGTATATTTTTTTTAATGAGTTCATAACAGTTGAGGCTGATTGAAGTGATTTCAGTTAAATTTTATTTTATAGATTCCAGGTGAAGCTGATTATATATGAGTGCGTAAAATAGCACGCATTAGAATGAACCATTTGAAAATTTGTATAAAGTTTTCACAGGAGTAGTTTGTGTGAGTTATAATGTTCGAAAATGGCTAGTATTAAAAGTAAAATCCAAAATCTCTGATGCTGTTTGACCATTAACACTATTTGAAATCTAATCTTTGATGGAGTTCTTGGTGGAAACTGTTTTTTTGCTTTAACTAACCCAACTTTAAAATTTCTTTTATTTTGAGCTTTAGTTGAATTTATGTTGTGATTGGATTAGGCCTCCTTTATTCTTTTGTTAGTATTTATTTTCTAAAAGGATTTAACCAAGCTTTGTGTCTTCAGAAGAGGTGGTTCGTGTGATTTTCATGAGCTTTTAAATTTAATTGGAAGTGTTTGTTTAATAATTATAATAAACTGGGTAAATTTGATAACTTTAAGCTACAGCTATGATTAATTTTTAGACGTATAAATTACAAATTATGGAACTTTCTTTCTAGGGGTTGTTTGCATAAAATTAGGCCAATAGTTTATAGATGAAAGTTTATGAAATATGATATAATACATATGTGCGTTTAGTCATTGAAAAAACGTTGTATTGAAAAAACGTTGTATTGGTATATATAGTCTTGCAAACGATGGGAAAATGTTCGTAATTGATGTAACTACAGCTGGAATAAAGATATTTTAAAAGTTAATCATTATACTGTCTTGCCAGAGAAAACAACTTTTATAGTTCGAAAATCGTTTTTTTAATGAGCGTAACTATTTTAAAAACAACTAGCAGACAGTCTTGTTCATGTTAAAAGGGAAATAAGAATGATATTTATACTTTCCGATAACTGGTTATAAAATTTCAGAATAAGGTTAATATAAGAAAGTGATTAGTTTTCTCGTATAATTGAAAAATGATTGATAAACTACGTTCAACTTTGATCAAATACATCAATGATGAGATTCAAGTAAAAACCTCTTTAAAGTTGGAAATCTGAAAATATATTTTCGTTCACCATATGATATATAAATCAACAACAACTTAAATATAAATGATTCAGAAAAAAGGACTTTATTGAAGAGGGGCGAATTCGTCTTTATTTTTTTGAGCAGCACTACTTACAATTTTTTTGCCTTACTTAGTAACACTTTAGAGGTAAATAAACCTCTTATAATGGTATAGATTTTCTTAACAAAGACAAAAAAAGATAAAATAAAAATCAATGAATATAGATAATTGACTATAATTAGTTAAGTTTAATTAAATGGAAAATCAACCTTTTTTACTTGATTACAACCATAAATATAAAGATCATTTACTGATTTATTCAATTACTGTAATCTAATAGCTCTCTGAGGATTTTTTGTCTTCTGAAATTCTTAAGTTATCAGTTATATTTGCATATAAAGAAGGAGAAATAATCTCAGTTTATTTCTGGATCAAATTTTAAATATTTTCGTTTAGTTATTCATCATGGAATGTGCCTCTCCATAGCAACCTAAATTCATTTCTTCTAAAACTGGTAATACATATTATCAATATTGTTATAGGTTATGAAATTATGGCAAAAGGCAGCGAATGTATTGTCTAAACGTCAATTAGCATCCAAATTATCGAACCCAGATAGAAGGCGATTAGTCCGATCAAAAAGTAGAGGAAAGTTCCTCTTGATTTATCAAATCTTCTGAGGTATGAAATGAGTAGGCCTGGAAATACTATTGCTGATATAGGAATCCATGCACATTTTCGATAGAGTTGAGGTGTAATGGAAGGAAAAACCAACATTAGAGGATTTTGTAGTAAATTAATAATATAGTTATTGTAAGAGATCTTAAAAATGTAGTGAATGAATATTCCTACAAAGGTTTATATGATTAAGAGAGAAAGTAAGAGGAAAGTAGATTGAGAAAGTGACTGTATTTTTATCAGTTTCATCAATGCGACGGTTGTGCAAACTGCCATAATGTTGTTTATCACCCAGTTTCCGTTGAGTAACCAATAAAGAGGAATAAAGCAAAGACCTATGAGAACTGAGATTATGTCAATCACTCTAATCTTTTTGAAAAGAGTTTTTTTGAGTTTTTTATTATGGAGAAGCCAGATCAATTCAGATGCGCAGACTGTTACTCCTGCTGCTCCCAAAATGCTACCTAAAATTTGTAAAAAAATAGAAAAAACATGTGGAATGAAATATCCAAAAATTATGGCCAAAAACAAGAGAATATTGAATGCTATGATAGTCTTTTTTGTGAGTTTATACCCATAACCAGAATAAGACCATGCTCTACTGTAAATGGAGCTTAGAGTAAGAGTGATTGTAGCGAATAGTATGAGCAAAAATAGTCCGATTTAAAAAGGTTTATAGAATTACTCAGGTTTGCAATCTACGAGGTATTAAATTTTACCAATAGAGGTCGATAATTATACTCTATTGATCAGATGTTTTTATGTATTTGAGTTACAAAGATTGTCGATTTTTGCTTAACAAGATTTCGTCGAGTCGTAGCAAACAATATTTGATTATATTTCTTGCCATTGAGCTGTAACTGCCTTGATTTAGACTTAAGAAGAAGCAATCATATAGCTTTTATGTGCACTATCTCGAAAAATAAATAGCTCAGGTATACCGCAATCAAGCTATTGATGGTGTATGTAGAAGGATTAGTTAATAATTCTATTTGTTGCGATATTAATGGTTTACTTCTCAGTAACAAGTCGAATATCTTGGCTGAATGTGATTATTATTAGTGTGATTAGTAATGCAATTTTTGTTTGGACATTCTTGTTCATTTATAAGTTAATCATAGCTAACATATGTATTAAATTTGTAAATTTATTATGCTATACTAAAAACAGTCAATTTAGGACTGCTATTTATATTTATACCTTTCTCTTTGACTTATAATTAGCGAGTTAATTTTTTGCATACCAAATGAAAGAAGAAAGAAATCGTCCAAGCCAATTATCTAAAGAGAGACCAGAGAAAGTAGAAGAAGATGATGACTCCTTCTATGCTCGTGATGATGTTAACGATCAGAAGGAAGACAAAAGATCTAGTGAGCCTCATCGTTCTAAACATAAGGAACCTCTTCCCAAAACAAAGGGCATCACAAAAAAGAAGGAAAGAATCACAAAACAATCCAAAAAACTCTGTAATTAATGTAAATATGTAGAGATGAAAAAAGACAAATAAAAATAAATGAGGATATGTCAAATTGCCGAGAAGAAAGCTGATGAGATTATTAAAAAGATGAAAGACTGCTATGAACAGGATATTCAGCTTTTTGAGCGGAAGAAAATAGCTTGTCGGAAATTAGTTTATCTTGAAGAGTTGAGCAACAGTCTCAAAAATGTAAAAGAAAATTAATATAGGTTTATATATGCCAAAAATTTGTTGAAAAAGATGGACTCATTTGGTTTGAAAAATGGTTGGAAAAGATTGTTGTTGGCGAGTCAAGTGTTTAGCCTAGTGTTACTTTGAGAAAAGGAATTCTTTAGGCTCTACTCAATATGCCTATAGGAGCTGACAATTTTTCGAGAACAAGTGAAATTTAAAGATTGGTGGCTCGCCAAAAAAGAAGTCAAATCAAGGAGTTGAAAGATCTCAGTGACAGAATCATTTTGAAATGGAATATACTGAGCTATGAGAAAATTGAGTGAAATGATCTGATAGCACATGGATTTACTCATTATTTGAGAATTTAAGTTTATTGCTAAAATTATTAGTCAATCTTATTTTTAACTTTTTCCAATAAGGCAAGATTTAAATCTATGTTTTTAGAAATGCTGCCAATTTTTAAGCATAAATATACGAAATAAAGGCTAGTTTGTAGCCTTTCTTTACCCGATCTTTTACAAATAGAGAATTTTTTCTGAAAAGGATTTAATGATTTTAAGTGCAAATCTATATTGTTTAAACATAAATAAGCAAATCAAACTAATATTAAGGATCATTGTAGTTCAGATCATCTGTCCAACTCTGTTCAGTATTTTAGGAAGTCGCAGATATCTGTCTTCCAAATCAACATTGCAGTTTTTTTTCATATCTAAACTTTGCTTCCGGAATACTCCTTTAAGCTTCTGAGCAGTGGAAAGCACAACAGAAATCAACTAATCATCATTTTATATTTTTTGTTGTGATGGTCGTGCAGTCTCAACTTTCCTTTCAATGTTGATAGTTTCGTTTTTCAAGCTTCTATCTCTTCTCCTGCATTGAAAAGAAGGTGTGCGATTCTCTCTGTTGGAAATATCTGCAGCAATTTTTCTGGAAATGATTGGGGTGGGCATTTGTTTTTATGAGAGTGGGGTCATGAAGAAATCTGGTGGCAGTTTTGAGCTCTTGATTCTGATATTGCGTCTGATTGAGACACTCTGGTTGAGATGTGGGATCACCAAATCATTGTCATATGTCAGGAATTACATGCTTGAAATATAATGTTTTTATTGGCGATAGATTAGATCACTATAAATAAATGCATTATAAAAAACAATCAGAATCAATAAAAATCTTCAATTATATGATAATTTTGCTGAATTTAGCTTAAAAACAAAAAGTTGAAAACTCAACGTAAAAATCTGAGAATAATTTTCATAAGCTGTAAGTATTTGTGGTAAATCAAAATAGAGATTTAATAACGAAGTTGTAGCTTAAAATACTATCAAATGAGAATACAGATTGTATGATTTTCTTTAAAATGCATTCTAACAATTAGTAAATACAATCATTTGTGAAGTAAGTATAGGAATTAAACAAATGATTTACAAAATTATACAAATAAAATCTCTACTTTTCGAGTTGAAAACGGGAAGGATAGCACTGATAATAAAAAAAAGCAATACTAGTTTTTTTATCTAGTTCTAACTCGAAAATTCTAGTATTTATTGTTGCTACACGTTTGACTCTGATTGCCAGAACTAACTAAATATTTATCAGCGATGATCTTGGCATCAATAAAAATCAAGATTAAATCCCCAAATTCATTAATAAAATTGAATTAACAGTAAAAGAAGTTAAAAACACATTTAGGAAGGAGGAGATTATCAATATTAGATGTATGACCCAGCTGAATCTAAATTAATAAAAAGGAAAGGCAATAAGACTAGGTTACGAAAAAAAGATATAAAAAAAACTATAGAAAAGCAAAAGTGTTATCATTAGCGAAAAATAAATATTCTATGACTTCGAGTATCAATGATGGTGATGGTGATGGTGGTGTTCACCATGAGTATGCTCTTCCTCCTCTTACTATTCTTCTTAATACTTTTGTCCCAAATCACCGAAATCTAGATCATTCAATATTTACTTTGCATTTGTGATGGATCAAATCCTCCCAATCCTTTGTTAGCAT
>Ga0194117_10002677_pt1 | contig 18654 bp, 8 predicted proteins | sample TA2MahsurfametaG_FD_160579 | JGI IMG/M metagenome (GOLD analysis project Ga0194117, IMG submission 160579) | Freshwater microbial communities from Lake Tanganyika, Tanzania - TA2015009 Mahale N1 surface | ecosystem: Environmental > Aquatic > Freshwater > Lake | place: Tanzania: Lake Tanganyika...
CCCCAACCCCTATCAATATTTCATTTTCAATAATTAAAGTATTTTTAGATTTTACATAAATCAAAGATTCGGATAGGGATAGGCAACTGTTGTTTAAATTTAGAACTTAGCTCCTTTGGGGAGTTGGGCTACAGCTACTGTTGAACGTGCTGGAGGTTCATTTTTGAAAAATGATGCATAAATTTGATTTACTTTAGTGAAGTCATTCATATCCTAACTATCTTAATTGTTACCACTAAATAGAGTGTGCATCTCAGAACATAATCTATATTTACTTTAGCTTCTTAAAGTATAGTTTTGACATTCAGCAAAGCCATCGTGACTTGTTTTTAAAGGTCATCTGAGACAAGTTCTCCTGTTTTGGGATCGATTCCAACTTGACCAGAAACATACATAACTCCATTGAATATTTTAGCTGTAGAGTAGGGACCGATTGCTTTTGGTCCGAGAGAAGTATTGAAAGTTTTAATGAATCCTGACATCTTAAAATTATAACAATCCTAATAGATTAATGATTAATTTAACCAGTCATAAAACCACTCCTCAAAAAGTATTAAAATAGAAATTTTTGATTGAATAATTAACTTAGATAAAAATAATGAACTAAATAACGATCATAACAATTTTATAAAAAATACGATCCATCTGTAAAGAAGGCAGACTCGATATCATACCTTAACGGATAGCATCAGATTCAGAGTCACCCAACCTGTAGATTTATCTAAAAACACTTTAAAGAATACGTCTGTAGTTCATCAAATACAGGAATCTCTAATAGTAATATCTGAAGTTATAAAATATGCTTCAGAAACAAGAAATGTAAATCAGAAAGAGAGTTAGTGTACAAATCATCTTATTAAGATATAGCAGCAACTTAAATTGTATACCGATACTTTGAAGACACAGGTGGAGGAATTGTAGAAATAAAAACTTTAGCTGTTAGAGAATTCGAAAGATTATATCAAAGAGCTTAAGAAAAATAATTAGTCTCTCTTTTCTCAACTACATAGTCACACTTAGAAAAAGGGTAAAAATAAATCAAAAAGTAAAGAACAGAGTCCTCAAAAAACAGAAAAAACTAAGATTAACAAGAGCCTCAGCCATTATAAATCAAAGCACGACAAGAGTATTAAAGAGATAATCAAAACTGAGTACATTTAAAGGGATAGGTCAAATAGTGGAAACAAAAAGAAATATGGCAAAAATAATAAATTTGGAGTCTATTCAACGCTCAGTGCTCACCCTTTCTAACCTACCTAGAATGCAAAAACATTTCAAGTTATAGGCAATACATCAGGCAAAAAAGATAAAACAGGTTCACGCAAAAGAAATAAACACATTTTTTCAAACTTAAACCTTCTAAATTTTATGGATGTAAGTAATAAAAAACTGAAAAAAAGCGAAAAATCCAAACCTTTGATTTCTAAGTCCCCAGGTAAAATGTAAAAAAGTAAGGAACAAAGTAGGATACAAAACAATACTAAAGTGCTTTGGAAGTAGAAAAAGGTGAATAAATCTATAATGTCAGTATCTTCTATGGAACCCAATATCAATAGCAAGAAATAAACCATCTGATATCTTTTCTCACCCTCATTCTAGCAATATCACTTTAAATCATTAACTCAAAGATGCATTTTTAAGCCGAGTGGATCAGTTACAAAAAGTATATCTTTGAATTAATTTATATATATTTTTCAAGTATACTATATTTTACATACTTCAATCACGCTTTTATACTTTTGCTTTTTACTTTGTTTAATGTTTGTCTCCATGTGTCTTCTATTTTTTTTTCCCTCCTAAAATCTTAAGCTGAATTATTAAAAAGAAGCCCAAATAGAGCAAAATGTAAGGAATATAAAATGTTTGTTTCCCGAAAATCAAAAAGTTATTCCAAGCCATCAAGTGGAATGGCATACCAAAGTAAGTCATCGCAAATGTTGATGACATATTCTCAAGAATGTCATAAGCTTTACCTAATTTCAGACTAAGTTAATGAATAATAGAGCCTTCAATTTTTTTAAGTCTATATATTTACTGGGCAATCTGTATGTATAAGATCCAATGAACAAAAGAAACAAAATATCCAGGATATATGCCATGCCATAGAGCACTTACAAGTACAGTAGCTAGTTGAGCTCTATGTTGAGCTTTTTTACGATGCTTTTAGTCATGATAGTTCTTTGGATTGTAGATATTTTAATAAATGTATCTTCTAAGAGCCCATTGTACACTAATATTCCAATGATCAACCTTAACTTTCATATTTGGATCAAGATAAAATTTCGTCATATTATTTACTTATACTCTGCCGAAATCATAACTAACTATTTCTCCTTTCTCATTCTTCTAATTTTTTCTAGGATTGTAGGTAAATCCTGAAGCTCTCATGCTGACCATACCAAGACTCCAAGCAACTACATACTTTAGTTAGATATGAGTGATACACATAACAATATAGAAAAATTTGAAGGGAAGCGCATATGTACTGAAAGTATCCTGTGTTACTCCTGAAAGAGGGAAAAAAGAAGTAGCTGCATAAAAAAAAAGACTGATTAAAAAGACTCCTCCTTCTTTGACAATTGCTGGCAAAGTGTTGGGTATATTAATAAAATCTCCTCTTCTATTAAGATAGTCCTAGAAGTCAGTGTACTCATACACAGGCCCTACAAGGCAAGCAGGAAGAAAATTAACATAGCCTAGATATATAATGTAATTTGGTTTTTAAACTACCCTCCTTTACAATTGTTATTTGGAGAGGTTTTATTATTTTTTTGCTCCATTTTGGTAATTATAAGCCAATCCTACGTAATTAAATAGCTGCATGCAGAAAATGCCTGTTATATCAAACAAATTTTATCCGTAGTTTAAATACATACGTTTTGCCTGCAAAATCGTGAGAGCTGTAAAACTTTAAACCAGCACGATGTGACCAACATACTTTCGAGGTAAGAAGATTACCAAAAGATACACAATTTGTTGTTGAGCCCAAAGATGCCAACGATCTTCTGGAAAGAGTATACTTTGGATTCCGATTGTAAGTGACATTGTCATGGCCAAGAATAAAAATTTATTGTAGATGAGAGATAGGATGTAGGAAAGAGGGATTGAAACAAGCATTATGAGAATAAGATTAGCTTGATCTGGAGGTAGGATAGCCAAGAGGGGGTTTTCCAACATGTAAATATTTACGTTGCAAAATTAATTTACACTATATTTTTCAATCATGCAATATATTACTTTTCATTTCAAAAAAAGGAGCTTTTTATTTGTTGAAAATTTAATTAAATATTGATAAAAAGTAATTAAATAAACTCACGATCTAAGAAGCTCTCCAGAGTCCTAGATTTTGGTCCATTGCGCATTATTTCTAACCTTTGAAAGATTTCCCATATTCGTAGCAAGATCTCTTAAGTTTTTCTCCAACATATCCTTTTATTTTTTTGTCTCTTCAAGTTATTTACGAATGTCAGTTTGAGTTGCTTGACCTAACTCGTATCTTCTTATCTCTATTTAAAGGAGTCTTTTTTATTTTTGGGTTTAATTGAGCTGATTTTACAGTTTTGTGTTTTTTTATTTTAGGGAAGTTATAAACTATCTATCGTTTTCTGCTTGCTCGGCCATTTTTTAAATTTTGTACTCTAGTTGTTAGATTCTTTTTAGTTTCCTCTTTAATTCATCTACATATTTTTAGCCTTAATTTAGCCTATTTTGTAGGCTTTTTAACTAAATATTTGCATTGATTAGTCTTTACTTTAATTTATCGATTATCTAAAGCAGTTATTCTTCTCTCTGAGTTGCTCTCTACTATGGAACAAATGCCTGTATGGTTTTTCCTGTTTTGTGGAAATGATTTTTTTATTTCTCTAGTTTACATAAATTCTGAAGCTTTTCATATTTCTATTGTAAAGATTTAAGTTGCTTTTCTAGAGTGGCTTCTTTCACTGAAGGTGCTTCTCTCGCCTTCTATTGCAATAAAGTTTTATAAGTATTTTCTAACTTTTTGTAATTATTCTACTTGTTCCTCAGATCTTACTTCAACTGTTTATTTTATTAATTTAGAGTTGTAAATAATAGTTATTTCTCTCTTTCTTGAAGTCTTGCGTAGTTATAGGGAAGATTTTTAGTAATTGAGTTACTTTCTTTTTTAGTATTTTCTTGTTTTTTTGGAGGGTAAAAGTAAATTCCTGTCTTTGGTCTTGGCTTTTAGACTGATTTTTGTCGAGTTTTAGATAAAGGTTATGATGGAGAAATGACTTCTTCCTTTATATCTTAAAGTTTTTTTCTTGTTTGAGGAGCTTTCTTACTTTCTTAAAATTCTGAGTAAAGTGTAAAATACAATTTTTCGATGCGTTTTTTGAAAAAGTTCTTCGACTTTCTTCATAGCTTTAAAATTAATCACCGTATTATTCAACTTCAGGTTGTTTATCTTCCATTATTTTATTAGATTTTGGTGCCTGAGACTCACGTATTTATGAATCTTCAAACATAGAATCTTTGAGAAGCGCATCTATTTATTCTTGATTCATCGCAGATCTGTTACTATTTTTAAATTATAGATCAATAATAAAACTAATTAATTATAATCTAAATGGATAGTAATCATTTTAGGGCCTAAGGATGCAGCTGAGATAGAGTTATTATCATTTATCCGAAAAAAGAGTTTGCCCATGCGAACCAACTTCTGGTTATTGATGTTGGATTAGTGCTTGAAAATGATTCGTGATTGAGATTATCAAAAGAATGAGCCTTTAGACTACTCAGACAATTTTTGATTTCTTAAATATCATTAGTTGTTAGAATCTGAGTTATTAATGCCAATGGCCATATATTGCCGTGTGGAGTATGTGAACTTCCTATGCCTTTAATGTTTCCATGTTAAAAGTAGTAGGGATTGGCTCTTGAAAGTAAGCTTTTACGAGTATTTATATATATTTCATCATCCAAACCTACAAATTTATAATAAGGAAGTGATAATAGTGAAGGAAGGTTGGCATCATCAAAAGTTTTTACTTACCCTTTTCCATTTACTTCATAAGCATATACTAACATACCGTCAACTTTTGTAATACCATATTGTAAAATCGCATCTTTAATTGAATCTGCAATTGTAGTCATTTTTGTATTAAGAGTTTGACTTTCAGCTTTAAATACTGATTTTTATGGTACTTTAGCCAATACTTCTTTTGCTACTAGATTTAGAAAAGTTGAGAACATTGCATTTCCAGGAATATTATATGGATAATCGTTGGGATCATCAGAAGGCCTAAAACCTGTCTTGATCATTCCGGTACCATAAGAAGTACCAATTTTTCCTTATCTTAGCTCATTTTGAATTCTATAAAAAGTATAGTATTGTGTTTTTCTTTGATTTTCGTAAAAAGAATCTTTGGTTTGCTACTAAACTGTTTTTAATATTCTCCTCAGAGCTTTAATAAATCGCAAGTTCATAAAATCTATTGACTGATATCTTTGTTGATATTCATAAGCTAACCTCAAAAATGATGCTAGAGAATCGATTTAGAATTTTCTCTACCATATGTATCTCGTGGCAAATTATCTATGTATCGAAAGATCAACTGGAATTCCAAAAAATAATGTTTAAGTACGGTCATTAAGATATGAATGTCTGTTTCTTATGTTGTCTTCAAATTTTTTAAACGCATTGGTGTAAGCATCAACCATAATGAGCTACGCTTGTGTGTTTAGAAGTCCTCGCGCCAATTCTCTTATCTTTGGACATTATTGAGTGATTTTCATATAGGGTAGAAACTGATTGGTCGAATCTCTTAGCCACATTGCTTCGATATCTCCTGTTATTATGTAATTTGATTCATTTCCTGGAGTAAGATCAAAGTGATTGACTGTCGTACTCAGAGTATTTGGATATGAAACCTTAAACATGTCAAAAAGTTTGCCGTCCTAAATGTCAAAAACTTTACCATTTTAGATCTGAATGTCTCCATATATTTGCTTAGGCAATCGAGAGTATCTTTGAGATCTTAAGAATGTACTATTCCTAAAATAAGGAATAGAAACAAAAGAAGGTATTCCTTCTTCATGTTAATATTAATTATAAAATGAATCTAAATTATAATAAATTTGAAAGATAAATTCATTTTTTCTTCGCCTTCGCATACTATTTCAAAACGTGCTCAGCTTTTTCTTTGGCCTTCAGTATCTTACACAATATTTATTAGCTTTAATGACCGTCTGCTCTTAACTTTTAATTTTTATCAGGATTTTCCTAAGATGAACTATTCGTTTTTATATTGGTTGTCTCATCTGAATTGTTATGGGAAGTGTTTTAGATAGAAATGGTAGGTAACCCATGTTGCTGTTGGTATTCCATCAGTTTTTATTGGGCTATTTTTTCAATATCCTCTCCTTCTTTGCCTTAAAACTCTATCTACTGACAGGTGACTATTTTCATTTTGTATTTACTGACCATCTCTGTTGTAACTTGAATTTTGGGCTCCTCTTTCACCTATTTTCCTTCACTTTAAAGATGTTTTAAGGCAGTTGAACGTATATCCTAATAGGAAAGAGGATTATGATGACTTTCTGTTTCTTTCTATGCTCGGAGAATATTTTTTGGCCTATCCTCTAACCTAAAATAATTATGGTTGTGATTGGATACCTATTTTGCACTGTTAATTAATTTAGCCTCCACTACATTTTTATTAGCGAAATTTACTTAACTCTTATAAGATTATTTCATTGCTTACATGTCTGGGTTCATACGCATTTTTTTAAGTAGTCTGAGATGCTTCTAAGTCTACTGGCAATGTACTTTCTGCTAGCTACTGTGGCCCTTTAGCTGATTATGCTTATTCTTTAATATTTTGGCTTTTTATTTTTGCTTTTCAATCTAGTCAAACAGTATTTGTGCAGAGTGAACATTATGAACTTATTATTTCTGTTGCTTTTGTGATTTCGGTTCGTCTTTTGAGTGTGAACGGCCTTCGCTATGTGTTTATTTTCTAGGAAAAATAAGCTCGTTTCCACTGATTTTGAAACCTGGTTGATTTTATCCTTTTGTTAATTCCGTATTTTATGCTTTGTTTTGCTCCCATATCTATTCAAGTTACATAATTAATCTCGTCCTTTAAGTTGTATAGAATTCGTTAAGATTCTGGCCATTTGATAGGTTTTCAGGAGTCACAATGAGTTTTAATGATCCCTATTCATCTACAGCTATATTCTAGACTCTCATTTATGCTTTCAATAAGGAGTTTTATAGACATTTTAAGGCACACGATAGTTCTTATTGAATACGTTTGAATACAGAATGTGTTTTTTTATTTAGATACGCTTCAATAGATGTCGGGAAGTATTAATAAAAGAAGTGAATTTCATTTTCATTTTTCAATATTCTCTTCATAGAAAAGAGATGTGGGCAGGTAATTGCTTTATAAGCTCTAGCTAACTCCCTATAATTCTAGCAAGTCGTAAAGTCGATATCTGTGATAAAGTGCTCAACGAAGGTATTTTAAGTTTATTTCACGCGATTAAATGGGTAGACTCCTTCTTTAATTCTATAGACAATCTACATTAAATTATTATTCTTAATATAAATTTAGGTGTTTTTTCACATTTTTACTGGACCATTTCATAATTACTAATTTCAATATAACTGGTTAAAGTTATTATAAATTTGCTCGTTGTTAATTTTCAAATGAATACCTCTCCCTCAAAAGTAAAATTTAGAAGATTCAGTTCAATCATTTCTTTAATCATGAAGATAACTTCGCTCAGAAGTATTTGACTGACAGTTTCACCTAATCCCATCAACCTGAACTTTTTAGGCAACATCTTGAAGCTTAAATATAGTCAGTTAATAATACGCTTGCAACACTCTTTCAAGATAGACCCAGACTCGGACAACTTTTTACCAACGATTCCCGCGAAGTTTAAAAAACCATTGACGTGTAATTCAACATTAAAATAGTATCAAGATGTTACTATCTCAACGTCAAAGAGACTTATAAGCAAAAAACTAGGTCTACGGCAACATCCGAAAGCTTTAAAATTAAAGAAATCAATTAATAACTCAATTAGAAAAAATGCATAAAGATCTAAAAAGACTTGACTTAGAAAGATAAACTTTGTCACAAAAACTCAAAGCAGCAGAAAAAAATTCGAAATAAACCTTGTACAAAAATAATTATTTAGAGATCGACTCACTGCAGATAAAGATTAATGGTTTAAAAAGTATAGAGCCATTGAAGTCAGAGAAAATCAATACAGAAATGAAATAAGAAAGCAATAAACTACAATCAAAAGTTTGCAGGAGAAACTCAGTAGAGGCCAAGACAAAGGACCATTCAAAAATAGTTTTGAAGTAATGCAACAACTTCAAACTTATGGACCTAGTTTCATCATGATGAACGGAGAACACTAATACAATCAAATGGTCGCTAAGACAATGGAATAAAACTATATAGATATTTCTAACGAAAATCAATTTTTGAAAGATACTCTTCAAAATCTGCAGAAGTAGCTACAAACAGTTCTATAGATGAAAAAAGAATTAATGAGGAGACGAAGAGGATATGACTCTTAGATAGATTCTGTTTTCCAATTATCACCTTTGAATACTCAATTGATAAATATTCCACCTGCTTTCAGCAAGCAAGGAGTTGCCATTTTGCAATAAAATGTCACTCGTTTCAAAGAAGCTATGAAAGTAGGACAGATCGGAGATTAAAGAGAAACATAACAGAAAGTAACTTGCGTCAATAATGTGAAGAACTTGATAAGAAATTACAAAAATGTTGTTGAATCCCAAGAACAGCTTTTAAACAAGGTGATTCTCAAAGCAAAATAGTTCAAATCAAGTGAAATTCAAGCAATCTAGAACAAAAATTCAAGAGCTATGGACTAAGATTAGTTGGAACGTGCACGTCGTTTCTTGTAATAACAAAGCAACTACCTATAAAACAAAAATCGAGAACTCTAGTTGACTCGAAAGGCAATGCAAAATACCATAAGAAAAGTATAGCAAGAAAGATAGGAATTCATGCAAAGATCTAATCAAGCGACTGAAGACCTCAGTAAAATAAAAAAGCAAGTATAACAACTGCCTGGAATAATCTAACACGAACTTAACTTAAATTGATTGAATTAAACAGTATTATAAATTTGTTTCGATTGTATGAAATTTATGAATTTGGCTGATAACTGAGGATATGCAAGATTTAAATATTTTTTAAATAGTAGCTATAAGTCATGTCAAACATGTTCAGCTCAAAGTAAAAATCTTATAAGTCAGGAGTGATTACGATCGTGGAATCAATACTTTTTCTCCAGAAGGCCGTATCTTCCAGGTTGAGTATGCTATCTAAGCAATCAAAGTAAATCTATCTACATGCAGCTCGGTTCGTCAGCAATCGGTATCAAATGCGTAGAAGGAGTTGTTTTGGCAGTAGAAAGAAGACTCAACTCCACTCTTATTGTCCCAGAATCTATCTAAAAAATCTTCGAAATCGACTCTCATATCTGCTGTGCCGCCAGTGGAGTCATTACTGACGCAAGAACTTTGATTGAACACGGCCGAGTTGAAGCACTTAATCATAGATATACTTATCTTGAGCCTATCACTGTCAAAGCTTTAACCCAAACAATATCAGACTTAGCTTTGAACTTTGGAGAGGGTGATCCTTCTTCAAAGAAAAAACCTATGTCTAGACCTTATGGAGTTGCATTGCTGATAGCTGGTGTTGATGAAAGAGGACCTTGCATTTATCAAACTGATCCTTCTGGAACAATGATCGAATACAAAGCAAAAGGAATCGGTGCTGCAGAGTAAGGTATTCAATCAATATTGAACGATAAATACAATGAGGTACAAATATTATGATAAAGAAAATGTCTTTATAAGATGCAAAGAAGCTTGCTTTGGGTTCTTTGAAGTAGACAATGTAGGAAAAAATCAGCAAAAACAATGTTGAGATGATGGTGATCAGCAGATAAACTCAAAAAGTTGAGAGAATAAGTTCTGACGAAATCAAACGTATCTTAGAAAAATTGCAATGATTGTATCCTATTATGTTTGGATAATTAATTTATGAAGATTAACTTATCGATTGACTTAAAATTGGAGTCCATTTTCAAAAAAATTAACGATTACTATTCTTATAATTCTTATTAACTGTGCTAAAATGAGTCACACTAGCTAAAGATACTAGAAATGTGAAAGGCTTGGAGAAGGAACCTATGGAGTGGTATTTAAAGCAAGAGACACTATCCAGAAGGATTATGTCGCAATGAAAAAGATCAAACTCTAAAATTAAGATGAAGGAGTCCCCTCAACCGCTATGCGCTAAATTTCAATTCTCAAAGAATTGCAACCTCATCCCAATATAGTCAAGTAATGTTTGTATTATTTAGCTTGCGTGAAGTTGTGTATAGTACTGCTGAAAAAAAGCTTAACTTGATTTTCTAGTTAGTGGATTATGATCTCAAAAAATATTTGGCCGAGTTCAAACAAACCATAACTCCTTATCAAATCAAATTATTTCTTTTTCAGCTCATCAATGGTCTCAACTACTGCCACTCAAGGAGAATCATTCATAGAGATTTAAAACCTCAAAATCTTTTGATAGACAAATCAGGAACGCTTAAAATTGCAGATTTTGGATTAGCTCGGGCTTTTACTTTGCCTATAAAAACATTGACACATTAAATCTAAACTCTATGGTATAGAGCACCTGAAGTTCTGCTTGGGCAGAAAAAGTATAGTCTTGGTGTAGATATTTGGGCAGTTGGATGCATCTTTGCTGAATTGATTGAAAAAAAACCAATGTTCAATGGAGATTCATAGATTGATCAAATATTCAAAATATTCCAATTTTTTAGCACTCCTACACCAGCACAATGGGCTAACATCATCAACTTACCTGACTTCAAACCAACATTTCCAAAATTCAAAGGAGTCAATCCTGAGACTTACTTCAAAAACTTCGACAAAACAAGTTTGGACTTATGCATGAAAATGATGCAACTAGACCCAAGTAGAAGAATTTCTATGAAATAAGCACTGAGACATCCCTACTTTAGCGATTTAAAGGCAGAAGACACAAATCGTTATAGACGTTGATAATTAATACTGCTTTGATTTAAATTATTTTTAAAATGAGTGACCCTAATTCAATAATCGAGCAGGTGCAGCACCTTACAGCTGACGAAATTCGAGGCAGAATCAAGATGTTTGAAAACAACATCAAACAATATAAGCTAGAGACCAACAAACTCAACCACGATATGAAAAGAGTTGATGAAGCTCTCAAAGACAACAAATCCAAAATTAAACAGAACAAGCAACTACCCTGGCTTGTCTCAAATATTGTCTAAATTCTAGACATCTAGCCTGAAAAAGACGGTGAAGACGAAGTTGACCCCGATGAAAAACCAGAAGACAAATGCGTAGTCGTCAAAACTAGTACCAGAAACACTATCTTTTTGCCTGTACCAGGACTCGTTGATACTACTGAACTCAAACCCGGATAATTAGTAGGTGTTAACAAAGACTCTTATATCTTACTTGAAAAATTACCAGCAGAATATGATTCTAGAGTAAAATCCATGTAACTTTAAGAAAAACCATCTTAAGAGTACACAGATATAGGTGGATTAGATAAACAAATCTAATAGTTGAGAGAAGCAATTGTTTTACCTATCACTCACAAAGATAAGTTTAAAAATATTGGTATTAGACCTCCCAAAGGATGTTTAATGTTTGGGCCTCCTGGAACTGGAAAAACTATGATGGCAAGAGCTTGTGCTGGTCAAACCAAAGCTACTTTCTTAAAGCTGGCGGGATCTAACTTAGTACAAATGTATATTGGTGATGGCCCCAAAATGGTAAGAGACGCCTTTGCTTTAGCTAAAGAAAAATCACCAACTATCATTTTTATAGATGAAATCGATGCTATTGGTACTAAGAGATTTGACAATGACAAATCTGGTGACAGAGAAGTTCAAAGAACTATGTTAGAGTTACTTAATCATTTAGATGGGTATATTTCTTTCTATTTAGATTTTCTCCCAATGATGATATCAAAGTTATCTGTGCTACCAACAGACCTGATGTCCTCGATCCTGCTCTCATGAGATCTGGAAGACTCGATAGAAAAATTTAATTCCCCTTGCCTAATGAGGATGCTAGAGCTCAAATCTTGAAGATCCATTCAAGAAAGATGAACCATAAATAAATTAACTTTACTGAGTTAGCCAGATCTACTTAAGATTTCAACGGTGCTATGTTGAAAGCTGTGTGTGTTGAGGCAGGAATGAATGCTTTGAGAAGAGGAGGAACTTATCTCTAGCACGAGGACTATGTTGAAGGTATAATGCAAGTACAGGCCAAAAAGAAGAGCCATCTCAACTATTATGCATGATTTTATGAATGATAGATGAATGTTTAAATATATCTTCCAATCAGTTATTCTTTTCGGCAGCTTCTCTGGCTTTCTTTTCTCTCTTACCAGCATTTCTTTGGTTATTCCATTCTTGTCTAATGCTACGATAGGCAGAGGCCTTTCTAAGTCTCTCTAATTCGAGTTTGCTAACTGATCTTACTCTCTTGACCAAAGGAGGGAGGGAATTAACAACTGGAGCAGTGGCTACAGTTTGAGATTCCTAAATAAAAACAGTTATACCTTGGGAGTATCGTTGAGGATACCACCTTTAGCTTTAGTGACGTATTTTCCTTCAGATTTAGGATACAAAACGAGTTTGCTCAAGTAGTTAGTAAGACGGGCTTTGTTGACGTCAAAGCTCTCTTGACTTCTGTTTTTGCGTCTATGATCAACAGTAATTCCGATTGATTTTGCGAATTGAACTCCCAAGCCGACTGATCTGATTTAGGCAAGAGTGAATCCTTTTCCGATTCTAGGTCTGTGATTATAGCGAATGGTTTGACATCTAACTGAAGGTCTAAGACGTTCAAGAGGTCTAGGGGAAATGGCAGCAGCTTTAGCTCTACGAGTCTCAAGTCTTCTGTGTTTTCTGCCAGCTTGGTTGAGCCAAACACGGACGTTTCTCTGCCAGTGTTTGCGGAGATGGACGTTAGGGAGTACGTTGTTATGCTTAACCATTGGAGAAAATCTAATATTATTTAATTAATATATTAATTTTTGCACATTGATCGTCTATAATGTTAAAAAAAAGTAGAAAAAAGACTAACAATATGTCTATCTTGATGAAATGCTTTTAGAATACCTCATTTTATTAAAGTCGTTATAAATTTCAGCTCCAATACATTTCATAAGTTATCTGTTCAAATGCTTTTAGAATACCTCATTTTATTAAAGTCGTTATAAATTTCAGCTCCAATACATTTCATAAGTTATCTGTTCAAATGCACAATCAAACTTATACTTTTATTTATAGTATTTAGAAAACAAAGCTGCTGATAGATTTATATTTCATTTTCGTTGATAAAAACATAGTATTAAGAAGTAAAGAAAGAGTAAAAATCAAGTACTTCAGGTTTAACTGAAGTATAGTTCTTCTGCAAGTTCTTTGTATTAGTTGAACTAATTAAAACGATGGAACTGGAATAATTTCTTGTTCAGTTCTCTCATGTCACCAGATTTGAGCAGTTGCATCAAATACTTTTACAATTTGTACAACTCATTATCTTATCCAGAGTAGAAAGGTAGAATAGGGACCCCATTTTCAGGTTGAAATACATAGGAGTAAGGAGCATTGTCGACCAAAATCATTCGACTTAGATCTCGATCAATTATTCTTAAATCTTTCACCAAAAGATTTTCACAGACCTAAGTACAATGTTTTCTATAGAGTCTATGTACGATGTATTCATGGTTGGGGTCAAGAGCATCAATAACAACATCAGCATATGATTAATGGCTAGCTGTGAATGAAATAATTTAGAAATATTTTGACATTTTTTTGAGAAAAGAAATCGCATAAGGTCTGATACCTATAAAGGCTTGAGCTATTGTACCATTCTCTGTCTCTATTGGAAGAATAGTATCAAACTTTAAAGTTGGATTTTCCTCACAGTGGATCAATGTCTCATCAATATCAAGCACGAGAGTAGGTTTGCCAAGATCTTGTTTTCTGCGAGCAAGACGAAGCTTTCTTTAATGAATTTCGCCGAAAGTTGGTGGCTTTATGGATTAAAGGTTCTTGAATATGCTTATTGATAAATTGAAGTGGTCTGAAGCTCTGGGATTAGTTCCTTTGATTGCATCAAAAATTTCCGATACGTAATAATTTTTCTATTTTTTTGATTTATTTCTTAAATTATTAGGAGGAAGCTCATTTCTACCAGTAACATTTTTGATTGTCTCAGTTTCATCATTCTCTTGTACAGTTTCGTCGTTCTTTTGTACTCTCATTCCGTTCTGATGAGAAGAATTTTAGCTCAAATGACCAGATTAACCCGTTTTCAATAATGGCTTAGCATTTTTTATTCTTTTTTCAATTTAAGTCAAATAAGTTTTTAGTCTTATTAGAGATGACTCTTTTTTCTACTCCTAGTCGAGCACCAGAGCAATTCTTTAAGTATTTTTACCAATTAACGATTTTATTTGTTTAATGGTTTTATCAGAACAACTATAGAAAAGAGTCTAGGCGATCGGAGTGAAGTCTTAGGAGTTGCGATAATGAGAAGTTTAATTTGTGCTGATGGAATGTCTGGATGTTGGGACTGGAAGCTTAGAGGAATAGGCAGTGTAAGTGTTCATTTTAATTATTAGATAAAGTTAGAATTCCCAATAATAATTGATAAAATTAAACAACTCAAATTGCCAAAAGATAGCTTTGAAGCATCTCTAATCACGAAATTAATGTTTTTTTTATTTATAAGTAAAAATGCATTAGCGATCAAGTTTGGAATAATTGATCGTTATCTCTGATATTGAAAGAATGTTCAGCTTAATTATAAACCGTTCTAGGGCTAAAGACTTACATCCTTATGTTATTGTACAGAAAAATAACGTGAAAAAGTAGTAAATGATAAAATTTTGGATGTTTGGATTTTACTTTAATAAAATCTTAGGTCTGTAAATTCAATAATAATTTGGCTATTACAGATGTATAAATAACACTTAAAATGATTATTTAGTGTAGTATTCAAAAACCCTTAAAAAATCGTGTATACTTAATTTAAAACAGTCTTTTTAAGATAAAATCTTCATAAAGGCCTTATCAATAAACTCAGTCGAATCTTTGACTCTAGAATCTATTTAAGCTAATTCCATGTAGGCTATATATTTAAATATAATTTCTATAGATTGTACTAAACATCGCTTTGACTATGAGTCAACTAAAAGATACTAAGCCACCTAAACTGAAAGAAATCTTTAATTTCACTTAAATATAAATATATAATTATTGTTCGAAAACTATGTGGCAATTTTGTTCCTAATTCAACTAGAGGCATTGAGCTATTTTGCAAGTAAAATAACCTAGCCATTAAGAAAGAGATAAACAATAAACAATTGTGTCACTTCTAATGTTCAAATTTTCATTATGATTTGGAGTGCATGGGTTAGTTTATATTTTTAAGTCAGTCCATATTTTAATAAGTATTATTGCGCTTTTGTTAAGAAACAGAGGTATTTTTATAAGAATTCGGCCATTTCTTTAAACCGGTGCTCTCAAAAACATTTTTTTCCATTTTACCTGCAAATAATTCATTATTAATGAAGAAGAACAACACCAACATTGTGGAAATCATCAAAAGTACATCTACCTCATTTAGAACGCCTTTACTGGATATCCGACTAATAACCCCCCAAAAATATTGTCAATGCCTTCTATTTCAATATAGATAACGTAATTAAACTCCTACCCAGGTACTTCTTTATGATAGCTTCAACGAGGACTTTGGACCTCTAAATCTGGGCAAAACTTGGAAGTATGTATACTAGCTGCAAAAACTTATAGACAAATAAGATTACAAAAAAAATCAAATTTACCACTATACCTCCAGTAGCTACGAAAAGACAGCCAATTCTGCATATCTGATGTGCGCTTTCCAAGTAAATATCAATTGAAAATAGGTGATTGTGTTAGGTTATGACGCGGATACTGCTTACGAACCCTTCAAAAATATCAACCTACGACATTTCCGTGATGCAGGATATACCCCATGCACCTACAAGTGTACTGTAATAATGTTTTGAAATAGATTTTGGATTGTATACGTGGATTAGAATACGCAATTAAGATAGGATGGTTTAACTTTAAAAAGTTCAATCTTGCAGAATACGAGCATTATGAGAAACTTTAAAATGGTGATCTAAACTGGATTATCCCACAAAAATTTGTTGCTTTCAGCTCGCCCTCCGACAAAAGCGAAGATAAATATGGAGTAAATCAGTTTTTATCTAGAATAGAACCTTTACACCCCACGATTACGTCCCAATCTTCAAAAAACTAGGTGTCACCACTGTTGTACGCTTGAATAATAAAACCTATGATAGTGAGGATTTCAAGAAAAGAGGGATAAAACATGAATAGCTCTATTTCCCTGACGGAAGTGTCCCTTCACTTGAAATAGTATATAGATTCTTGTAAATTGCAGAGCAGACTTAAGGGGCTCTAGCGGTACATTGTAAGGCTGGATTAGGTCGCACAGGTACCCTGATTGCCTGCTACGTAATGAAACACTACTATTTCCCTGCAGCTGACTTCATTGGTTGGATAAGAATAGCGAGGCCAGGATCAATTTTGGGGCCACAGCAAAACTATTTACTCTAAATGTAAAATTTAATGAGACAATAAGGTGTAAAAAGTCCGATTTGGAGGCGAATAAGAGAGTTAGTTGACTAGAATTAGCTAATTACAAGAATGAGAGTATTTTTCACTTATATTTAGAATCTTAGTACAAATGAGATGAATTAAAGATAAATCTAGATCTCGAAAAATGGCTAAAAGGGGCAAGGTTAGAATCTGATGAGCGCAAAACTAAAGAAAGAAATTTCAAATAAAGTAAACCACTCAAAATAGCATTCTTACATTGCACGAAGTAGCTCAAATCCTGCAAGAAGCCCCCCATATGATGTAAAAAAACTACATATCTAGAAGAAAAAATGATTATTTGTGACTTATCACTTCACACATCTTATTACTTCATTTTAAACCCTCGAATTTAACTTTTTTTTAACAATTGTCGAAGCTTTTGGACTAAATGAGCTTCAATCCTTTTAGAAGCTTTTTAGTGTTGATTGTAAAAGCATAATTATGATTATTTTTGTTAACTTTCCAACGTACTTGATTAACAATAAATTGAGGTTAGTAGAGTGTGTGATGAGAAACCTACAGAATTAAATGTCTCCAGAATTAATATAAATGATTAGTCTTAAATTTGCTCCTTACTGAACAATCATAATATTTTTATTTTCAATGGAACATCGTCATGGGTTTAAAATGCCAGACAAAGAGCTGTCTGCTGTTTATCATTACCACTTCCACTACATTATAGTCTCAAATTAGGCCAAAGAAAAGGTACTAACCAAAGCGGTATCAGATAGCATACTCCGAAACAATAAGACTAATAACTAGGATTCGGATAGATAATCAACTTCTTCGCATAAATCTTGGAAAAGATTAATAAATCCTTAGATTCAGATCAACCAAACACACAAAATACGAACATTTAAGCCGACATCACCGATAGCAAATGATATTAATCTAAATCTAGATGTCACAAATTTGAAGATGAATCCACCTAATTTTGAGGAAAAAAAAGGCTACATGACTCCAAAAACCAGTACCAAAAGATAAAGGATATCTACCAATACGACGCATAAAAATCGAGAGTAAGAGGTGATGGAATTGCAAGAAAATTCATTCGGAAGTATAGGCGACCAGTATTTGAATAAAGTCAATCTACGAAACCTCTAAAAATCATCTTTCGCGAAAAAAAATGGAGATTTCCCTTTGTAAGAGTTATCATAATAAAAGTATGTTTTTGAAGGCTAATCAACAAAGATTTCGATGAAGTAAAAGTATAATTAGTTGTAGCAGTAAAAATAGAAGGAAAAACCCAGTGAATATGCTTACAATCTTCTAAAGGAAGAATGCAAGTACCTTCGTCTTACTTTCCTGAAACACTACATCAAGAATCACTTATTGAAATAAGATAAATAAAAGAAATGATAGTGCCTTATGTATTGATAGTTAATCTTTCAAGCTAAGATTATATATAAACTATTCCAGTATTTTTAGTAAAATCAGATCATCATTTTTATTACAGTTTCATATTCTATTGTCATGCCCTGGTAATTTTTGGATGTTTCTGGCTGGAATTTTGATGAACATTTACTTTTTCATCTTCCGACTGCTCTTACTCCTGCTTGAAATTGATTCACCCTAGTTGTCCTCAGTTTTCATAAAACTGTTTTTCTCACTTTTTAGCAACCTCTGTAACTAGTTTGAAAGGGTAAGTTCAGTTCCATCCTTGACATAGTTCTGATAAGCATGAAGGACAAGTTCGTTGTTGTCAAGTATCAAATCTAAAAAGGATCAAGCATACCTTTGAGCTGACCTTTTTCTTTTAAAGAAATAGTCTTGTTTAGCGCCATTTGATAGATAAAAAAGAGAAGCTTGCCTTGAACAGTCGAAATACTTTACATATTGATATATTAATTCACCAAAAGCATCTACCAGTAAAGG